>JAABUN010005901.1_pt1 | contig 14635 bp, 13 predicted proteins | sample 5559311 | NCBI WGS metagenome assembly JAABUN01 (sample SAMN10711877, study PRJNA513370) | rock metagenome | isolation source: Antarctica rocks | place: Antarctica: Victoria Land, Siegfried Peak sud | reverse complement strand
TCGACGCCGGGCGTTTCCCCCCGACGCCGCCAGTCTGCTACCGGGCCTCCTGGCAGCTACCCGGACCGGACTTCCACCGGCAGGCGACGACGAGCTGACAACAACAGATCACCCACTCATGGCGGCGACCTCCTATCTGCTGGGAGCACGAACGCCCCGGATTAGGATGAAATAGACAATAATTTATATTTCGGGCAAACAGGGTATATCGTTGTGGATGGGGGTACGAACAGGAAGGTCTCTGCCACATGTTCCGAACCTTCACGGCCGGCGACAGCATGGCCCCCGGCGCCGTGCCGGGCCTGCCACTGCGGTCCAAGCGCGGTCACCGTCTCGGCAGGGTCACGTTGGCGGGAGTCCTGGCGGTTGGGGTTACGCTCGCGGTGGCGGCGGTGGGCCCGGCGGCGGCTGCCGCGCAGCCATCCGTCTCGCAGCCGCCTGCGGCGGTCCCTGCGGCGACGGCCACGGCGATCCAGGTGCACTACGGCCAGCTCGGCGGGGCGGGGGGGTTCCTCGGCGCGCAGACAACCGGGGAGACCGGCCTGCCTGATGGCGCGTACGCGGGGTACCGCAACGGGGTGATCTACTACTCCCCGGCGACCGGGGCGTGGGAGGTGCACGGCGCGGTACTGGGGACCTGGTCCTCCCTCGGTGCCCAGAACAGCCCGGTGGGTTACCCGGTCACCGACGAGCGGGGCACGCCGGACGGGGTGGGCCGGTACAACCTGTTCGCGCGGGGCTCGATCTACTGGAGCCCGGGCAGCGGGGCGCACGAGGTGCGCGGCGGGATCGGCGCGGCGTGGTCCCGGCTCGGATCGCAGGCCGGGTTCCTGGGCTACCCGGTGACCAACGAGCTCGCCGCCGCCGACGGCGTCGGGCGCTACAACGTGTTCCAAGGAGGCTCGGTGTACTACTCCCCCGCCACCGGGGCCAACGAGGTGCACGCCGGGATCCGGGCCAAGTGGGCCGCGCTCGGCGCGGAGACCGGGACCCTGGGCTACCCCACCCGCAACGAGAGCACCGCCCGGGACGGGGTCGGGCGCTACAACACGTTCCAGCGCGGCGTGGCCTACTGGAGCCCGGGCACCGGGACCCAGGAGGTCCACGGCGCCATCCTCGCCAAGTGGGCGGCGACGGGCGCCGAGACCGGCGTCCTGGGCTACCCCACCAGCGACGAGTACGCCGTCCCCGGCGGCCGGCGCAACAACTTCCAGAACGGCACCATCACCTGGGACGCCACCACCGGCGCCACCACCGCGTCGACCTCGCCCACGCCGGCGCCGATCGGCCCGGCGGGCTCCTGGGCGCTCGGCTTTGCCGACGAGTTCAATGGGACGGCTGTCGACTGGACGAAGTGGGCGGACCACTCGTCCGCAGAAGCTGACCAAGGCCACGGCAACCCGGGAAACCAGCAACTCGAGTGGAACCAGGCCGCTAACTGCAGCGTGGCCAACGGGGTCCTCAACATGACGGCGAAGCGTGAGGTACACGGAAGTTACAACTGGACTTCCTGCCTGATCACGTCCGCCCCCTCCTTCTCGTTCCAGTATGGCTACATGGAAGAGCGTGCACAGCTTCCGTCAGCCAAGGGGTTCTGGCCCGCGTTCTGGACGTGGTCCACCGGAAACACCTACATCGAGACCGACGCGTACGAGTTCTACTCCGACAACCACGCGATGCTGCATCTGACACAGCATTCCGGTTCCGGCGGGAAGTGCAACATCCCGCCGGGCTTCGATCCGACCACCGGCATGCACACCTACGGGGTCGACATCGAACCCAGCGGCACAACCTGGTATCTCGACGGCCGTGTGGCCTGCTCTACCTCGGCTACCTCGCCGGGGAAGACCGCGCTCATCAGCGACAACTTCGTATACTCGGTGATCCCACCGGACGCTGCTACTACCTCCGCCACAAAGCAGATTGACTACATCAGGGCGTGGACCCGGGGACCCTAAGTGATCAGCGACGTAAGTTGTTCGTGGGGGTCAGGCTGCTCGGTGCTGATCAGTGGGGCCTGCTCTCGTTGCTCGAGGCGTTCGAGCAGGTCGGTGAGGTCGTGGGTGGTGAACTTCCACTTGAATGGCCGGGCGGCGTCGTTGTAGAGGGCTATCGAAGTCGGTCAGGCGTTTCTCGACCACGCCGAGATCGACGAAGTCGTTGGGGGAGAGCAGTTTTCGCTGGTACGATGGAGAAGTGGACCTCCACCTGGTTCAACCATGACGCGTGGACCGGGGTGTGCACCATGACCGTGGTCGGAACCGTTCGGCGAGCCGGTCGATGGCGTTCTGCCCGCGGTGGGAGGAGCCGTTGTCGACGACCCAGAACGCCCGGCTGGCCGAGGCGTAGGGCTCTTGGGTCATGACCTGCTCGACCAGGGCCGTGAACGGCTCGATCCCGGTGGTGTCCTCGCACCGGCCGAACACCTGGGCTTGGTGGAGGTCGTAGGCGGCCAGGTAGGCCACCGCCCCGCGGCGGTGGTAGTCGTGGCTGACCCGCATCATCCGGGACCGGCCCGGGCCAGGCTGGGGTGGCAGCAGCAGCGCGCGCCTGGATGGAGGTCTTCTCGTCGCCGGAGATCACGTACTCCTGCTCGCCGAGCGGTGCGCCCTGCCACACGCGGGCGTACAGATCCAGCACCGTGGTCGCCTTGGCGGCGAAGTCGGGATCGCTGATGAAGATCCACGACTGTTGCTGCCATGGTTTGATCGCGTCCTCGGCCAGCCATCGCCCCACCCCTGGTCTTCGTCGAAGCACACAGAGGCCTCAACAGCAAGATCAGGCTCATCAACCACCGCGGCTACGGACACCACAGCGCCGCCGCTCTCATGGCCCAGCACCGGCGACACCTGGCTCAACCTGCGCCACGAGCTGGACCGGATGCACCTGGACACCCTGACCACCCGGGACGGCCAGCTGGTTGAAGTCCGCCATCCGGTTCGGGTTGACGGGGGAGAACTCAGCCGTCCGCGGCTCGGGCGACGCCGAGTTCCTGTTGGGGTCCCCAACCTGCAGGTGCCGCTCGACCTGGACGGGGCCCGCAGGATGACCCGCGTCATCGACGCCCCTCAAGGACAGCGACGGCGTCCAGAACGTCTACGCCAACGGCGACATCCGCGACGAGGTCCTCGAGGAGCTGGACGACGACGAGTGAGGTCCCCTGGAACGGGGCCCATCCGCATGGAGCGTCGGCTCCGAATGGCGTTCGGTTCCGTTGATGCAGGTGAGTGTAGAGGCTGGCTGAGGTGATGCGCGTTCTTGGTGTCGTTCCCGGCCTGACTCGCTGCGGTATCGGTGTCGTCGAAGGAGCACCGGGCCGCTCGGTGCGGATGGTCGAGGTGGCCGTCATCCGCACCCCAGCCGCGATGATCACGCCGCGACGGCTGCTGGCCCTCCAGGCCGAGATGGACGCCTGGATGTCGCGGCATCGCCCCGACGCGGTCGCCATCGAGCGGGTGTTCGTGAGGTCGAACGCCTGCACCGCGGCCTCAAGGCGGTCGGTGAGAGCGTCGAGCATCCGCTGGACTACTACGAGAACAACCTCGAGTCGACCTTCTCCTTGTTACGCGCTGATGCGGCGCGCTGTTCGCGGCGGAGCGCATCGACGCGGTGATCCACTTCGCCGGGACGTGGGCGCCCGTGAGTGCGTCCAGACGAGTCATGACAGCCGGTTTCGCATTGCCGAAGTTGTCGACGACGACGACATCGTGTCCGGCCGCGATGAGATGGACCACGGTGTGCGAACCGTTGTAACCGGCTCCACCACTGACGAGGACACGTATAGGGCCACCGTATGCCGTTGGTCCCAACGGCCATGGCGCGCGGACCCGTTGGGACTGACGGGGGGAGGATTCACAGCCACCCCGCACTCCCCGTGAACCCCCTTGGCCGCTACGGTGGAGGTGGAAGGGTGATGGCTGTGGGGAAGCATCGCGCCGAACGGCGAGTCGACGACGCCGCTGGTCCTGGCGACGGCGGCGGTGGTCGGCGTGGCCGTGGTCGCGTTGGTCCTCGTCCGCCTCGTCGGTGGCTCGCTCGGGTCGACGGCGGCGACGTCGTCACCGATCGCCGCCGGCGCAGCGACGGCCAGCGCGTCCACACCGACGAAGGCGGCGAGCGCGACGAGCGCGACGAGCGCGACGACGACGACGAACACGACGACCACCGGGCCGGTCACGCCGACGACGTCAGCCGCTGATGCCGCAGCCCGGGCCGCGCTCACGGCGTGCGTCGACCGGCAGAACGCCGCGAAGGGACTGGGTCGACGCGATGCGACCGCCTCCGCCATTGGAGCGACCACCTTCAGGGGCAGACCGACATCAGCGCAGGAAAGCGGTCCTCCACCGACGTCAAGACCACGACGTGGGGCTTGACCAGGGCGGCGGCCCCGGGCGACGTGACCGAGTTCCAGACCACCCAGACCGCGTACGCGTCCGCCCCGCCGACGTCGCGCCCAAGCTGGCGGCGTGCGGCGTGCGGGAGCAGTCCCTCGATGCTGTCGTCGCCACCGGCACCGTGGTCCTCGGCGACTGGACGACGCACCTGACGGAGATGGCGCAGCACTCCGACGGCCACGTCAACGGTTCGCAGGCCGAGGCGGCCTGGATCCAGCGGTGGCGGGACGCCCCCGCCCATCTTGACCCCTACCGCGCCGCGGCCGCTGCCCTGGTGGCCGTCCCGGCCTGCTCCGCCTGACCCGAGTCGCGGCTGGAGCCGGCGCTGGTCCACGACCTGACGGGCCTTGCCGACCGAAGTTCGATCCCGCCCGGGCCACGCACCTCCATCGTGCAGGTGGTGCCGATCCGGTTCTTGACCTGCGTCATGAGGCGACCCGCGACCGCGGTCGGCCTCCGGCATCTCCGCCAGGGTCTCGACGAGGACCGTAAGCTCGTCGAGACGCCCGGGGCGGGTGAGCACGCACTGGAAGTACGGCGCGAGCGACGGCTCGGCGAGAACGAGCTCCTCGACCTGCGGGTAAGTAGGTCAGCTCGGTCGTCGAGGGCAGCCCCGCCGCGCAGGCCGGCATCCATCCGGGCGACGTCATGGTCGAGCTCGACGGCACCCGCGTCGTCACGGCTCAGGGGGTCCAGACGCTCACTGGTTGAGGACGCGAATCGACCGGCGCGTCGAGATCACCGTGTGGCGGATCGGGGCCTTGGTCGACGTCATCCTGCGCCCGCAGCCCGAATCGACGAAAAACCACCGGGGCACTGACTGCCGCCCGTTAGACTGAGGCGGTGTCTAGGACGGTCTTGTTGGTCAGCCAGCCTGGGGACGCTGGAGTGGCTCACGTCGTCGCTGACTACGTTGGATGGTTGGTGTCGGCGGGGTGGCGGGTCACGGTCGCCTGCCGTCCGGACAGTCGGTTAGCGTACCTTGTCGGCGATCGCGGGGGTGGCGTCTGCGCCTGGTCGGCTGGTCGGGAACCTGGCCCCAAGCTCGCGTCTGAGTGCCGTCGACTGCAGCGCATCATCGCCGAGACCGACCCTGAGCTGGTTCATCTGCACAGCAGCAAGGCTGGTCTAGTCGGCCGGCTCACGGTCCGCGGTCGGCGCCCGACCGTGTTCCAGCCGCACGCATGGTCCTTTCAGGCGGCCACCTCAACGCAGGCGGTCTTGGCGCGCCGTTGGGAATGTTACGCAACCCACTGGACCGACCTGACCATCTGCGTTAGTCACGCCGAACGGCAGCAAGGCATCCGGGCGGGCGTCCGAGGACCGACTACCGTGCTGCCCAACACCGTGGACCTCGACCGGTTCCATCCGCCGCCAGACCGTGTCCACGCGCGCGATCAGCTGCTCAGTAGCCTCGGCCTGCCGCCGGGCGGCCCGCTTGCCCTGTGCGTGGGTCGGCTGAGCCGCCAAAAGGGTCAAGACCTCCTGCTGGCCGCGTGGCCTCGGGTCCTCGCCGCCGTCCCTGACGCCATGCTGCTGCTGGTCGGCGACGGCCCAGACCGGGTCACATTGTCGCGCTCCGCGCCATCACGGGTTCTTCTGGTCGGCGCGGTAGAGGACGCCTGGCGATGGTTGCGGGCCGCCGACGTCGTGGCTGTTCCCAGCCGATGGGAAGGTCAAGCGCTCACCGTGCTCGAGGCGATGGCTTGCGCCACCCCGGTGGTCGCGAGCAACATCGCAGCGAACGCCGAGGCGCTTCCCCCGGCCGCCGGCGCGCTCGTCGACGCCCACGATGCCAACCAGTTGGCTACCGCATTGAGGGAGCGCCTGACGCGGACGGGACGAGTCGACGGGGCCCGTGAGGGAGCGGCCGGGCGTCACCACGTCATCACCCATCACCGCCCCGACCAGGCCGCGGCCCAGCTCGCTCAGCTGTACGACAGGGTCACACATCACGCCCCGGGCCGCGGCCGGTGACCGATCGTGACAACGGAGCACGGTCAGACCGGCAGCAACCCGGTCAGGCAGTCCCTGACTCAACGCACGACAGCGGCACCCGGCTGGGCAGGGCCGCCGCCGCGGTTGCCCTGCTGTCCCTCGCAAGCTCGTGCCTGGGGTTGTTGCGCGACCTCAGTTTGGCCGGACTGTTCGGCGCGTCCGGAGACACCGACGCCTTTCTCATCGCCTGGACCATTCCGGAAACCATCACGCCACTCCTGATGGAAGGAGCGATGACCTTTCTGCTCGTGCCGGTGTTCATCAGAGAACTCACCAAGACTGGGTCAGTAGACCGGATAGTACGCTCCACGCTGCTCCCATTGCTCCTGGTCCTCGCGATACTCACCGCGGCCGCGGCGCTGACCGCACCCCTGATCGTCGGCCTGCTTGCCCCCGGAATAGCCAACCCGGCGTTAGCGATCCGTCTCTTCCGGATGGCGTGCCTCACCGTGCTTTTCATGGGCCTGTCCGGTTACCTGATGGCCACACTGCGCGCGCACCAACGCTTCATCGCTCCAGCCTCCACCTATCTCGCCTATAACGTGGCCATCCTCATCTGCATGTACACCCTGCACCGCCAGCTCGGAGTATTCGCCGCCGCGATCGGCCTTGCCGTCGGGAGCGCCGCGATGGTCGCCGTGCAGGTGCCTCAATTCCTGCAGGTCGCATCGGTAACCCGCTTGCGGCTGCGCATCACTCCTCGCCTATTGGTGGCCACGTCCGCGTTCGTCCCTATCGCCGCCTACACGCTGGGCCGCCAGGCGCAGGTCTTCATCGAACGCACCATCGGCTCCCTGCTGGAACCCGGGTCCATCTCATACCTCAATTACGCCAGCAAAGTCGCCCAGGTGCCCATGCTGCTCGCTATTACCGCAGCCACCGTGGCATTTCCCTCGTTGGCTCGCGCCGCAGCCGATCCTCCAGCATTCCGCCTTCGCGCCCAGATCGAGCTACGCCGAGTCGGGCTGCTGATCCTGCCGTCCACGGCCTTTCTTCTGATCTTCGCGCGCCCAAGCGTGGAGCTGTTGTTCGAACGCGGTGCCTTCTCCGCCGCGGACACTGTAGCGACCGCCGCCGTGATGCAGCTCTACAGCCTGGGTCTTCTCGGGCAAGTCTTCGTCGCCGTGACGGTCCTGGTCTACTTCAGCAGCCACCGCCGCACGTGGCTACCGGCGCTCGCCGCAGTCGGCAGCCTGGCCGTCACATTAGGCCTCGACCTCGGCCTGCTGCACCTGCTCGGTGTCCGCGCTCTGGCCCTGGGTAACGCCGCGGGCATCACCGTCGCCGCCGTTATCCTGCTGATTGCGCTCGACCGCCGCGTCACCCACTACGACCTCGCCGGCCTGGTGCGGATGCTCTTGCTCGCTGGGCTGGTTTCGATGGCCGCGGCTGGCGTCGCCGCAGTGATCTGTAAGATCCTGTCGAACACCAACGCTGTCCAAGTGCTCGTCGGCGCTCCCCTCACTGTCGCGTTGTGCCTGCTCTTCGGGGCTCTCGTGCGCATTCCCGAGGCAACGGCGCTGATCCGCACCGCCGCAGCAGGTGCCGTCGAGGTGATTGCGAAAGGGAAGGTGTTTCGGTGACCTCGCCGATCATGATGTACCACTCGGTGGACACCCGCGTCGTGGATCCGATGAAGGTCCAAGTCACACCGCCACGGTTACGCGAACAGCTGCGCACCCTGCAACAGTTGGGGTTGCGCGGTGTGTCCATGAAGGAACTATTCGCTGCCCGGCGTCCGCGGCGGCTGGTGGGGCTCACTTTCGACGACGGCTTCGCCGATTTCGCCTGCGCCGCCGCGCCGATACTGACCGAGTTCGGCTTCACCGCCACCGTGTTCATGGTCGCCGGTTCCCTCGGCGGCTACAATGACTGGGATCCGCCCCCGCAGCGCCCGATCATGCGTCCCGATCAGTTGCGCTCGGTGCACCGCCTGGGCCACGAGGTTGGGTCACACGGTATGCGCCACCGCCGCCTCAGCGACCCGCTCCAACCCGACGCGCTCACCGAGGAAGTCATGGAGAGCAAGGCCGTGCTCGAGGACGTGCTGCAGGCTCCGGTGACGGGCTTCAGCTACCCCTACGGGGCGGTGGGACCGGAGGTGGTTGCGGCGGTCCGTGAGTGCTACGACTACGGATGCGTCGTCGAAGCCCGACCGATGACTGATCGGTGGACGGTGCCGCGATTCTATGTGGGGCAAGCTGATGACCCATTCCGGCTGGCGTCCAAACTTGTCGTCCATCCGCTGCGCGAGTTCCTCCAACGACGCACCGCATGAGAGTCGCGCACGTCATCACCGGTCTGCGGACCGGTGGCGCTGAGATCCAACTTCAGCTGCTGCTACGGCACACCACCACCGACCCGATGGTCGTCGCGCTCAGCAACGCCGACGAGGTGGCCGACGCGATTCGCACCGACGGCATCCCCGTCGTCAACCTGGAGATGCGCTCCAACCGCGACCTGAAAACGATAGGCGCCCTCACTACCCTGCTCCAGCGCCACCGCCCGGACGTCGTGCACCTGCACCTGTACCGCGCCACCGTGTACGGTCGGGTCGCTGCCAGGCTTGCGGGGGTGCCGGTCGTCGTCACCACGGAACATTCCCTACTCGACGGCCAGATCGAGGGCCGGCCAGTTACCCGAGCGGTCCGCGGGCTGTACCTCGCGACCGAACCGCTCAACTCCGCCACGGTCGCCGTCTCGGACGAAGTCGCTCGCCGGCTGGTGGACTGGGGAGTTCCTGCGCCGAAGGTGCATACCATCCCCAACGGCATCGAACTCGCCCGCTTCACGTGTCGCGACGCCGCGCAGAGGGCCAAGGACCGCGCACGCATGCGCGCCGCACTCGCCATCCCAGACCATGCCCAGGTGGTCGGCGGCATCGGCCGGCTGTACCCATCCAAGCGGTGGGACCTGCTGCTCCGGGCCCTAGCGTGTGACCTCGGCGAGCACCGTCGGCTCTTGCTGGTCGGCGCTGGAGAGGAGGAGGCACAGCTGCGCCGCCTCGCGGCGTCCCTCTCCATCACCGAATGGGTCCATATGCCCGGCGCTACTCCTGAAATGGCACCTATGCTCGCCGCCATGGACGTCGTCGCCTCCCCGGCCCCCCAAGAAACCTTCGGCATGGCGGGCGTAGAAGCGGCCGCTGCCGGGCTGCCTGTGGTCTACGTGCATTCTCCAGCCCTGGAGGTCCTCGGCTCGGTGCCAGGACTGACCCGCGCATCCGGTGCGGAGCAACCGCTGCGAGACGCGATCCTTACAGCGTTGTCCAGTCGGGACCGGCCGCCGGAGGCAGCGTTGGCCCGCTACGATATCCGCATTAACGCTCAGGCCGTCGACAGCCTGTACGGCCACTACCGACACCGAAAGCATCGCCCGTGACCAGCACCCTGCCCTCCACAAACCCTAGCCAGGACCCACGGCAGGCCGACGGCAGCAGTGGCACCGTGGATACCACCGACGGAACGGCGCCGCGTTCCGCCGCAGGTCGACACAACCGCATCACCGTCGCGCTGATGGTGCTGCTTCCGTTGAACGGTGTGGCGCTCGGCCTTGTCGTGGCTGGCTACACTCCGCCTCGGTATCAGGCACACGCCTACCTGCTGATCACCGACGTCAAGAACGGTGTCGGCGTGTCCACTATCAGCATCAGCCAAGCAACGGCCCGCATCGCCACCAAGCCCAGCGTCCTCGCCGACGCCAGCAGCAGCCTGAATCTCGCCGCGCAAGCCGGGGATCTGACCGCAGTCGCGTCGCCCGACGCGCCGCTGGTGGACCTGGCCGCCACCGCGGGCAACCCTGACCTCGCAACTACGCTCGCCGACGAACTCGCCCGCCAGGTGGGCAAGCACGTCAGCCAGTTCAGCAGCACCACGGGCGTCCAGGCCCAGGTTTACGCCGGCGCCTCCAGGCCCACAGCCAAGACGGCGCCGAACACGCTGATCGATGCTCTGGTCGGGCTCGTCCTCGGTGCGCTGGCCACCGGCGTCGTCTACGTGCGGCGCGGCCTACCTCAACCGAGCCGACGACCACACCAAGGAGCCCCGGAGCCCCAACGGCGTCCTCATGGCGACGGCGGACCGCAGTTGAACCCCTAGCAGGATCGAAAACAGCAGGGCCCCGGGGCCGGCGATGTCGCCATACACATTGTCGACGCCGTAACGCACCAGCAGCCCTAACGCGACGAGCCTCAGCACGCTGTCGACCGTTCCCGTCGGCGGAGACCGCATCCGGCGCACATGGCAGAACGCCAAGCTGACCAGCAGCAGCAGAAACGCTGTCAGCCCAAGGACACCCTGCTCGCAGAGCAGCAGGAGGTACTCGTTGTGCGGGCTCAGCAGTTGCACCCGTACATAACTTCCGGCGCCTGCCTGGTCGCTGCCCGACGACAGACCCAGCGGGGCGTAACTGTCGCGGTAGGGCGCGAACTGCTTGACGCCGACCCCGGTCACGGGCCGGATCCGCCATATCGAGATCGCAGTCGACCACAAGTCGTAGCGGTCCTGCACCGACCGGTCCGGTTCGGTGGCCGAACTCCCGACCGTGGCGAATCGAGAGACCACGGTCGATTCGACGGCGCTGGTCACCGCGACGGCCAGCAATGCAAGAGCAGCGACTACCACGAGTGTTCGCAACGCCTGCCTCAACCCCGCGGCCGCCACCATGACGCCAGCAGCCACCACGAATCCCAAGAGCCCGCCGCGGCTCAGACTCAGCAGCAGCGGCACCGCCAACGCGAGCACACCACCGACCGCCACCCAGCGGAGCTTCGCTTCGGCGGCTCGGAGAGCGACCGCGATCAGCACCAGCATCGCCACCGACACCACGGTCGCCATGGCGATCTGATCCCCGATCCCGAACGTGCCAATCGCACGGATGTTCTTTGCCCCGAAGCCCGCGCCATTGCCGGTGGCTGCCTGATACACGCCGACGACGCCCTCGAAGGCCCCCAGCGCGACGAGCGCTCCCAGCAGCATCACCACGTCCACGACGTCCGTCACGGCAAGCACAACGGCCGTCGGTACGAGTGCGAAGATCTCCACGAACCGCACAAAGCCGGCCGCGCTGAACACTGGGTCGGTCGAGAGCACCGTGGACACCCCGGCAACCACCACCATCACCACCGGGAGCGCCATCACTGGGGCACGTAGCACGCTGACGTCCCTGCCGGCCAGCACCGTCAACACGATCACGCTGGCCAGCGTGACGGCGAGGAGGTCAGCCGGGGTCACCGTGGCCGCCGAGACCCCCGATGACGGCGTGCCCCCGGGATACCCAACCATGAGAACCGCCAGAACCGCCCAGATCGCTGGTCGGCGCACCAGCGCCAGCAGCCGCCGCACCCAGGCCGCCTCTGGCCCGGGCGGCGCTGCCGCCTGCGTTGCTTGCACCACGACAACAACTCCCTCTCGCAAACCGCGCAGTTTGGCGATGGCCAACCGTGCCGCTACCGTAGAGTGAGCCTTGGAGCGGTCCTTAACGATAGACCGCGGTTTGCCGGTTGTGGCGCCGCCACGACAAGATATGAGGGATCACCGTCGTGGCGCCTGCCCTTCCCGCCCCGCTCGTCGCTGACGAGGGATATCGCAACGGCCGTTCAGCCCTGGCCGCCGTTCGAGCGCTCGGAACGGCCGGCTACCAGCCCCTGGTCACTGCGACCCAAACTGCCACGTTGGCCAGTAGTTCACGCTGGTGCGCCGGTGTTGTCCACGTGCCACCGATCGGGGAAGCGGGCTGGGTCGAGGCCGTCACGGCCGGCCCGGAGCGGCTCGTCATCCCCGCCAGCGACGACGCCGTCGTCGCCCTCGATTTGCCAGGCGCACCACTGACCAACAAACGAGTTGTAGGGGAACGAGCGCGCGCCGCGGGGTTTCCGGTACCCGAGGAGCAGCACTTTCCCGATCGCGCCGCGCTGGTCTCTCACGCCGACGAGCTGCCGTACCCGATCGTCGTCAAGCCGCTCGTCCGGCTCGGACCCAACCCCGCCAGTGCGACTCGGATCGACGCCCCACAACAACTTCAGCACGTACCCGACAGACCGATGCTGGTGCAGCCGTTCCTCGCCGGCCCCATTCAGGCGTTCGCCGGCGTGGTAGCCGGAGGTCGTCTCATCGCCGCGGTGCACCAGCGCTATCTGCGGATCTGGCCACCGCAATGCGGGGTCGCCAGCGCCGCGGTCACGGTAGAGGAGGACGTCTCGTTGGAGGAGAAGGTCCTAGACCTCGTCGACGGGCACGACGGAATCGTCCAGGTCCAGTTCGTCGGCGGCCACGTGATCGACGTCAACCCCCGCGTCTATGGGTCCCTCCCACTCGCCGTCCGCGCTGGAGCCAACCTGCCCGCCCTGTGGGCCGCCGCGTCCACCGACCAGCTGCCCAGCAAAACGGTCCGGGCGCGCCCCGGCGTCTATTACCGGTGGCTCGACGCCGACATCCGCGCCATCTGGTGGGACGTTCGAATCGGCCACAGCTCGGTCCGCGACGGGGTTCGCGCGCTCACCCCACACCGGGGTACGGCGCACAGCATCGAAGACTGGGCCGACCCCAAACCAGTCATGGTGCGCCTGCGCAACACCTGGCGGTGAACGACATGACCTCCGCTGCAGGACTGCCCGACCCCCACGACACGGCCTTGGTCGCGGCGCTCCCGCCGCATCGGCATACCGACAACGCAATCCCGGACCAGCCAACCGCCGACCGACGCGAACGCGCTGCCGGGGCGGCCGCGGCGCTTCTCGCCGACGAGATCGTTGATGGCGGAATGGTCACATCCCCACTCGGACCCGGCTGGGACGGCGACCTAGACATCCACGTCCGCCGTCTCCCGCCCCCTGGCCCTCTCCGCCAGACCGGTTGGCTCCCGTTGGACGGGCTGCTTGTTGCGATCGGAGAGCGGGCCCAGGGACGCTGGGCCGCCGCGGACTTCGCCAGCATCCTCGCGGCCGTGGACCTTCACCTAGGGCCGCCACCGCGGGACCCGGTGCAACGGGTGCTACGCCGCTGCCGGCGCCGCGGTGAGGTTCGGCTCCGGGAGGTTCTCGAACTGCGGGTCCTTCACCGTCAAGGATTGCTAACACCGGCGACGACCTCCCAGGCGCTCTCGGCTGCGGCCGCAGCAGAAGCGACCCTCGGTCAACACCAACTCCGCGACTGGCGCCGGGACGGCATACTGGCCGACCCACCGGTCCCACTGCCCCTATCGGTCACTGCCCAATGGCGCCGACGCGTTGACCACCTCCGTCGGGCCCTGCGTCCCCGGATGGTCCTCGCCCTGTCCGGGGTCGACGGCGCCGGCAAGTCGACCCTCGCCCGCCAGCTGCACCACGACCTCACCTGTGTCGGTGTCCCCTGCTCGATCGTTTGGGCGCGCCCCGGTAACAACCTCGGTCGCCTCGCCAGCCTCGCCGACTACCTCAAGCGGCTGCTGCGCCACCAACCCACCCCCGGCATTGAGGTGATGGCCCAGGGCCACCGCCCCCAATCGCGTACCGGCCTGCTCGGTACCGCCTGGACGACGGTGGTGACGCTGGCGTACTTGAGCGACACCTGGCGTCAGTACCTGCGCAGCTGCGGCGTCGTGATCTTCGACCGTCACCTCCTTGACGCCATCGCCACCCTCGAATTCGGCTATGCCGGCACCGACCTACGCCTGCCGCTCGCGTTGGTGCGGCGGTTGCTGCCCGCGGCGACGCTCACCTGCTACCTCGATGTGGTCGCCGAGCATGCCGTCGCGCGCAAGCCGGGTGACGTCCTGGCACTACACGCCATCTCAGCCCAGCTCACCAGCTACGCCGAGCAGATCGCCCGCCATGGCGAGGTTCACCTATTCGACGCTTCGGACCCCGTCCGGGAGATCGCGCGCAGCATCCTCGAGGCCTTAGTCGCTCTGAGCGCTATTCCCGATGAGGGTGCTGATAGCCAGCCCGAATAGTCCCAGTTGACGGGATAGCCCGAATTTCGGGGACTCCTCGGCTTTCCGTGGGTTAGTGGGGTAGGTCTTGTGGGCCGGGAGCCGTGTCCTTGAGGGAGTTCAGCTTGGCTGAGCGGTGACGTCAGGACGCGCACGTGTTGTCGCCGAGGTTTCGGAGCAACCACGCAACCTGTCCAGTACCGGGTTGGATGGAGGGCATCAAGCCACGGAGGTAGAAGTATGGCGGCACCACGGAAGTACCCTGACGAGCTTCGGGAGCGGGCGATCCGGCTGGCCCTGGACGCACGGAGGGACCCGGCTTCGCGGCCGGGGGC
>JAABUN010005900.1_pt1 | contig 14636 bp, 13 predicted proteins | sample 5559311 | NCBI WGS metagenome assembly JAABUN01 (sample SAMN10711877, study PRJNA513370) | rock metagenome | isolation source: Antarctica rocks | place: Antarctica: Victoria Land, Siegfried Peak sud | reverse complement strand
GGGGGGCGCTGCTTAGCGATGACGACCGCTGTGCCCAGACCTTTCGTCGAGATGCTATTTGTCTCCAGACCGCGCCCGACGGCGTTACAGCCGCTACTCGCTGCTAAACTTGCGGCACCAGCGTCTGATGGTCTTGCAGCTCAGCTTGACGCCAAAAGTTCCTCGACCGCTCGAAGCGACAACCTGAAGCGGTAGTAAAGCCAGATGCAGTGGCTGATGATTTCAGCCTGGAAGCGGTGGCGCTTGTAGAGATCGGTACGCAAAAATCGCCCACCTCAACACGACGCTTGAGGCGTAGCAAAGTCGAGGTGAGGACGCCGCAAGGCCTTTAGTGAGTACGTATCTGTAAGTACGTCACGTACCGTGGACTACGCGTTTGATCTAGCAAATACAACTCCCACTTGAAACGATTCAAAAAGTGTGCTATGGTCGTCACATCTAAAGCGAAGCGGAGTTACATGGCTACGATAAAAGACGTTGCGAAAGCGGCGGGCGTCTCCCTCGGGAGCGTATCGCACTACCTGAACAACCAGGTGCCAGTGTCACCCGATAAGGCGGCGCGGATTCAGCAGGCGATTGACGCCTTTGGCTACCGCGTCGACCAGAGTGCGCGTTCTTTACGGCGGCGGCAGACACAAAGTGTTGGGCTCATCGTCCCGGATATCTCGAACCCGTTTTACGCTGAACTTGCCCGGGTTTTAGAGCACCGCCTGTGGGACGCGGGTGTTCAAACGTTTCTATGCGACTCGGCGCACGACGCCAAGCGCGAGCGGGCTCACTTTACCAATCTCCTAGACCGCCAAGCCGACGGCATCGTCGTGATCTACGAGGGCAAGGCAAGCGAACTCCCAAAACTTGCGGCCGAAACGTCTACACCCGTCGTATTTTTGGACCGGCCCGTCGAAGGACTTGTATCGGTAGCGACTGACAACTATCTGGGCGGAACGTTAGCCGCTCGTCATCTACTTTCTTTAGGTCACACCCTCATCGGGGCGCTCGTGGGGGACGGCGAGGTCGCCAATATACGGGCCAGGGTGGGCGGGTTTACGGCGGCGCTTGCAGCGGGTGGGGTGGCGTTGGCATATACACTGCACGGTTCCCAAAACCTGGCGCTCGGTGAACGCGCCGAGGAACTTATGCGGCTCCCCGAACCGCCGACGGCTATCTTTGCCACGAACGACATCGTGGCGGTCGGCGCGTGGCGCACGTTGCTGACGCACGGTTTCCGCATTCCTGAAGATGTGTCGCTCATCGGTTTTGACAACATTGAAATGGGCCGATTGCTCTTACCGCCCCTCTCAACGGTCGCACAAGATATTTCTGCACTCGGCGCGCACGCCGCCGAGCTGCTCCTGAACCCAAGCGAACTTCCGGCGCACGCGCGCAGCGCCGTCATCACGCCACAGCTCCTTCACCGGGGTTCGACGGCGGCCCCACGAGAAAGGAGCGCTATGTAGAGGATCGACGACGGGCCTGAGTTACACGTTTGCGTCCATTTAGACCGTACTGGTTCTACTGATGAGATGGGAGATAGTTGCTAGGAAGGCTGGCTTACGAACCCAGATAAGTTGCAAACTAAGGAGGAGAAAGTGATGAAAACCCGATTGACCCTTGTATCTCTAGCACTAGCGTCATTTTTGCTAAGTAGCCCCGCCAGTTTCGCCCAGACGGCAGGAACTGTCGGCTTTCTGATGCCCGACCAAGGCTCTACACGCTACGACGAGCACGACTGGCCGGGTTTCAAGGCTGAGTTGGACGAGCTTTGTCCGGACTGCACGGCAATCTATCAGAACGCCAATGGCGACGCGACGCTCCAGCAGCAGCAGTTCAACTCGATGATTACGCAAGGTGCCACCGTGATCGTGCTGGACCCGGTTGACTCGGGGTCTGCGGCTGCGCTTGTTGAGGTGGGTCGAGCACAGGACGTAAAGGTCATTGCTTATGACCGTCCCATCCCCGAGCTCGCACCAGACTACTATGTTTCCTTTGACAATGAAGGAATCGGCTACGCCATCGCGGAAAGCCTGGTCAAGTATCTACAAGACTCTAACGTACCGGCGGAAAACGGCGGTGTCTTGCAAGTCAATGGGTCGCCGACCGACGCCGCAGCGCGCCTGATCGCCAAGGGGTCGCGCGACGCGCTAGCCGAATCCGGTTACAGTACGCTGGCTGAATTTGATACTCCAAACTGGTCGCCGCCTGACGCGCAGAGATGGGTAAGTGGTCAGATTACCCGTTTTGGCGAACAGATCGTGGGCGTTGTAGCGGCCAATGATGGAACCGGCGGCGGCGCTGTAGCCGCGTTTAAGGCACAAGGAGTCAACCCGATCCCGCCCGTCACCGGAAACGACGCCGAGATTGCGGCGCTGCAACTGATTATTGCGGGCGATCAGTACAATACGATCTCTAAGCCAAGCGAAATCGTCGGAAGGGCCGCGGCGCAGGTGGCGGTCGCCTTCCTTAGCGGTGAAACACCCGAAGCCGAGACCACGATCTACGATACGCCTTCTCAGCTTTTCGTTCCCGAAGTCGTTACCCGTGAGAACCTTAAAGAAGTCGTCGTGGACACGGGCATCGTTTCTACCGATCAGCTTTGTACGGCCGAATATGCAGAGGGCTGTCGCGAACTCGGCTTGACCGAGTAAGCGGTTCGGTAGTGCGGAACCGGCTTATCCTTCGGCTCCGCACCTTTTTAGGCTGAACTGCTACCAAGGTGTTCAGACCGCTTTGACTGGAGGACGTCACGACATGGCACAGAGGCAGACAGAAAGAGCGCACGGGGATCTTCTCCTCCGCCTTTCGGGTGTATCCAAAAAATTTGGGGCGGTTACCGCCTTGTCCGATATCGAACTCGAAGTTCATGCAGGGGAGGTTGTGGCACTAGTTGGCGACAACGGCGCAGGCAAGTCGACGCTTGTCAAGGTACTAGCTGGGGTTCATCAGGCAACTTCCGGAACGATTGAGTTTCTTGGGAAGAGGGTTAATCTAAGCGATCCTAGTGCAGCTCTGGAAATGGGGATCGCGACAGTTTTTCAAGATTTGGCACTTTGTGAGAACCTCGATGTCGTCGCCAATCTTTTCCTCGGTCACGAGTTGTCGCACTGGCGGCTGGACGAAGTGCAGATGGAAGTCCGGGCCTGGACACTGCTAAGGGAACTCGCGGCGCGCATCCCCTCAGTGCGGGAACCTATTGCCTCGCTTTCAGGTGGTCAGCGTCAGACCGTCGCCATCGCACGCTCGCTTCTGCTGGACCCTGAAATCATCATGCTGGACGAGCCCACCGCAGCTTTGGGTGTCGCGCAAACGGCCGAGGTTCTAAATCTGATCGAACGTGTCCGGGACCGAGGGCACGGGGTGATCTTGATCTCTCACAACATGGAGGATGTGCGCGCCGTTGCCGACCGGATCGTGGTCCTGCGTCTTGGTACAAACAACGGCGTCTTTACTATGGAAAGCTCACATGAGGAGCTAGTCGCCGCCATTACCGGAGCAACCGACAATTCCGTTACTCGCCGCGCAGCGCGGAAGCTCGAGGCATAGGAGTAGTAAAGATGTCTAAAGATCGCCAAACTCCGCAACTCGACCGCGCAGATTCAAGGGTTCGCCATGACGAGGGGATCGCCGGGGCTTTCCGCGCTTTTCTCGACCGTGTGAGATCGGGTGATTTGGGCGTGCTGCCGGTTGTGGTCGGCCTCCTCCTGATTACCGTTGTCTTTACGTCGCTCAATCCGGTATTCCTGGCACCAAATAACCTAGCCAATCTGTTGTTTGACGCTGCTGCGGTGGGCTTCGTTGCGCTTGGTGTCATATGCGTTTTGCTCTTAGGCGAGATCGACCTGTCTATTGGCTCAATGAGCGGCCTCGCCTCGGCGATTATGGGTATTTTGTGGATCAACACAGGGCTACCGCTTCCGCTAGCCATGCTAGCTGCGGTTGCTACTGGTGCCGCCACCGGTCTCGTCTACGGCGTGATGCGCAACCGTTTTGAGATGCCAAGTTTTGTGGCTACTTTGGCTGGGCTTCTGGCACTGCTGGGAGTTCAACTTTATATCCTTGGACCCAGCGGATCGATCAACCTACCTTTTGACTCTGCTCTAGTGCGGTTCGGCCAACTGATGATCATTCCGACCTGGCTGTCCTACACTCTCGCCCTGATACCTGGCCTCATGATGGTAGCGGGAGACTTTGCGACGAGAAAGCGTCGCAGCGAAGCCAATCTATCTTCGACTAGCCCAAGCGTAGTCTTGTTTAAGTCGGGCAGCATTACCGCGGCGCTGCTTTTCGCCGTCTATTATCTCGAAAAGGGACGCGGCGTACCGTGGATGTTTGGCGTGTTCGTTCTGGTCGTAGCGATTATGAACTACGCGCTAACCCGCACAAAATGGGGCAGGTCGATGTTCGCCGTTGGTGGGAACGCTGAAGCTGCACGCCGATCAGGAATCAATGTGCGGCAAATCCGGCTGACGGCGTTCATGCTCTGCTCAGCGTTTGCAGCAATGGGAGGTGTTTTTTCGGCGGCGCGTCTTGCCTCGTCTAGCCTCCAAGCGGGCACTGGTGATGTGAACCTCAACGCCATTGCGGCCGCCGTCATCGGCGGTACATCGCTTTTCGGCGGGCGTGGATCTGCTTGGTCCGCGCTGCTCGGGGTGTTGGTCATTCAGGCGATCTCGAGTGGACTGACCTTGCTCAATCTTAGCTCGTCGCTGCGTTTTATGATCACAGGGGCCGTTCTTGCTATCGCAGTGATCGTGGACTCGCTTGCCCGTCGTTCTCGCGCCAGCCACGGCCGCGCCTAACAGGAGGGAATACAGATTATGCCTAAACGGCTTGAAGGAAAAACCGCCGCAGTAACTGGTGCGGCCTCTGGCATCGGACTAGCATGCGCCCGCGGCCTGTTGGCCGAAGGTGCGCAGGTGGTGTTGATAGACCGCGACGGTGACAAGCTAGACAGTCTATGTCGGGAGTTAGGTCCAGATGCCTATATGCTAAGGGTTGATCTGCTCGAGCCGACCCAAAACTCAGGCATCGCAGCTGGAATAGAGGCTCTGGTTGGACCACTCGACATTTTCCACGCAAATGCTGGCAGCTATGTCGGGGGGGCGGTGGCCGAGGGTGATCCCGATGAGTGGGACCGCATGTTAAACCTTAATATCAGCGCAGCTTTCCGATCCGTCCACGCGGTGCTACCCAGAATGATAGAGCGTGGTACGGGCGATATTGTAATGACTAGTTCGGTTGCCGGGATGATCCCAGTCGTCTGGGAGCCGATCTACAGCGCCTCGAAACATGCAGTACAGGCCTTTGTCCACTCACTTCGTAGGCAAGTTGCACCACAAGGACTCCGGGTCTGCGCGGTAGCGCCGGGGCCGGTTGTGACCGCTTTGCTGGATGACTGGCCCAAAGCCAAGATGGAAGAAGCGCTGGCTGCGGGAAGCCTTATGCAACCTGAGGCGGTGGCAGACGCGGTCCTTTATGTACTGACGCGCCCGCGCAACATCACGATCCGCGATCTGGTGATTTTACCCCAAAGCATCGATATCTAGACACTGGCTGAACCGGACGCTAACGTCGTTTCGACGACAGCGTCCTAATTCTTAAAACCCGTTTCAAAACTTAGCGAGACGTTTAGTCATCAGCTGAACTATTGCGACGCAGATAAACACCTCAGCAGTTTTGGGGGTGATCTACTTGCCACCCGAAGACCTAACCTGATTAGGTCTCGATACTTACCGTCTCGAGCGCAAACACGCCCAGGCGGTTTTGACCCAAGATAACCACGCGCACCGCTACCGGATCAGCCGGGTCGACGACCCAGTAGACCGTCAGGTGGTTGAAGTGTTGCCTCAGCACCCGCTCGAGCTGACGGTAACGTTCGGCGTCGTCCCCGGTGAGGGCGGGACCGCCTCGGGGCTCGGCAACAGCCGCAGCGGGCCGCTCAGCCCCGGCAGGGGCGCTATGGGGGTCTGTTCCGTCAACTCACTCGCTCGTACAAGTGACGGCAGCTCGCTCCGGGTCTCCCGCACCTGCCCCTCGAGTCACCGCTCGGCGTAGTCCGGCCCGTGGCGGACCGCTAACGCCTCCGAAATCAGTTTTAGCGTGTCTTGTGAGGTCACTCGTTCGCTGCTCATAAGAGCAGTCCTGCACGCGTTTTAGCGCGATGTTCCATATTCGTCTCCAAACGGCCCTTGTGCCGTACTTTGGAGACAACTTCTTATTGTCTGCCCAAAGTATGGCACTGAACTCCTGGTTGCTTCTAACAACCGGGGGTTCCTCATTTGGTTGCGTGCTACGCCCTGCGTAGTCTCTTTTTGGCCTTTTGACCTCCTGCGCCCCAAATTAACACAACGACAGCGTGTGTAAGGCATGTAGGTTGCACGCCTTACACGTCCATGACCATAAGGCCCCGGCAATATGCTACAAAACATCCTTGACTCCTCTTCTGCGCTTTTGACGGCGCATAGGGGGTTGAGGGGAAGCACTGGCGATACCCAGCCAGGTGGTCCAGTGCTTCGACCTTGTAGCTGACCTGAAAGGTCAACTACAAGGATTGCAAAAACGTGGTTGTACGCCGGTTACAGATCGGTTACAAGGTGGTTACAACGCTACGAGGCACACTAAAGCAGCCTTTTTGTGAGGTTTCTTACTTCGCTTTGAACGCCCGATCAAGGGGAAGCGTCTGCTGGTCGAGCTGCTCGAGTTCACCTCTGCTCGGCGCTCGTACCAGTTTGCAGATGTCTAGCTCGAGCGCCCCAGCAATGGCCACGAGCGACGTGAGTTTGGGTTCAAAAGGCTTGCGCGCTTGCGACTCAAAACGTTGGTACGAACGAAGCGAGATATGAAGCTGCTCAGCCACGTCCTCTTGGCGCAGGTTCCGCTCGAGCCGCGCCCGCCGGATTCTAAGTTTGACGGTCCTCATGTAGGCGTCGAGAGGCACAGGTCATCATTCGCCGCTGCCAAACAGATTTGAACGATAACGGGCGTCGTTTTAGCGGCGCTGGGTATCCGATTCGAGTAAGGTTTTGTTAATTAATTAGAACTATGAGGCGAGGCGGTGAGCCAAACGTCAAAAGCTGAGACCGACATCTATACCGAACTTTCAACGCTCAGGGCCGACTTTCGGCGCTCACCCGGCGACGTACCCGGTCAGCTCGAGCGAGCCGTCTCTGATCGTAAGAGTCGAGCCTTCGCGGACGATTTTAGCGGTGGGGTGTGGTAACTTGAACACTGTTTTTCCTCTCTTAGCGGGGAGTAAAGGCGTTGCGCTTGGGGCCGTTGCTGCGGCTTCCAGGCGCTTTTTTTGGTGGGCTCTGCTTCACTTCCTTGTACTACATAGTAGCACAAAGCGGGGTAGGCGTCAAGCTGCAAAACTCGTGACAGACGCAAAAACTAGAGCAAACTGGGTTGCAACGGAGCGCACACAAACCCGCCGACGCCAGCGACCGCTAGGGCCGCCCAGCCAAGGCCAGCGGGACAGACTGACCCGGCGACCCAGACCGGCAGGCCCAGCTCGAGCGCAGCGGACAGCGCCAGCGCCGAACCGGGGCCGAGCACGCCACCAGCCGGAGGGAACACCGCGAGCGCCGCCGCGCCGGAGACCACCGCGCAGGTACGAACCGACAAAGCAGCGCGGGGCGGCAGGTGCGACCACGCCGACGCCGGAACTACGAGCGCCGCCGGACCCGCCGCCGAGCGCACCACCTGGTCGACACCACGCGCGCACCCGACCCGGACGACGCCGCCAGCCGCCAGCACCGCCGAGACGACCGGCGAGACGGGCAGCGGCGACCCGAAGCGCGACCCGGCAAACGCGACGGTACCAGAAAGAGGAAAAAGGGTCACTAAGACCCCTGCGAAACGGCGGGCGCACAGGGCACCACGCCGAAGAACGAACCCGACCACCACGCAGCCGCAACCCGCAGCGCACCGACGGGGCCACGCACCCGCAAAAACACCCGCCCACGGTGACGCCGCACCGAGACCGACACGCCGGGAGCCACCAGCAGCAACCCTAAGAGCGCCGAACGGGGCACGAACGCCCAACCGGAAGGAACCGCCAAAGCCAGCGACCACGCCGCACGCGGAGCACGCCGGGAGAACACCCACGCCGCGCCACGGCAGCCGGAGACCGCCAAACCCACCGAACCGGGACGGGAACCGAGCACCTGCACTGCTGAAAAGAAACGAGCCACTCAAGACCTCCAAAAACCGTTTTTTGCCCGAAGGCGATTTGTAAAACAGTGGCGCGCACAGCGGAGTGCAAGGCTGCGACCGCAGGGAGCACCCGTAGGGCGTGGCCTTGCATGGAGCGAGCACGACGCTACAATTCGCCGCGCTTTGGGCAAAAAAGAACGGGTTTTACGGGTCAGTTGGCGTCAGCTCGAGCGGTTTTGGCTTTTAGGTTATCCACCCTCAGAAGACGCGAGGGTTTGCTCTCTACAAATTGCCTGGTCGGGATGTTTCACCCGCAGCTTGCCACGTTGTCGCGGTGCGCGCTCGAGGTCATCGACCAGCTCTAGGACCCGCAACCTCGAGAGCGCCGCGCTCACGGCTTTTACACAAAAGATAACAGGGTACCCACGTGAGTACCCTGCATAGTGATGTTTTACTTATCTAACTGCGCCGCGACCAGTGCCCTTCATCGACTTCAGTTTCGGCCAGCTCGAAGGTCGCCGCGTGACCCTGAAAGTTGACGTGCTTGTTGACCGCGTAGAGGGCTTGCGGGGCGCACAAAAAGAGTGCTAGCGCCTCGTCGTAGACACGTTGGTCGATCTCAGCTGCGACCGCAGCAAGTTTGCCCGGCTCTATCTGCGCGACAAAGCGCCCGAACATCTCTTCAATGGCGTCGTCGGGTGGGCCGACTCTAAACGCGCCCGTCGAGTGGAAAAACTCGCGGTGTAGAACCGCCGGAGGCGCGTCGGAGGTGAGGTCGAACCAGGCGTAAACCAGCACATCAAAGTCCGGGACGATAACCTTTTCAATGATGATGCGCTCGTTTTTCTGCGCCTCTTCATGTGGGACAACTTTAAGCGTGACCTCGATACCGAGGCTCTCCCTGAAGTCGTCAGCCAGAAGCTGTGCGATACCTTCAAAGGCAGGGGAGGCGGCAAGTTTTAGGGGACGACCTTCGGGCCAGCCTGCTTCTTGCATGAGCTTTTTGGCCGCTTCAGGGTCGTGGGCGTACGGCTCGAGGCCGCTCGGCAAGCCGTCGGCGTAAGGTGGCGTCAGCGCCGCCATAGGGTGCGCGTAGCCCTTGAGCGCTTCGCTGATGATCTTGCCGCGGTCGACCGCTAAGTTGAGCGCGCGGCGCACGCGCACGTCGTGGAGCGGCGCGTCCGTCTGCGCGCGGTTGATGATACCGGTTAATATCCGCATGGCGTCAACCGTTGCCAGGTTCGCGTATTCGGAATCTAGAACTTGCTGCGCTTGATCCGCAGTCACTTCGGTGACGATGTCGACTTCACCCTCGCTGTTGCAGACGAGGTCTAAAGCTTCAGGCTGGGTCAGGTCGTTGCGGAAGATGACTTGCTCGAGTCTGGGGCCGCGTTCGCGGTTCCAGTGATCCAAGTTAGCCTCCAAAACAACCCTATCGCTGCGAATCTGCTCGGTCGTCATCCAGATACAGACAAACGGCTCTCGGCTGATGATCGCAATCTCGTTAGCGATGGTTGAACGGCCTTCTTTTAAGGTAAATACGCCAGAACCCCACGGGCCTGGATTGTCAATCGCTCACCAGTGGCCTTCGCCGCTGCCGAGGCTTTTGTAACCGAACCCTTCTTCGTCCCAAAAACGAGTCGAGGCGATGTGCATCCCACGAAACTTTGCCAGCACCAAGCCGTCAGTCTCCGGGAAGGTCATACGGATGGTGTAATCGTCGGTGAGTTCCATCTTCGAGTCAGGATGAAAGTTCAGGTAGGTGCCGGGCGGGTGCGGTGCCTTCCAGCGCTGCACCTCATCAAACGCACGCTTGATGCTCGCTGCGGTGAGGGGCTCACCATCTTGGAAGCGCACCCCCCGCCTGACGTTGAGTTCGATGGTTTTGTCGTCTAACCACCTAGAGTCTTCAATCGCCGAGTTCGTAAGGTGGCCCTCTGCGTCCGTGCGTACAGGCTCTTCCATCGTGTTCCAGGTGATGAAAAGCCAGTTGAGCGGACTCGGGTCCACGACGTGAATAGTTCCGACCGGATCAGCCATGCTTGTTCCTCTCTGCGGACCTGCCGGGTCTCTGTGTGCGACAACGTGCCAATTCGTCGACAGCTTTTCTTGTCACCTTGTTTAACGCGGACGCCGGAGGCTCCAAATGTATTCTTACGACCGCAGTTTACCGGAGAAAAGACCGTATATGTTGCTCCGTCGCAGCTGGTCCGAAATCTATAAGCAGATATAGCCAAAAGGGTATAAATCTTTGAATGAAGTCCACAACCACCCGAGGTGGCCCGCTCAAATCGGATTCTCTCCAACAGCGTGTGGTGGCATTAGGCGGTTGCACAGTTTTGAAAAGGATGCACTGGGAGTTTGTCGACTAACCGTCGAAGGCCACGCTGCGGTTTCGGAGTGGCCTCGCTGTTTGTGATAGACGTCCCAAATTGTGCTAGAAAGATCAGGATACGGTGCGATTTGTCGCCGTCCACCATACTTATCCCCACGCCCGCATTCCAGCTTTAAACGGCGTGACGCTCGACTTATGTGTAGGCCAACTGACAGCCGTGATCGGCCCCTCAGGGGCAGACAAGTCAACCCTCCTACGCACACTCAACGGGCTCGTCCGCCCGTCGAGCGGCGAGGTCGGGGTGGGCAACACCGCTGTGACGCGCGCCCGTCACGCTGATGTGCGACGCGTCCGCGCCTCGGTCGGAACAGTTTTTCAGAATTTCAACTTGGTTCGGCGGCTCACCGCCTTAGAGAACGTTTTGCTCGGACGGTTGAGCGACCTGTCGCCCCTACACTCGGCGTTGGGTTTTTACCCACGCCGTCTGGCCGCAGATCGTACCGAGCGTTGTCTCACTGACGCTCTACCGTTTCGAGGCCAACGTCCGTTCAGCTACCGTCTTAGGTCTAATCGGAGCGGGTGGTATCGGTTTTCACCTAAATGGGACGCTACGCGGCTTCGACTTCAAGGCGGCGGGGGCTATCGTCATCATCATATTGCTGGCGGTGTTTGCTCTTGACTTTGCAAGCGCCGCGCTAAGAAAACACTTTTTGTAACATCGAGTTCGGGGGGGCGAAAATACTACTGAAAAGCGCCGGAATTTTGGTACCGGCGCTCTCAGATGGCGGAGGCGGATGGGAATCGAACCCACCGCCCACAGCTGTGCAAGCCGCTGGTTTTGAAGACCAGGAGGGCCACCAGACCCCTATCGCCTCCACGGTGTTGTGTTGGGCAACTATATCAGATGCGAATCGAGGGGGAGCTCACCTCCGATAAAGCGTTCGTTGCCCTCTCTCTGAGTGTAGCCGGTGCTGTCTAAATAGTCGAGGAGCGGAAGCAAGTATTTGCGGCTGGTAGCAAGCAGAGCTCTGGCTTCACTGAGGGTGAACGGTGCGTTGGAAAAACGTTCGGCCAAAAGATGCCTGACCGTGCTGATGGCTTCGTGGTGAAAAACGATGGTGGCGTCTTTGTCCTTCGTCGGAATAAGCCGCCCGCGCCGTACCAGCACGTGATAAAGCTCTAGCCGAAGGGCGTCGCCAGCAAGAACATCAGTGAGTTCAGGGGGATGAAAAAGGGCGCTCCTAAAGGCGACCTCGAGTTCATCGGCAAGCTTCTCCTGTTGGGGCGAGAGTTTTCCAGCCGAATCGTGCGTAACAAGTTTAAGGAGGCTTTGCTGGGCCTCGAGCCGCCCCTCGCGCGTCAGCTGGGCGAGAAGATTAGAAAAGATCACCGCAGGCAAGGTCTTCGGTAAGCGCGCCCGAAGCGCCTCTTTGGAGATACCGTAGCGAGTGGGCTGTTCAGCGTGAAAATCGGCGACTTTCTCGAGTGTTTGGGCCATCAGCTCTTCGTAGGTGCGAGCGAAAAAGATTCTGTGTCCACCGATGACGAGAAGGGGGAGACCGCCAAGTTCACGCTTTAAGCTCTCAGACGTCAGTTCTAGCTCACGCCTCAGCGCAGCAAGCTCATACCCTTGGATTCCTGCCGCCGTGAGCCGCTCTTTCACAACGTCCTGAAGCGACCCGCGCGCCAAAGCCCGCACGTACCCTGAGGACTTGGTGTCGAAACGGCGGTGCTTGCGAGCCTGTGGCGCGAGCAGCAAACCTCCGCCGAGCGTACGGACGGGTGAAGCGCCGCGAAGCACGAACGGCTCCCGAAACGGCGCGGCAACCTCTTTGTCGAAGCGCAGTTGTACGCCGCTGGTCGCGCCAGGGGTCAACACCTGCGCGTCCAGCAATCGGACCCGCGCGAACACCTCGGTGGTGCCGTAGGAGAGCCTGACGCGCTCGGCATTTTTGAGAGGTTTCGGCGCACTCTTTAGAAGCCTCAGTTCGGCGTCATAGAGCCGAGTCGGAACCAGGTATTCAGGCGTGATGAGGGCGTCTCCTACACTTAACCGATCCTTTTTAAGGCCGCGCAGGTTGACCGCCGTGCGCCAACCCGTCTGGACAAGGGCAACCTGTTGCCCGTGAACCTGAAGGCCCCTCACCTCAGCGCGGAGGCCGCCAGGGGTAAGCTCGAGCGTCTCTCCCACTCGGATTTGATCGTCAACAACGAGACGGCGCTCCGCTTGGGCTACCAGATCGCTCTTCGTCACCACAACGACGCCCCTTTTGACGCCGAGTAGCGTAGCGATTTCCAGATGCTCCACCGTCTGCGGCATTACGCCCTCGTCGGCGGCGACGACCAGCAGCACGGCTCCCAGTCCGGTTGCTCCCGAGATCATCGTTTTGATAAACCGTTCGTGCCCAGGCACGTCGACGAGGTCGACCGTGCCGCCGGGCAGCTCGAGGTGGGTGAAACCCAACACTATCGAAATGCCGCGCGCCTTTTCTTCTTCAAGACGGTCAGTGTCAACTCCGGTAAGCGCTTTTACAAGCGCCGTTTTACCGTGGTCAACGTGTCCGGCAGTCCCGATAGTGACGTGTTTCACCTGAGCTCCGTAAAGGCCCGCACGATATCGGCAAACTCTTCGTCCCGGACGGTTCGCACGTCGAGCGCCAGTACGCCATCAGTCAACCGTCCGATAACGGGAGGCTCATGTTCGCGCAGCCGCGCCGCCAGCACGACCGGTTTTACCCCCCTCACCTGCACGGTGACGAGCTTGCTCGGAAGCCCAGAGCCGGGCAGCGCGCCGCCTCCGGTGTAGCCCACGCCGTCAATTACCGTTGTCTCTAAACCCGGTAGGGTGCAAAGGTCTCGAGCTAGCCGCTCGGCCCTCTCTTCTAGCGTGTTCAGGCTCTGCGTCATCATGCGTAGAACGGGTAAAACGTCCTGTACGCTCGCCTCATCCCGGTAGAGACGGAGAGTAGCCTCTAGGGCCGCGAGCGAAAGTTTGTCGATACGCAGTGCCCGCAAGAGGGGATGCTGTTTCATCCGGGAGATCGGTCCGACTCTGCCAACAAGGATTCCCGCCTGCGGCCCGCTCAGCAGTTTGTCACCGCTGAACGATACAACGTCCGCTCCTGCACGGACGCTGTCAGCGATGAGCGGTTCGGCAGGCAGGCCGAACTGTGCTAGATCAACCAAGGCACCACTGCCCGCGTCTTCCATCATCAAAAGCCCGCGCGCGTGTGCGAGTTCGGTCAAGTCTTTTACGCTCACCGATCCCACAAACCCTGTTATTCGGTAGTTGCTCGGATGAACCTTGAGAAGCAGCCGTGTCCCTTCCGTGATGGCAGCCTCATAGTCGCCAAGCCGGGTCTTGTTGGTACTGCCCACCTCTTTAATCACCGCGCCCCCCTGGCGGATAACGTCAGGGATGCGGAAGCCGCCGCCGACCTCGACAAGTTCGCCCCTCGAGATTATGACCTCCCCACTCTGGGCCAAGGCGCTCAAGGCCAAAAGCACAGCAGCAGCATTGTTGTTGACCACGAGCGCCGCCTCTGCCCCTGTCAGCTCCTTAAGAAGCGTTTCGACCTGAGTGTAGCGTGAACCTCGTTCGCCGCTCCCCAGATCGAACTCGAGGTTCGAATAGCTCACGCTTGCCTCGCAAACAGCTTTTAGCGCCTTGTCTGCAAGCGGTGCGCGCCCTAAATTGGTGTGAATAACGATGCCCGTGGCGTTCACCACGCGCCGCAAGCGGCTGCGCTCGTTAGCCAGCAGCTCGACCTCGATTTCAGCAAAAAGTACATCGTCAGCTAACGACTGTTCGAGACCGTCCAGGATTGACTGCCTCAGCCTCGCTAGACGCTCCCGGACGGCCTGGACTACAATTTTCCGGGGGAAACGCTGACACAGCCTCGCCGCCGCGTCGGTCTCCATAAGCTTTTGGATCTGCGGCAACCCGCGCAAAAGATGTTGAGTCATGTAGGCCCTTTTCCGCAATCTTAACCCACGCCAAGGCTTTCAGTGCGTAGCCGGAGCCAGGGCGAACGCATGTACAGCGTACGAGGACGCTCACGTTAGAGTGAAGGATGCACGAAGCGGAGATACCCAAGTTGTTGGTTCGGTTCAGCGCCGTACCTGATCCACGAGCGCATAATGTGTGCCA
>JAABUN010005899.1_pt1 | contig 14646 bp, 9 predicted proteins | sample 5559311 | NCBI WGS metagenome assembly JAABUN01 (sample SAMN10711877, study PRJNA513370) | rock metagenome | isolation source: Antarctica rocks | place: Antarctica: Victoria Land, Siegfried Peak sud | reverse complement strand
GTCAGCCAAATCCTTTTCTTTGTAAACAATCATTTTGCTTCGATCGGGGACTGGCATTTGAGGCATTTCAATTCGCACAGCTTTGCCGATGTGAGTAGTTTTGGGTTGCAACTCACCTCGCTTCGCCATTCCTCGGATGCGTATAGCGGGATCGGTTAGAACCTTTGGGTCGGCCAGGATCATTGCGCAAGGCAGGTCAGGCGATGTTAGCCAAACGTGGTGCGCAAACGCATTCCGCGTCTTCCTTGACGCTCGAACGTATGAAAAAACGGCTTGTACGAGGGGGTAATCGTCTGGAGACGATGAATTAGCGGCCGCCAACAGCACGGCCCTCTTAGCTTCCGCGCTAGTCAGAGCTTCATACATGGAAGAGACGACTTCAAAATCAGCGTCTAGAAAGTTCGCCAACATGGTGCCGATTATATGATCAGCATAAGACCACGCGCTAAGCGTTCGGGTCACATGTACGCATAAATCTGGCGGCAAAACCGAGGCTCTAATCCTCAGCTCGGCGTCCGGCTTCACTCGTGAAAGAGGATGTGGCATGTCTGGCTCAATCATGCCTAATGAATCTACTGATACATACTCCGAACAGGAGACAGAGGCCCGGCGAGAAGCGGTGCTAAAGCGCATTCTCGCCACCCCTCCCAAGCCCCGAACGCCTAGCAAGGCGAAGGGAAAGGAGTCGAGTCAGGGCAAGTAGCGTTGGCGGCGCTCGCCAATCTGGCGGGGCACCACGGCCTTCTTAGGCGGCGAGCTTACCAGTCCGCCGATAGGTCAGGCGCTTGCCCTCCATGCCCGCCAGCGCCACCGCAGCGCGCTCGCCATCGTTCATGGTGCGCGTGTTGTAGCGAAAATCGAACTCCGCCGTGTAGCGGCCAAGGTGCGCCTCGCTCATGTGGTGGTAGGTGCCGATCACGCCGCGCTTGAAGATGGAGAAGAAGTTTTCAGCCGTGTTGCTGTGCTTGAACCCGCCGTGCGTCACATACTGCTTGGCGCTGTGGTTCACGACCGAATGACCGGCGAACTCGCGGCCAACGCGGGTGTAGACGGTGCTCTCGTCCGTCATCAGGTGCGAGGCGCGGTGGACGTTTGTGACGATCAGTCCGCGAAGCTCTTTTGCGGTGACGTTGGCGACGTGGAAGCTGCGAATGTGGCCGTCGCGCTCGACAAGGGCGACCACCGGCTGTTTGGCGCGGGGCTTGCGGGTGGCACGGTTCTTAGCCTTGCCGCCGACGTAGGTTTCATCGGCCTCCACAACGGTGTTAGGACCGCCCAGAGGGTCGTTGCCGGTGGCACCGTCCATTGCTTCGCGGATGCGGTGGCAGAGGAACCAGGCCGTCTTGTAGGTGACGCCGAGCATACGCTCCATTTGCTTGGCGCTCATACCCTTTTTGCTGGCGGACAGCAGGTGCATGGCGAGAAGCCACTTATGGAGCGGAACGTGGCTACGCTCCATAACGGTGCCGGTGCGGATGGTGAACTTCTGGCGGCAACCGTTGCACTGGAAGTAGCCGACCATCTTGCCTGCTAGGCGACGTGCCCGGACCGAACCGCAATGTCCGCAGAAAGGCGTGTCGCCCCAGCGCGAAGCCTCAATGTGCGCGAGCGCCTTGGCTTCGTCGTGGAAGATCGGATCGGTAAGGTTCGTTGCCATGTCATCGTATTGAACCGGCTACATTGCGTAGTCAAGTGTATAATTGCCGCCAAAAGCGGCCATTCCGCTGTCGGCCAAAACCCGCCCCATGGAGGTCGGTGTCACAACCGCTCGATCCTGACCCTTCAAGTGCAGAGTATAGATCGAGACGTGAGGACGAACGCTGCAACAATGGTCCCAGACGCGATGTGAGCTGTAAGCGCTGTTGCAGCGGCCGAAGATCCTAATATCACAGGCAGGACACTCATTGGAGGGTTGGCTTCAATCCTTTGACCGAAGCCGGCGGCTCGCCAGATAGGAAGAGCTTCTTGAACCGGTTTCATTCCTCCAGCAGATATTTCTGCCAGAAGGCGAGTTGAGCCAGAAAAGCGTAATCCTGATTGACCTTCTTCTGGAAGCCGTGGCCCTCATCGGAGGCGATCATGTGCCAGGCTTCCCCGCCGTTCGTGCGGATAGCAGCGACCATCTGGTCGGCTTCCGATTTGGGAACACGCGGATCGTTCGCGCCGGTGATCACGAACATCGGCTTGGTTATCTCGTCCACTCGGGTGAGAGGGCTGATCGTCATCAGCTGCTCGCGCTGCGTCGGGTCGCGCTCGTCGCCATATTCGACGCGCCGCAAATCCTGCCGATAAGGATTCGTGTTTTCGAGAAAGCTGACGAAATTGCTGATTGCCACGGTGCATTGCGTCGCGCGCAGCCGGTCCTTCAGCTGCACGGCAGCCGCATAGCACATGTAGCCACCGTAGGAGCCTCCGGTCAGCCCAATCCGCTCGGCATTGACAAGCGGGTCGGAGCGCACCGCGTCGATCAGCGCTGCCATGTCCTTGACCGAATCTTCCCGCTTGAACGGACCGTTATCGAGGCTGACGAAGGCCTTGCCGTAGCCGGTCGAACCACGAACGTTGGGATAGAAGACGCCGATCCCGAGTTCGTTGAGATAGTAGTTCCCGCTGCCGCGAAAGCCCGCTTGGCTCTGTCCCTCCGGACCGCCGTGAACGTTGACGATTAGCGGCCGCCTTCCTGGAAACTTCGCCGGATCGGGAAGGTAAAGCAGGCCCGAAACCTCCAGCCCGTCGAAGCTCTTTGTAGTTACGATGCGTGGCTGAACATTCACGCTGGGATCGAGCCCGCCTGTTTCACTCTGCGTCCAGCGGGTGAGCTTCATCGTCTTGGGATCGAGTGACCATGCATCGCTCGCGCTCTTCGCCGAGTTCAGCGAGAAACCAAGCTCCTCCCAGGGAGAGAACTCGAGACCGCTGATGAGGCCGGCGGGCAGGGAATCGACGTTGCGAACTCGCCCGGTGGACACATCCATGATGCGCAGCCTGTCGGTGCCCGCCTCGTTGACAACATAGGCGATGACTTTCCCGTCGTCGCTCAGATCGAAACCGTCCACGTCCCAGGTCTCCTTGGAGACCGGCGTGAACTTGCCTGTCGTTGAATCCAGCCTGCCGAGACGTTGAAAGTCGGAGCCCTCGTCGCTGGTCACCCACAGCGTGCCGCTGGGCGCGACTTGCAATCCGCCGTACGCCACGTCCGCGGCTACATCGCCGATCGGCGTCAGTTCGCCGCTCGCGAGATCGAGCCGGTAGGGATCCACATTCTGGACCGACTTGTATTCAACGACGTACGCCGTTCGCTTGTCCGGGGCGAACCCCATGATCGCCCAGCCGCCGCCTTTCACCTGCGCAACCATGTGTGATGATCCGGGACTGCGCGGGTCCATGACGTAAAGATCGGCGTCGGCCCCGTTGCGCCGCGTCGAGCTAAATCCCAAGAGTGTTCCGTCGTTTGACCAGGCATTGGCCTCGTTCCGGCTTTTGCCGTCGGTCAGAAGTGCAAGCCGACCGTTGGCAAGAGTGTAGAGTTGAAAATACTCATCGCCCCCGCGGTCCTTCTGGACGACAAGAACGTCGCCCCGTCTTGGCGCATAGCCACCGTAAACCGGCTCGGCCTCGAAGCTGATCTGTCTGCGCGCGCCCATGGGGGCTTCAACGCGGTGAAGCTGCGAAACGTTGGCGAAGCGGGTGCCAATGAGCACGGCTCGCGTTTTGGGATCCCAGCCCTGAAAGCTAGCGCCGCGCGATTCAAGGTATGGCCTTGCTCGGTCCGCGAGCGTGAGCGGCAGGTTCGGCACATTTTCTGCTGTTATCGCGGCTGGTACGGGGACAACCCCATCCTCCACCTTGTCCTGTGCCAAGGCGGGCATTGCAACGGCTAGGGCGAGCAGTGCTGGGTATTGGCGCCTGTACGACACGTGATCTTTCTCCCCCGGCGCGAGTCCTAGCGCCTACACCAAGGGTAGGCTTTGCCAAAGCGTCTCGCAAATCTTGAATGGCCGGCCATTCGCCCGCCGCATGTCGATATCGCGGCGACCGAAGGCTACGGTGCCGAGCCTCGGTCCGAGGATCGTGGGTGCTTAGACAAAGCATCTGGGTGTGATCGTTGACACAACCGACGCCGCACCCGGTACGAGGGTCACCGTCGTTCCCGGTCGTTGTTCGCTCGCCTTAAAAGGTTGTCAGTTGGCTCGTTAGCCGAACGGTAGCTTTCCGAACTCGAACTGCCAAAAGCAGAATGTCGGAAAGCGGCCAGTTTATATGAATTTCTTCGGCCGATCCTCTCCTGATCTCAAAATGTCTTTCGAAGACTTAGGTTAACCGTTCTTCCCAGAGGATCGAGCAGCGTCGGCTGAAAAGCGATTGGCGTTGCGCCGCCCCTGTCACGCACCTGTGGACGTTCATCGAGGAGGTTGTTGACGCTCAGCGTCACGCGCGTTCGCTTGATCCAATCGGGCGCTTTGGTGCCGCCGAGTCGGTCGGCGGGGTTGACGAAGACGGTGAGGTCGACCCGTCCAAAATCGGCGAAGGCGAGATTACCCGTTCCGCCCAAGCCGTCGATCCGCGTCGCGCTCTGCCAGCTAACACCAATCCGGGCGCCGAGCCCCCTTTTGAACGCGCCGACCTGGAACTCGATCTCATGCCGCCGCCGCCCACCCCGCGCGTCGGTCGCAAAACCATTGAGCCGGTCGAGCGTGGGTCCGCCATCGACAAGCGTCAGCTCATCGGTGAGCGTCCAGTTGTGGTAGAGGCTGATATAGAAGCGGCTGCGCAACGTCTCGCCACGCAGTGCCGCCGGACTGCCGGGTTCGGGAGCTGAAAAGACCACCACCGCATTGGGATCTCGTCGGCGCACATCCGCTTCCGCGGCCGCCACACTGGAGAAAACCCGTGTTTGCACGGTCGCACCCGGCGGGAGTCCGAGTTTCGGGTCACCGAGCGGGCGGGTGAAGTTGATGCCTGTGCGCAACTGCCTGACCGTCGATCGGGCGAAGTTGATTGGACGCGCATCGATGGCGGTCAGGCGACCGACCACGTCACGCCGAAACCGGCTTGGAAACGTGGCCTCCAACGCCGGCGTCAAAATGGGGAAGGCGACAATTGGGTTGTCGATCCGAGTGTCGACGTAATCGAGGCTGAAGAACAGATCGGTCCGTGGGAGCGGCGCGACGTTCAGGCCAAAGCGCAGCACGCGTCGATCATCCGGCACCAGATCGGCGTTCCCGCCGAAGACGCGCGGCACATCGACCGACACGTCATTGGTGAAGTCGAAGGTGCGGGATGCCGGGGTGATAATGGTCGGTGCGCCGAGTTGCTCTATGGTGGGTGCACCTTCCTCCTGCGTCAGCGATGCCACGACATTGATCGCGGCGATCGGTGACCATGTCAGCCCACCTCCGATCGTGGTGAGCGTCCCGACATCCGAAAGCCGTTCGAGCTCGGCACCGATATTGGCCGACAATGTGCCGATCGCACGTGCGTCGTCAGGTGTGATCGGTACGTCGACGTTCACTCGCGCTGCCGCCCGGTCGCGGCCAAGCCGTGTGAGACTGACCTCTTCACCGCGAACCGACGATCCGCGAAAGCCCCGCGCGCCTACGCCGCCGCCGATGCTGGCGGTGACCGGCCCCGCAGGGAGATTGAACAGGGAGCCGCTCACGATGAGATCGGCGTCCGCCACTTGGTCCACCGAGCGAACGCGGTCGCGCAGCTGCGATTCCGCGATGCTGTCCGTCAACACCTCGACGGCAGCGCGATTATAGCCACCCGTCAACGACCACCGCCAGTGTCCGACCCGACCGTCGAAGACGCTGCCAAGGCGACCCCGCCTGTTCCGCGTGTGGCGCCCGATCGCTCGGCCAGTGGTCCCCGGGCCCAGCAATGCGGCGAGATCGATCGCCTCGTACTGCGCGGTTAGGGACGCGCTGACTTCGTCCGTCACCGGCGCACCGATCACGCCTGTAAGCGAGAAACGTTCCGTCTCCGGCAGCAGGGTGCGGAGGCTGGCGAACGCCTGGTCGCCACCGGGCTGCAACAGAGCACGCTCGCTCTCCAGCAGCGAGCCTGTTCGGATGTAGCTCGTGCCGAGCCCTAGGCGTGTGTCGCCGCTGAGCACGAACTGATCGGCGGTCAACCCGCCGGTCGTCGTCCCGCCGTCGGTGGGCGTCAGCACATTCGCCTGGACAACGACCGATCGAAAGTTGGGGAAGGTGACGATGTTCACCACCTTCTGGTCCGCACGAAATCCGTAGCGCAACGCCAACTCTTCGGGAAAAATGTCCATGCGCTCAATCGCTTCGGTCGGAATGCGGGCGATCTCGGCAAAGCTCGACACGCGGCGGCCGTTGAGCAGCGTCACCGGTCCGGCATCCGCTCGCCCGCGATTGCTGCGTACCTGCGGCGCGATCGCCTCCAATAGCTCGCTGATATTGGTCGCTCCGAACGCACGCACGCTTAGCGTGTCGAAACTCCGCTCTGCCGGCACGTCGCCGATGACCGCGCCGCGCTGACCATCACCGGTGACGAGGATCTCGCCGTCCGGCGCGGTTGACGCGGCAGCCTGCGATGGAGGGTTGTCGCGAAAGCGCTCTTCGAGCTGGCGCTGGATCTCGGGTGGTAGCGGACGGCCTTGAGCATCGCGGAATACCCTGCGTGGAGCGGGCACCACGCTCGGCTGTGCCGGTTGCGCGTCGGCGGGCGGGGCCGTCTGCGTAGCGGCGGACTGCGCCGGAGCGGTAGCGGGCACGCTCTCCTGCGCGGGGGCCGCCGCGGCCCATAATGAGATTGCCGAAACCCCTGCGCACCGCGTCACCATCTGCATGTCGTTGCTCCCCGTCCACTTGAACCGACGGTATCCTTCAAGCAGCGGACGGTAGCCTCGTGATGTCGCGGCCGTAGCCGCAGCGGACACGGGATTGCTACAAACGGGCGCTATGCACAGCGTTACTCATGAGCACGCTTCCCAGACCTGCGGAGACCATCCTCGTCGTCGATGACGACACCAGCATCCGTGATGCGCTCGCCGAGTTCCTCACCACCCACGGCTATCTCGTGCGGACAGCCGCCGATGCCACCTCCTGTGGGTTGGCCCTGGCGAATGGTCCCATCGACCTCATTGTGCTCGACGTGATGATGCCAGGGGAAGACGGGCTGTCGGTCTGCCGTCGTCTCACGCCTGGGCGCACACCGATCCTGATGCTGAGCGCGCTCGATGGTGTCACTGACCGGGTGGTCGGGCTGGAGGTTGGCGCATGGGACTATCTGGTGAAGCCGTTCGAGCCGCGTGAGTTGCTCGCGCGCGTGCGGGCGCTTCTGCGCCGACCGCAGGGCGAGGCGGTTCCGATGTCGGGGCGGGCCGGCGTCACCTTCGCGGGCTGGCACCTGGATATGGAAGAACGTCGCCTGCGTGATCCCGCCGGACAGCCCGTGATGCTCAGCGAAGGCGATCATGGTCTGTTAGCCGCATTCGTGCGGCGACCAGGCCAAGTCCTCAGCCGCGATTTATTGCTGGACATGGCGCGAGGCGTCGACGCCGCCGCCTATGACCGCGCGGTCGATATTGCGGTCAGCCGATTGCGACGCAAGCTCGCCGAGGCCAATGCCGACCCGTTGATCGAGACAGTGCGCGGTGTCGGCTACCGCTTCACCGCGACGGTTAGATCAGCATGATCAGAAACAAGAGACGTCCGCTCAGCGCCGTCGCGGCAATCGGCGGCTTCGGCATCAGCGTTGCGATGTTGAGCGTCGCTGCCACCGCCGCCATCGTGCTGATCGCGCCAGAGCCCGACGGGCTGCGCGTCAGCATCATCGACGCGGCCACCGCACTGCGCGGCGAGACGCGCGGCTTTAACCGGAGTATCGGTCCCGAACCCGAAGGGCGGCGTGCCTTTATCTTCGAAGCGGTCTTGGCCGATCAGGTCCGGCGACCGGTCAGCGATGTCCGGATCGTCATGACCGGCCCCGACACGTTCTTCGCTCAGGCGAAAGGAAGAGGGGCACTTGGCAGTATGGGCGAGCCGCCGCAGGTTCTCTTCGTCCGTCGCACGACCAGTCAATCGACGGACGCTCCGCCAGCTATTCGTCGTGAAAAGTTCGTCCTGCGAAGCAATGATCTGCGCGTCGTTGATCCTCTCAGAAATCCGCCGCCCGCCGTGCGCGCCGGACTTGCGCCGGTCCCGATCAACGCTTTCATTGCCAGCGTGCGGCAGCCGGACGGGCGTTGGCTGACCGTACAACCCTACCAACCCTGGCTCAGCGGCTGGCGGTTGCGAGTACTTGCCGCGATCCTCGTCAGTCTGTTTTTGATCATGCCCCTTGCCTGGCTGTTCGCTCGGCGGCTGACGCGCCCGTTCCGCGCGCTTGCACTGGCAGTCGACTCCGGCGGTACTGACATTCCAATCGACGGACCGAGAGAACTACGCGAGGCTGCTGGTGCAATCGCCACCATGCGGGCACGACTTGGCGACGAAACGGCGGAACGCTTGCGGATGCTGACCGCGATCGCTCACGATCTCCGCACCCCGTTGACAAGCCTCAGGCTGCGCATCGAGGCTGCCGTCGAACCGCAGCGTTCTCGCATGGTCGACGATGTCGACCGCATGCAGGCGATGATCGGCGAGGTTCTCGAGTTCGCGCGTGGTAGCGAGGTGCAACGACACCCCCTCTCACTACGACCCCTGGTGGCGCGGATCGTCGCCGATCTGGATGCGGATCGCGGCATCATAGCGCTTGCGCCTGGCGATGATGCCTGGATCGATGCGACGGAGTTACCCTTCCGTCGTGCCATTGAGAACCTGCTCCGCAATGCGATTGATTATGCCGGAGGCGGCAGCATTGCCATCGGCACACAGAGCGGCGAGGTCACGGTCATTGTAAGCGACACCGGCCCGGGAATCGCGGCGGCGGATCGCGCGCGTCTCCTGCGTCCGTTCGAGCGAGGAGAAGCTTCGCGCAATCGCGAGACCGGCGGAGTCGGGCTCGGCCTCAGCAACGTTCAAGACTTCGCAACCAAGCATCAAGGCACCCTCAGCATCCGCGATCGTGAGGGGGGTGGTCTGATCGTTCTACTTCGGCTGCCTTCGCTTCAGCGGCTCTGACAATAAGTATAGCCGGAACGCACCGAGTGGGTTGAGAACCATGGCTGCGGGTCACATCACGGATGTCGGCGATCTGAACGAAAGTCCGCTCTGGGGATCTGATCACCCGGAAGCCGCCATTCCGCTTTCGGCCAAAAACGGAGGCTTTCCTTCCCTGCTCCGCTATCGCAACATAGCCGGATGAAGCTGAAGAACCTCGCCATTGCACTCGCCGTCATCGCCGTGCCAGTGGCCGCCCAAAACCCCTTCGCCAGCCCAGGCGAGCCGGTGGTGTTCGGCCAAGGTTACACACTCTCTTCGGAGACGCTAGGACAAGCGCGACAGATCAACGTGCTCCTGCCGTCTGGCTATGATGACCCGGCGAACGCGGCGGTCCGCTACCCCGTGCTGTACCTGCTCGACGGCGGCACCGGGTGGCAGGACTTCATGCACATTGCGTCCATGACCTACCAAGGTGGTCTCTGGGGCGGCAACGCGCCGATGATCGTAGTCGGGGTCGAGAGCAAGGACCGACGAGCCGAACTCACCAGTCCATCATCCGACTCAACCGAGCTGAAGGACTTCCCGACGAGCGGTCGTGCGGAGCCTTTCCGACGCTTCCTGACGCAGGAGCTGAAGCCCGCCGTCGAGGCCGCCTATCGGACGAACGGGACCGACGGGCTGATAGGAGAGTCGCTCGCCGGCTTGTTCGTCGTCGAGACGGCGCTGCGCCATGGCGGCGACTTCGATCGCTACATCGCGGTGAGTCCGAGCCTGTGGTGGAGCAACGGTCAGCTGGCCGCCGAAGCCGAGGCGCTCCTCCAGGAACAGCCCCCCACCGCCCGAACCCTGTGGCTGTCCATGGCCGACGAGGGCGGCACAATGCAGGCCGGCATGGACAAGTTGGTCGCAGCCCTCGCGGTCACGAGCCTGCCGGAGGTGACGTGGACTTACGTGCCGTTCCCCAGCGAGAAGCATTCCACCATCTACCATCCGGCCGCCACGCAGGCGATCCGAACGGTGTTCCCGCCACCACCGGCACCCGCCCCCTGATCAGAGCGGCGGGGATCGCCCGATCGCGTCGGCCGCCTTGTCCCGTCGCCAAGGAGCGAAGGAGCTGTAGGCGAGCGCCCGCAGCAGCCACTCTGCCGGACCCATGCGGAAGTCGCGCAGCCAGGCCATGCAGAAGATGGCGGTGAACACGCATATGGCCAGCGACACGGCCATGAGACCCGCCGCCCCGAACGCGTCCAGGTAGCCGAGCGCGTAGAACAGCAGTGAGGTCAGGATCGCCTGCAATGTATAGGTCGTCAGCGCCATGCGCCCGAGGGCGCGGAACGGCTCGCTCCAGACGCCGGGCGCGCCGCGCACCAGGAGGACGATGGCGCCGATGTAGCCCAGCGTCAGAGCGAGGCGCGCGGGTTGATACCAGCCCGATCGCAGCCATGACATCAGCGGGACCACCTTGTGGATGTCGATCTCGAAGCCGGAGCGCGCCTGCCAGGCAAAGTCGATGCCCCTGAGCGCCAATCCAACGCCGGCGCCGATCAGCAGCAGCCGCCAATAGGTCGCGGCGGAGGCCTCGCCGGTCAGGATGCCGGAGCGCATGAGCGCCATGCCGACCAGCATGAACGCCAAGCTCTCGGCGACCCCGATCCAGCTGTAGACGCCCAGGTGACGGAACGACCAACCGGCCGCGCTCCAGCTCAAGACACCGGGCCAGCTGGTGCGCTGCGCGATCTCCTCGTCGTTGCTGCCGGGCGCGGGGTAGTTGGCCGCCGTCGTCTCGGCGGCCGCCTCTATGGCTTCCTTCTGATCGGGCGTGGGCTCCCGTCCTTCGTTCACCGCCTGCTCTCCCGCCAAGGCGGTCATGGAGCTGGTGACATAGGTGCCGGTGTCCCAGGCGCGGTGAAGGCTTAGGCAGGCGATGATCAGCAATGCCCAGGTCCACAGCGTGCGCGCGCTTGCAGTCCGGAACGCCAGCAGCGCGAGACCGGCGACGCCGTAGGTCCACAGGATCTCGCCCGGCCACATGAGCAGCATGAAGTGCGCCACGCCGAACAGGAGCAGGACGAGGCAGCGGCGCGTCCACACGTCCACCGGTGTGACCTGCGCATCCGGTCCTTCCGCCTTTCGGAGCATGAGCACCATGCCGGCACCGAACAGCACGGTGAACAGCCCACGCATCGGCCCCTCAAACAACAGCTTCTGTACAATCCACGCGACCCAGTCGGCGTTCCAGGCGGCGGGGAAGGTCCGCCCCTGCGTGTTGCCGGCCAATCCCATGACGAAGATGTTGACGGGCAGGATGCCGCACACTGCAATGCCGCGCAAAATGTCCAGGACGTCGATGCGTTTGCCGGCCGCGGTGGGCGTCAAAGGCTGGCGGGTTGCGACGAGGTCGGCTGCGTTCACCAGACTGCTCCCTCCTGGCGAACCGTCGCCGTCGACAAAGGTGAGGAGCAGCATCTTCTTATCTGCCGGCGTTGGCAACGCCGGTTCAGCGGGACGAGGTGGAGTGGTGATATACGGCTGGGGCTGGGTCCGATGCCGAACGGCTGCTTGAGGCTACCTGGCACCACAAAGCGGACCGTCTGCTTTCGGCCGATGCTGTTGAAAAAGTCCTGGAGCGGCCTGTTTGAGGTCGCCTGGAAAGCATCCACCGCTCGTCGCAGTGGTTAGTTTATTGAAAAGTAACGGTCTCGGTTTTACCGAATTGGCACAAGAGTCGCGCTCCAAAGCAGGAACCGACTTTTTCAACAGCTTCGGCCAGACCAGGCCATCCGTTTCGCACCAGGCGATGACCGGGTTTGGTCGAAAGCAGCCCGGCAGTCCTCAGGATCGAAAGCCTGGAAAGCTGCCGTCACGGCAGGAGTCAAAATCCTTTTGAGACGTTCGAAAACTCGGACGTTTCGCGGGCGTCAATTGCCGGTTTGGATCGCTCATCATTACTCTCGGCACTGCAACGTGCTCGAGGAACCATTCGAAAAAAATCCGGTTCTAGATGCATCAGGTAGTCGGATCATTGACGGAAGGAGCCTCCATGAAGAACGTTGTATCGCCGAGCCGCGCCGGTCTTGCTGTGGCGGCAGCTTTAATGATTGCTCTAGGATCGCCTGCTTTTGCGCAGACAGATCGGCATAGCACCACGGGGCAAGAATTCACGGATTGGAGCATGCCCAAAGCCTGCACGCAGAGAATTACCACCGCTTCTGAAGCGGCTTCTGATCAGCCCGCGGAACGGAATTCTCGCGCCGCTGTCAAGAACCGCAGCGATGCCCGCTTTCTTGGGGACTACATGGCCGAAATGCAGGAAATGCAAGGAAACTTCCCGACCACTCCTTCCGGTGATCCTGATGTGGATTTCGCCCGGGTGGCGATTCCCCACCACCAAGGCTTACTTGAGGCCTCGCTCCGTTATCTTGAGAGCGGTGAAGATAAGATGATCCGCAAGCTCGCAGAATTGTTTATCGTAGCACAGCGCGGGCAGGTCGCCGTCATGTGCGACTGGCTAGAGAAGCACCACCGTTAAATCCAACCTCCGACAGCGCGCTCCATGCAGTTGGATAGCGCACGAGGTGTTTAGGGTCCGCAGGGTTGTGACACCAGCCACCGCCCGTCCGTTCTCTGCGCCTCGCTGAGGGTCATACCGTCGGGCCGACTTAAGTCTGCAGCTGGAAACTGAAGTTTCGCTGCGCCACGGCGACAGTTGTATTAAAAGCGACTGGCCGCTTTTTCTGGATTTCCGCCGGAAGCGGCCATTCCGCTCTCGGCCGATGCTGCTGAAAAACTCTGGCGTAGCCAATTAAGCGCGGATCTTGAGCGCCCATTTGGACAACGTGGAGGTTAAGTAGCAGAAACGGATAAATATGAACTCAGTCTACTTGGCACAAGAAGCATATGTCTGCCCGATGTCTGACTTTTTCAGTGGCATCGGTCAATTTCAGCCTGGCCGCAATGCTCTCAAGCGCAGCGATTCGGAAGCAAATCACGAATCTCCGTAAGCGGACGGGTCCGCCAGTCGGGCCGGGGCGATGATTATGGCATCTCGTCAGGCCGCTGCATTTGCGGCCAGCCGAGGTTCGGATCGTGCGGCCCGGAACGGCGCAGCCACCACGACCAGTCCTCTGGCAATAGCGACAGCGGATCAGGCTGGTCGAGCTCGCGCGCAGCCCAAAATGGCCAGTGTGGGTTGGCCAGGGCGGGGCGACCGAGGAGGACGAGGTCGATCTGTTCGTCCCGGATCGCCCGGTCGGCGACCGCCGGCTGTCCGAGATTCCAGGACACGCCGACAGGAATGCCGACTTCCCGGCGCACGCGCGCGCCGCGCTCGACCATAGCCGCGACCTCCGTCAGCGGGTTTTTGTTCATGGCGTCCGTGTTGAAGCCAAAGCTGATGTCGGCAAGATCAATGCCGTGATCTTTCATTCGTCCGACCGCGAGGACCGCGTCGTCGAACTGTATGCCCTCGGCATGGAGATCATCGGAGCCGAGGCGCATCGTCAGGGGCAGGCGCTCGGGCCAGACGGCGCGAACCGCATCGAGCGCTTCCAGGTGAAATCGCAGCCGACCGTCAAGATCCCCGCCATAGCCGTCGCCACGCTTGTTGGCGAGCGGCGAGAAGAAGCTGCTCCCGAGATAGCCGTGCGCGAAGTGCAGCTCCAGCCATTCGAACCCGGCTGCTTGGGCCCGGCGAGCGGCATCTGCATAGGCTTGGTGCAGCTCCTTGATCTCGTCCACGCCGAGTTCGTGAACGGGAAGTGGTGACCGGCCGCCGTAGGGAATAGGCGAAGGCCCGCGCACCTGCCACCCGGCGGGATGGTCGGGTGGCAGCTGTTTGTTGCCCTCCCAAGGCTTGCTGAGGCTCCCTTTGCGACCGGTATGTCCGAGCTGAATCGCGGGCACGGCGCCCATGTCCTTGATGATCCGCGTGACCCGGGCAAGACCCTCGATCTGGGCGTCATCCCAGATACCCGCGCAGCTGACGCTCGTGCGGCCATCGGGGGTTATCGCGATCTGTTCGGGAAACACGAGGCCGAATCCGCCCGCCGCGCGCGAACCCATCAGCATGACGTGGAAGTCGGACATGCATCCCTCGACGGAACGATACATTGTCATCGGCGACATGACGATGCGGTTCCTGAGCGTGATGTCCTTCAGCACATAAGGGCTGAACAAGTGAGGCATAGAGGTATCCGTGGCGATTGCGGGACAGGCTTCCTTGCGTAACCGCTGACCCTTTCCTGCGCGAGCGGAATGCCGGTCGAGATGGATTCCGATCTGGGGCCGAGGATGGTCGATCCCACATACTTGCGGCGTGGTCAGCCCGTTCTCGGAAGCGGACCTCCGTTCACCTTTCGCTGCTATATGGAGTTTCGACCGTCGGCGAACGCAGGTGAAGGCTTACCACCAAACCTGCGTCGCGATCGGAGGTGCGTGGATGCCGTCGCGAGTTGTGGCCGATCCTTCCGCTTAAAGGCCGCCCGAGACCCGCGCCTCACGGAAGGAGATCAGGCGGCGCTTCTGCTCGTCCCACAAGACGAGGCGAACGGCGCCCAGGCTCTGCCTCACG
>JAABUN010005898.1_pt1 | contig 14647 bp, 11 predicted proteins | sample 5559311 | NCBI WGS metagenome assembly JAABUN01 (sample SAMN10711877, study PRJNA513370) | rock metagenome | isolation source: Antarctica rocks | place: Antarctica: Victoria Land, Siegfried Peak sud | reverse complement strand
TGATTAATAATCAATTCAAATTTTATTCGTACGCTGCTATGTTTGTGGCTTTAATTTTTTTTTTTAATTATAACTACTTAATTACAGCATGGACGGGAAAAGGGCAATATGCAGGTAATACAATTGTTCACTTCCTGATTATTAATTTTTTTATAGGTTTGTTAGCTTACTTTATGCTTAATATGGGCTATGCACTTGGAGACATAAAAATGAATAGCCTTTTTAATATTGTACGAAGTTTATGCTATGGAGTATTTATCTTTTTTGCTGCCAAATATTTTGGTATCATAGGTACCCTTGTAGTAGTTTTTTTTATTAGTTTAATGGACCTGATTTTTTATAATATCCGAATCTATAAACTTGGTTATTTTGATACAGTATTTATAAAAACTACTTCAAAGCTATGGCTTATTATTGTTCCGTTAAGCTTTTTAGCAGGATGGGGTTTAAAATTATTAGTTCAAAGTTTTGTTCCTGTTGCAATGTATTTTCTTCAGTTGCTTACTAACTCTGCTTTATTTACCCTGTTCTTTATAATACTGGTATTGCTGGTAGACAACGATATGCAAAAGGCATTTAAAGGGGTATTGAATAAAGTGGCTATACTGGTATCTAAGAAACAAACAGAGATTTAATAATTAGTATTTTGACTAAAAAACATTACTGAATATAATTGAAGTTACTTCAGAAAGTGTAAATAAAACCGGTTAATGATTTAAGAACTTTACTGGTAATAGTGTTATAAAAAGTTCAAATATCTGCTATGCCTAAACTTGTGGTAATGCTGCGAATAAAAGATGGGATATTTTTTCTGCACGAATGGTTAAGTAATATTGAGAAATTAGCAGATGAGATTGTAGTGGTTGATAATGGCTCTGCTGATGGAACATACGAAGTTTTAAAAGCACATCCTAAAGTGGTAGATATTGTGCGTACGGAAGGGTTTAATGAAGGACGGGATAAAAACCTCTTATATGCACGTGCACGAAAACGAAAGCCAGAGTGGTGTCTATGGATAGATGTTGACGAAATTTTTGAGCCTCAACTTACCCGAAAACACTTTAACCGGTTGATGAAACAGCCGTTCATAAATAAGTACGGTTTTCGCAGGTTTCATTTTATTGACCGTGAACATTTTGCAGGTTCCCGCACACGGTTGCATTACTCCGCCGGTCACGATCGCCTAATGTGGCGTGAGTCTCCAACGGGGTACTTTGAAAATTATATTATTGACTCGCCCAATGTGAAAGGAATTAAAGGCTTACAATGGAATACCAATTTTAGAATTAAACATCTCGGTTATATTAATAAAGAGATAGTTGACAGAAAAGCTGAAATATACCGAGCTATTATACCAGAAAAGGAATCAACATTTCAGGAAATGTACCTGCATAATGAGAAACCGATAAAATGGATAGACGACAGAAACAATCCGGAAGTTAAAAAACTAAACAGGTTGTTGGATTATCTTAGATTTACTACCTTACTTCCAAGACTCCGTACTAAAATACTCGGTATTTTAAATACAAAAAATAAAAAACCTGTTTCAAAAAAAGTATCAGAAGATTTTGCTGCTAAAACAATCTCAAATAGTTAATCCCGGCTCCTTACCATAGATAAGAATACTTAAAGTCAAGTAAGTGCAACATTTATAAAAAACTGAACCAGGAAATTTAGAGGTGCAGTTTAATTTTGCATATCAAATATAATTTTTTATATTTTTGACTTTAAATCCTTATTCTATGACGAAATTCGTTGTAATGCTCCGTGTAAAAGACGGGCTGCTGTTTCTAAAAGATTGGTTAATATGCTATGAAAAATTAGCAGATGAAATTGTTGTACTTGATAACGGTTCTACTGATGGAACGTATGAATTTATGAAGGCTCACCCTAAAGTTGTAGATATAATAAGAACAGAAGGGTATAACGAAGGCCGCGATAAAAATTTATTATACGCTCATGTGCGACTGCGAAATCCTGACTGGTGCCTGTGGGTTGATATAGATGAAATTTTTGAGCCTGAATTGACGCGTTCACGTCTTGATAGACTAATGAAAGCAAAATTCATAAACAAGTATGGTTTTAGAAGATTTCACTTTATAAACCCCGAATATTTTGCAGGATCATGGTTTCGTTTAAATTATTCAGCAGGCCATGATAGAATTATGTGGCGTGAAGCTCCCACCGGTTATTTTAAAGATTTTATTATCGACTCCCCTAACATTAAAGGAATTAGCGGTTTACAATGGAATACAAACTTCAGGCTTAAGCACCTTGGTTATATAAGTAAAGATCTCGTTGATAAAAAAGCAGCTATTTACCGTTCCATCATCCCGGAGAAGGAAGCCACTTTTCAGGAAATGTATTTGTGCAACGAAAGAAAGGTGAAGTGGATTGATAATCGGAAGAGCCTGCAAGTAATATTACTGAATGCTTTGCTTACCTGCATTCGGGCAAGTACAATACCCGGAAGAGCATTTAGAAAATTATCTTCAGTTATTAATAAACGAAACAGGAAGCATTTTTCCAAAAACTCCGAAAAAAAACAAGTGTGCAAAAATGAATTTAGTTATTAGAATATTTAACTACCGGTTTTACGTAAAAGAGCTTCTTATCTTATTCTTTGGCTATTTCTTCATGGAACAGATATTCTCCTGGATATTTATTCCTTCCTCTGCTTATGTGCAACCATATTACAAATTATCCGGCTTTGTTATTTATGGCATTATGCTGTATTTGTTTCCCAAGCTTAAATTGAGCGAAAGGGTTTATGTAATCATATTTACACTCTTATTAATAAGGCTGGTTCTTGAGTCGTTGTATAAGTATGATACTTTTTTTCAGCAGCTAACTATGTTTTATGTGTTGTTTCCTGTAATATATACGCTCTTTATCAGTTATATCTGCCGCACTTACGATCTTAACCTGTTAGAATTTATGGCCAAATTTTACTTAGTTACTTATGTTGTTTTTATGGCACTTTTTGGCCGGAATTTCTCGTTTAGCCTTGAGGGAGTAGACATGCTCGACATGGGAGCTTTCTCAGGTGATGGCCGTATAATTCACGCCTCTTCTGTATTTATGATGATTATTCCTTTTTTATGGTATTTAAACAAATTCTTAAATACAAAAAAAATAATTCATCTTTTACTTCTGGTGTTTTGCGCAATAGTAATTCTTATACATCAACACCGCTCTGTATGGAGCAGTGCTATTTTTTCTGTTTTAGTTTACTTTGCTATCAGCATGAGGGTAAATAAAAAAACAATTCCCAAAATATGGGGATTGTTAATGGGTGCTATTGTAAGTTTATTTATAGCTTATTTTTTAATATCCGCCATGTTTCCTAAAATGGTTGATTTTTTTGCAAGCAGGTTCAGCGATATTTTTGATCCAACTAAAGAGGAAAGTACGGGCCACTTTAGGGTAGAGCAAAGGGAAACCTATTTTAAGCTCTTTTTGCAACGCCCCATTTTCGGGTGGAGTTTTGAAGGCTTTGAAATGACTAATCCTTTAGTAGACTGGTGGCCCGAAAAAACAGGCCAGCACTTTCATGAAGGATTTATGGAGGTCCTTTTTTATCATGGTATTGTAGGCTTTTTATTTAAATATTCTCTTTTGTTTTATATTGGGTTTAGGGCATTCAGTAAAAAAATTACTGAGCAAACAATTATCATTATTTCCTTTTGCCTTTCAGGTCTTGTTTTTTCGCTTAGCTATGTTCCGCAAACTGTTTTTTGGGGGCATGTAGGTTTGTGTTTATACTATTTGGGGAAAGACGATTTACACAGCAAAAAAGAGTTTGCTGAAGAAGACCTTGCTGAAGAAGACGAAGCGCACTCGCCTCAGTTGGATATTACAGAACCTTTTTTATTAAAATAAAAAGAAGTGCTAAAGCCACTGTCAGAAATTACAGTTAATAGAACACCTACTAACCATGAACTACATTTGCACCTGGTTATGCGCTGATAAAAAAGGTGAAGAAAGCCTTTTTCCGCAAACCGGTGAATTATCTTCATCTCAACGCCATCAAAATATCTACTGGCGATGTATATTGGTTTTTTTTATTACCAGTAAGCGCTTTAATAAAAATGAGAAACATATCTTATATACAAACGTTACTCAATTGCCTGTAGTTGAGGGCAGAAGCATCAGTGATATTTTAAATAACCTTGATGTAAAAGTTATTTATACTGATTTTAAATATAAAACTCCTGAAGGTTTTTTCGGAGCATTCCAAAACCAGTTTTATGAGTTTTCGATACTTGAATACATTTCGCAAAACGATCATAATCCCAAAAACAACTATCTTATTTTAGACTCGGATTGCATTTTTATTAGTCCTGTTTCAAAATTATTTGAGGCTGCAGAACCAACCGGTTTTATATCGTTTGAAGATGAAGTTTCTCCTGATTATGTTATAAATGGTTTGAGCAGAAATGATTTAAAAAGTATCTATGAAGAATTGTTGTGTGCTAAAATATCTGAAATTCCTTCGTACCATTTAGGAGAATTTTTACTTAGCAGCGTTGAAAATATTAATAAATTTTACACTGATTTTAAAGAGTTATGGCCACAACTGAAAGAACGCCACAGGTTGGGCAAAAAAAAGTTTAATGAAGAAGCACATACACTAAGCTATCTCTATTTCAAAAATGGGTTTAGAGCAAGTAAGTCTAACAATTTTATGAGAAGAATATGGACAAACCCATTGTTCTACCGGGAAGTGAGACCATCTGACGTTAACTTATGCATCTGGCATTTGCCTGCTGAAAAAACTTTCGGCATATATAACTTGTACGATCTTTTCTTTAATAAATCCCCCAACTTCGGTTTAAATATAAGCGATCAAAAATTTATTGAAATTGTGCAGAAGCTGGTGAATGTGCCAAATTTATCAATTAATATGAAGGTGAAATATTATACAGTAAGCTACTACAGAGCTTTAAAAAAAAGGCTTTATAAAATTCCTATAGCCGCAAAATTTCTTGCATCTTAATATATTAATATTTAAACTACTTTTGGCTTCTTAGTTTATGAAAATTGCAGTACTGCTTACATCCTATAACAGAAAGTTTAAAACATTAGCATGTTTGGAAAGCCTCAAAAATCAACAGCTTGCTGATGATGTGGAGTTAGCAGTTTTTTTAACTGATGATGCTTCTGCTGATGGTACTGCTGACGCTGTAAAAAACGCTTTCACCAACGCTAATATCTATTATGGAAACGGTTCTTTGTTTTGGGCCGGTGGAATGCGTAATTCGTGGAAGCATGCCCTGGCATCTGATCCGGATTATTATTTATTGCTTAACGACGATACTGTTTTAGTGCATACTGCCGTTACCGCCTTGTTGCAGTGCAGTAAAAGCGAAAGAGAAAATACGGGTAAAGAAGTGATTTGTATTGGAAGTACAGTTGATGAAAATACCGGAAGAATTTCTTATGGAGGAAGAAGATTAAACTCAAAAATAAGCTGGAGCAGCGGACAATTAATACATAGCGAAACGGATTCATTAAGTTGCGATGTGGCTAATGCAAACATTATGTTAGTTCCTAAGGAGGTAGTTAAACAAATAGGAATATTGTCCGAGGTGTACACTCATCGTCTTGCTGATTATGATTATACTTTAAACGCTAAAAAAGCCGGATACAAGGTGCTGGTTGCTCCCGGTTTTTTAGGCAGTTGTGTTGATGATCATGGTAACAACTGGAAGTCCGGTAATACTACGCTTAAAGAAAGGATTCAATATTTAATGAGCCCCAAAGGGTTGGCTTATAAAGAGTATTTAAAATTTATTAAAGATCATTTTCCTTTATCTTATCCGTCTGCTTTTTGTAAGCTTTGGATGAAAACATTCTTCCCGTTTGTTTGGGACAGTTTGAAAAAGTAATTACAAGCAGACTAATACTGTTTCTGCTGCTTTGCAAATTAATATTGATGGATAAAACAATTATAGGAATTTTTTGCTACAAGCGGGCTGCGAAATTAAAAGCATCAATAGAAGCCTTGCTTAAAAATCCTGAATGTAGTGCAATAGACATTATTTTTTTTGCTGATGGCTATAAAAATGAGAATGACAAACAAGGCGTGTTGGAAACAAGAGCGTACATTGATACTATTACTGGCTTTAAAAATATACATAAACATTTCAGAGAAAAAAATGTAAGCACCGGTCCTAATTTCCAAACCGGGCTCACCTATTTGTGCAATAATTATGATCAGTTTATTATAGTTGAAGATGATCTTGTCGTTACCCCCAATTACATAAAATTCTTGTTAGATGGATTGGCTTTTTACAAAAATGAAAAATCAGTTTTTTGTGTAACGGGGTTCTGCTTTCCTTTACACATAAAGAATTATGCTTACGACACTATTGTATACAATCGCTTTTGTTCGTACGGTTGGGCAAGCTGGAGCGACAGAGTAAGAAATGTGATATGGGATAAAGACGGGTTGAGTAGTTTAATAAAAACATCGCCGCATTTTAAGAGGCGTTTAAATAAAGAGGGAATGGATTTATTCAGGATGCTAAAAAAACAAATTAACGGAACCATATCGACGTGGGATATACAAATGCAGGTGCATGTAGCAGAGCATAACTATAAAGTGATTTATCCTGTTATCTCGAAAGCTGCTAATATCGGCTTTGATAATGAGTCGACAAATACATTCGGAATAGATTATTTAAAAACACCCCAGGATAGCGGCGAAAAAAGAGAGTTTAATTTTTGCAGTGTTAATGTAATTGTACCTTCTCTTCAAAAGCAGTTGAAAAAGCCTTATAGCTTACCTGCTTTGGCTGCAAGAAAAGTAATTAATACAGTGATTAAGTTAACGTCTAAAGGGTAACTCAATCTATTGTATGGCTTCTTATTGTAACTGCTTCCATAGAAGAAGCAAAATGGTTATTTAGTTTTAAAATATAATATCCTATTATTTAAAGTCCTTAAAATTAAACAAATTGTCGGTTGCAATAGATATTCCAAATTCAAATAGAAAAAAGTATAGGTTAGATAAAAGCACTGCTGAAATCAATATCAGTGTTCTTTTTTTTATCATTTCGGCAATTTGTTTTATTGCTCATTTTCTCTTTTTCAGGTATTCATTTCCGCCGGTTAATGTAGATGAAGGAAGTTTTTTTTCCCCTGCTTATAGTTTTGCAAAATATGGAAGACTTTCTTCGGATATACATCAAATTTTTTTACCGGGCTCTTTACAATACACTTATTGGATGCCTCCCTTTTATTTAGTAGTATTAGGAACCTTATTAAAAATTACGGGGATAACAGTGTTTAATGCTAAAGTTGTAAGCTTAATTTTTACTTGTTTTTCTGCATTTCTCATTTCAACTTTAACCTCTGACAAATACATTAAGTTTAGCCTTATCAGTTTGCTGCTTATTTGTCCTTTTATAATTATTACTTCGGCATTTATAAGGGTTGAAGCTTTAGCAATTTTACTAATTGTTATTTCTATTGCAGCAATTAAATTTCAGCTTAACGAGTACGCGGTGGGCATAATAGCAGGTTTAGGATTAATGACACATCCTTTATTAGTACCATGCTGTGCAGGGTTAGCATTAATAATGCTGAGAAGAGGAATAAAGCCTTTCCTGATTTTTTCACTAATAGTTATTGTTACAATTAGTCCTTATTTATATTATATATCAAAGGATATTGAACTGTTTAAAGATCAAATGGGATTACAGTTTTTACGAAAGTCGAAGGCTCATTTAACTGATCTTAAACTTTCTTATCTCATACAAAGTGTTCCTATTACCGTGCTTGCTCTTTATTGTATATACGCAGTTAAACAATGGAAGGAGTTAAGACTTTTTTTGGCTGTAAGTATATTTTTATCTTTAATGGTTGTATTAAAATCAAACGAATTTAATTACCAGGTTTATTTAATACCTTATGTGCTGGCTGCCGTTGGATTGGCAATGCACGAAAAAAGCGAGAGTAAAGTTTACAGGTATGCTTTACCATTTTTGCTTTACTGTTTTTTTGCTGTTCTTTTAATCTCTAAAATAATTAAATATCATTTTAAAACTGATGTTGAGTATAAAGAGATTATTTCTTACATGGATAATAACAGAAGCTGGAACGGAAAATATATTTATTTATCAGGCAGTCCTGATATATCAACTTTTCTTCTGATAAATGACCAACAGGTTGAACGTCAAATTCCAATTTCAGTTGGAAAAGCCAAAGACTGGTTTGCGAAATATAATTACATTATTGAAGTAACCGATAATGATGAAGAAAAGAATAGCAGGAATATTAAAGCTGCGGATTCAACTAATGTAAAACCCTGGTTAAATTGGCAAAGGAAGACTTTTACAACCTCTAAAGGTTCTTATTCTATGAATATTTTTCTTAAACAATAGCTGTTGAGTGCTTGCTGTTTTATAGTTATTTTTCTTGCAGCTTTCATTATCAGATAAAAGAATTTTTTTTGGGCTTTGCAAACATTATTAAGAGGAGTTGATTATTGTTTGCTATTAAATAAATTATAAATTTAAACGCAACATTTAAGATTTGCGGTATAAAATCGAACAGCACTAAAAGATGTTTTACTACAAGAAATGGGCTATAGTGGTACCAATGGCAAACGAAGAAAAAGATTTTGTTCCGTTTATTAACATGGTCAATTTTGTTATTGATGAACTAAATCCCGGTAACGTTTACTTTATAATTGATAAAGCTTCAAAAGACAGAACATTAGAATTATGCCAGAAACTTTCTGCAAAAGATAAGCGTTACGTAACTGTATGGGCGCCCGAAAACAGAAACGTAGTTGATGCTTACGTAAAAGGTTTGCGTGTAGCTTATGAGGCAGGGCATGAAATAATAATTGAAATGGATGCAGGCTTATCTCATGATCCGCGGGCAATACCAATGTTTTTAAGGGTTTTAAATGAAGGAAATGATTGTGCGTTTGGAAGCCGTTTTATTAATGGAGGTTCGATGGGCGACTCTCCTTTTAAACGCAGATTACTTTCTAAAACCGGAACTGTTTTAGCCAATATATTGTTGCAAACTAAACTGTATGATATGACTTCCGGTTTTCAGGGCTTTCACAGGGATGTAGTGGCAAAAATTATTCATCACAAATTTCAATCAACAGCCCATTTTTACCAGACCGAATTGCGTTATTTGTTACGTAAGCATAAAATTTTTGAAGTTCCTATTCATTATTCAGCGCCGTCGCCCCGCGTTTCTAAAAATGCTATTCGGAATGCTTATCAAACTCTTTTTTATTATTTTTTATTGCGCCTGCAGGGAAAGTCGAAGGCGCTATAATATAATATGAAAAAGAAAGTTGCGGTGACCGGGGCTTCGGGGCATATTGGATTTCATGTTGCTAAAGAATTACTGAGATTTGAATTTGATGTAACACTTCTTATAAGAAGAGAGAACGAAAATATAATACAGTTGAAAAATTCAGGTGCACATGTTATTGCTGTTGATTTTAAAAAGCCTGAAACGTATCAAAATCATTTAGAGAGTGTTGATGCCTTATTTCACCTTGCCGCTGAAAACACAACTGCTATATATAACGAAAAAAGCGTGATTGAAAGCACCTACGAACTTACAAAGAATGTGATTGATGCCGCTATTTATAAAGGTGTAAAAACAATAATTTATACAAGTTCAGTTGTAGTGTTAGGAAGATCGCGTAGCAGAAATATTTTAATTGATGAAAATGATAAAGCAACTTCCTTAAACTCCCCTTACATACAAGGGAAATATTTAGCAGAACAATATTGCGACAAAATCATTAAAGAAAAAGGAGCAGATATCAGGAGGCTTTACCCCTCGTGGGTTGTTGGAAACAACGACTTAAAACAGACTCCTCCGCAAAGAACTATAAAGAATTATTTATTGAAAGGCCAGAGGTTTTATTTTGTTGGTGGCATTTCAGTTGCTTCTGTTGAAGAAGTTGCAAAAGCTCATGTAAGTGCCTGGTTAAAAGGAAAGCCTGCAGAAAAGTATATACTTGCCGGCAACAATATTTCTTTCAAAGAGTTTTATACAACTCTTGCAAAACATTCAGGTTGTAAAGCGCCGCTTATACGTTTTCCTAAACCTGTAGTTTATTTAGGAGCAATTGCATATAAAATGCTATATGGCAGAAAAAGCTTTATAGAACCTGAATACGTAGGATTGGTAGTTGGAAATTTTAGTTGGTATTCGTCTGATAAAGCAATGAGGGAGTTAGATTATGCTATACCAAAGCTTGATGAGATAATAAGCAGTGCAGTAATTGATGCTAAAAAAAAGATACTAGGGTTAGATAAGTTGGTAAAAAAAAACAATCCAGCATTAAAACGCCTCAACTATGAAGCGAATGATGTACTGCTGATTACAGGTTTTCCCGGATGGTTAGCAAACAGGATGTTAGATGTTTTTATGAATGGTGACAGGTTTGGAAATTATGCCGTTAACAGGAAAATAAGATTGCTAATAGAACCGAGATATAAAGGCCTGGTTTCGTTACCGCCGCACATTTCTTTACATTATGGAGATATAACAAATAAGGATAGTTTAACGGCGGCGTTAAAAAATGTAAAAACGGTATATCACTTAGCCGGAGTAGTTTATCCGGATAACATCAAATCTTACTATAGAATAAACTTTCAGGGAACAAAAAATCTGGCAGATGCCTGTATTGAACTTGGAATTAGAAGAGTTATTTTCATGTCTTCTGATAGTGTTTGTGGATATGGCAGATCGAAAAGGATTTTTAATGAGCAGGAAATTTCAAACCCTTACAAAGACTATGGGAAGTCGAAGTACCTGGCAGAGAAGTATATTTTAGACAAAACAAAAGCAGGTTTTTTAGATGGTACTTCTCTTCGTGGATTTTGGTTTTTTGGCCCCTTTATGCCTGATAGAAGTAAGAATTTTTTTAGAATGTTTTATGGTAAACGACAAATTGTTTTTGGCAATGGCAAAAATTTCAGAAGCATCTCTCATGTAGATAATATTATACAGTCATTTGTTAAAGCTGAAAGAAAGACTGAAACTATTGGTAAATGGTATTGGATCGGAAGCAAAAAGGCAAACTATACGATAAACGAAATTTACTCGAATATCTCAGAAGGATTAGGTGTTGATTTTAAGCCTTTGTATATTCCCAAAACAGCTTGCGATTGCATTAGTGTAATTGATACTATAATGTGTTTTTTTGGAAAAGTAAATGCAACTATACATGCGGCAGGAAAGTTTCATAAAGATATTGCGGGAGAAATTACTGCTGCAGAAAAAGATTTTAGTTATAACCCTGATGTTGAATTTGAAGAAATAAAAAAGGAATTACCTGAGATAATTAATTAGAGTTAGTTTAAAAAAGATTATAAAATAATGAAAAAGGCAACAGTAATAGGTTCAGGCATTTCCGGTCTTAGTATATCGAAAATGTTATCTGAAAGATATGATGTAGAAATATTAGAACAATTTAATAAAGCAGGTGGTTTAATTAAATGCGATAGGATAAATGGTAACCTGTTTCATAGAGTAGGCGGCCATGTATTTAACAGTAAAAATCAAACGGTACTGAACTGGTTTTGGAAACATTTTAACAGAGATCAGGAGTTTTTGCAGGCAACCCGTAATGCTAAAATATTACTTAATAACAGGCTGATTGGTTATCCTTTAGAAAATTATTTATACCAGCTTCCCGAGAATGAGCTGAAACCAATTATTGAAGAATTAATTGAAATGATTGCAAAAGGAAAAAGCGAGAATACGAATTATGACAACTTTAAAGATTTTTTGATTGGTAATTTTGGAGAGAATTTATACCGCTTATATTTTGGACCTTACAACTCTAAAATATGGAATACAGATATTAGTAAAGTGCCTCTTGAATGGTTAGATGGCAAATTGCCTATGCCAAAAATTAAAGAGGTTATTGTGAGTAACATAATAAAAAAGGAAGAAACGGGTATGGTGCATTCTTTATTTTATTATCCAAAAAGAAATGGTTCTCAGTTTATTATTGACAGGCTTGCAGAGCAACAAAAAATTAATCTTTCCTATATCGTTTCAAACATCGCCACATCCCAAAACCGGTTAATGATTAACAGCGATAACATTACAACAGATATAATTGTTTATTGCGGAGATGTACGGAAATTGAAATCTATTATTGATATTAAAGATGCTGCTTTAAACGAAGCGCTCGCATCGGTTACCGATCTTCCCTCTAACGGAACATCAAATGTGCTTTGTGAAACGGATGCCAATGATATTTCATGGCTATATCTGCCTGAAGACAAATACAAAGCTCACCGTATTATCTACACCGGAAATTTCAGCGATACAAATAATGAAGGAACCGACAGGAGAACATGTGTTGTGGAGTTTTCGGGAAAGCAGGATAAAGAGGAAATGATAAAAGAATTGCAAAGCCTACCAGGAAACCTAAAACCGCTTGCTTTCAATTACGAGCCTAATTCGTACATAATACAAGATAAGCAAACACGAAGCAAGATCGAAAATTTAAAATCGCATCTGGCTAAGTATAATATCTACCTGCTGGGAAGGTTTGCAGAATGGGAATATTACAATATGGATAAATGTATTGAAGCAGCAATGGAATTAAGTAAAAGGTTGAATTGATTTTTGAGGCAAACAACACATGAAGGTTTTAATTGTACATACTACATACAAGTATAAAGGAGGAGAAGATACAGTGGTGGCTGAAGAGATAAAACTGTTGCAGGCAAATGATGTTACGGTTGAATTATTAAAGTTTGATAATGATAAAAATGCATTAATAAAACTTCTGCAATTACCTTTCAACCTTAAGTCGTATTTAAAAACCAAAAATTGCCTACAAACTTTTAAGCCTGATATTGTTCATGTTCATAATCTTCATTTTGGGGCTTCAGCCTCTGTTATATATGCTATAAGAAAGAGTAAAGTTCCTTTTGTAATAACATTACATAATTTCAGGTTGATATGTCCTTCGGCAATTCTTTTTTATAAAGGCAAGTCGTTTTTAAATTCGTTATATCAAGAGTTTCCGTGGAAAGCAATACAGCAAGGGGTGTATAAAAACTCGGTTTTGCTAACTTTTTGGGTAAGCTTATCTATGCGCATTCATAATTTGTTAGGCTTATGGAAAAGTTGCAGCCGCTTTATTGTATTAAACGATCATGCAAAAAAACTATTCTTGCAATCTAAGTTGCAATTAAACAGCCGTCAAATCACTGTAAAACCTAATTTTTGTGCTCCTCCTGCTTTGGTAGAACATGTTGTTTCAGATTACTTTTTATATGTTGGCCGGCTTTCTGAAGAAAAAGGTATTCAAATGCTTTTAAAAACATTTTCATCAAGCACTTTTAAAATAAAAATTGCTGGTAATGGCCCGCTTAAAGATGAAGTTATAAGATACAGCTTAATGTATGCTAATATCGAGTTTTTAGGTTCTTTAAATAAAGATGATGTATTTTCTCTGCTTCAAAGTTCTTCAGCACTAGTTTTTCCATCTATCTGGTACGAGGGAATGCCTTTAACTATTATTGAGGCTTTTGCATGCGGCACTCCGGTTATTGCATCAAAGTTAGGGGCTATGGAAACCATGATTATTAATGAATATAATGGCTTACATTTTCTCCCGGAAAATGTAAATGATCTTTCGTATAAGTTAGAAGAGTGGCAAAGGTTAAACGATGAAGAAAAAACCATCTATCGTAAAAATGCCCTTCACACATACGAGCAGTATTATACACCTGAGAAAAATGCCGAACAGCTTTTAGCTATTTATCGCTCGGTAATAACAGAGAAAAAAGGGCGGGTTCCATCTATTGTTAAGCAACCAATTTAAAATAATAAAATAACAAATTTTGCATGGCTAATAAAGTAGCGCTGATTTTTGTTTTTAACCATAAGTTTGATAAGAATATTGAAGTATTAGAAAAGATTTATAAAGAGCGCTTTTCACATATTTATCACTTAGTGCCTTTTTATAATGGAAATAAACCTAATGTTATACCTGTTTACGACAGCTCTCAGCATTTTCAGGGATACCTTGCACAGGGTTTAAAACATTATTTTGATGAAGAATATGAGCATTATTTTTTTGTGGGAGATGATTTGATCCTTAATCCCGGCATTAACGAAAATAATTATAAAGACTATTTTAAATTGACGAACGATGCCAGCTTTATACCCGAAATATTTAATCTTCATAACCTTACTAATAACGACACACTTCGGTTTTTGCCTGTAAATAAGTTAACAGGAAAATCGGCAAAATGGTATTGGTGTAAAATAACAGAGTTTATAAAAACATACAGGCATTCAATGTACGGCGTGGAGAATAACAAAGAGATGCCATCGTACGGCGAGGCTGAGGCGATTTTAAAAAATCACGGCTACGATGTTAAGCCATGCGATTATTATGATATGTACGGAGGAGTTTTTCCTTTAAACTCTGCCACTGTAAAGTTTGTATCTCATTCCAAATCCTACTTCAAAAAGTTTTGGCTTCCCTATCCCGTTGTGGGTTCTTATTCAGATATAGTTATTGTGTCAAAATTCTCTATAAAAAATTTCTGTCATTATTGCGGCGTATTTGCTACAAATAAATTATTTGTAGAGTTTGCTATACCTACTGCATTGTTGCTTGCAA
>JAABUN010005897.1_pt1 | contig 14648 bp, 12 predicted proteins | sample 5559311 | NCBI WGS metagenome assembly JAABUN01 (sample SAMN10711877, study PRJNA513370) | rock metagenome | isolation source: Antarctica rocks | place: Antarctica: Victoria Land, Siegfried Peak sud | reverse complement strand
CACCCGCTGCTCGGCGTCTGCCTCGACACCTGCCACGCCTTCGCCGCCGGCCACGACGTGGCGCTGCCGGGTGGGATGAAAAAGACGCTCGACGCGCTGGTGAAGTCGGTCGGCCGGGGCCGGCTGGCCCTGGTGCACGCCAACGACTCCAAGGACCCGCTGGGGTCGCTCCGCGACCGGCACGCCTCGATCGGGACGGGCCACATCGGCAAGGACGCCTTCGCCGAGCTGTTCCGGCACTCCGCCACCCGCGGCGTGCCCGTGATCGTGGAGACACCCGGCGACGCCAGCGCCCACCGGCACGACATCGAACTGCTGTGCGCCCTGCGAGACAGCTGAACCGCCCGCCTCAGCTGTCCGGACCGTCGCCCGGCGACTCCTGATAGCTGTAGCGCTGCTCGCGCCAGGGGTCGGCGAGGTTGTGGTAGCCCCGTTCCTCCCAGAACCCGCGCCGGTCGGCGGTGAGGTACTCCACCCCCCGCACCCATTTCGGACCCTTCCACGCGTACAGGTGCGGCACCACCAGCCGCAGCGGGAAGCCGTGCTCCGGGATGAGCAGCGCGCCGTCCCGGTGGGTGACCAGCATCGAGCGGTCACCGCCGAAGTCGGCCAAGGCCATGTTGGCGCTGTAGCCGTACTCGGCCCAGACCATCACGTGGGTGACGCCGGATGCGGGCGGCGCCAGCTCCAGCAGCACGCCGGTGGCGACGCCGGTCCAGGTGTTGTCCAGCAGGGAGAACTTCGTGACGCAGTGGAAGTCGGCACGGATCTCGGTACGCGGCAGCTCGCCGAACCCCGCCCAGTCCCACCGGCGCTCACCGCCGTCGGTCGCACCGAAGACCCGGAAGTCCCAGCTGCTCTCGTCGAACTTCGGCACCGGGCCGTAGTGCAGGACCGGCCAACCCCGCGGGATGTACTGCCCGGGTGGCAGCCGGTCGGCGGCCAGTCCCTCGGCCCGCTTCTTGGCGCCGAGACGACTGAAGGGCATCGTCACGAGACCCATCCTGCCTCGACGGTGGCGGGCCGCTGTTCACCGGCCCCGCCGGGCAGCCGGCCGCGGGTAGCCTCGGCGCTCATGGTCGTCGTCATGCGTCCCGGCGCTGTTCCCGGCGAGATCGACGCCGTCGTGGACCGGGTCGAGTCGGCCGGTGGCTCGGCGTTCGTCAGCCGCGGGGTGCAGCGCACCATCGTCGGGCTGGTCGGCGACGTCGTCGCCTTCGAGGGTCTGAACCTTCGGGCGATGCCCGGGGTCGGCGAGGTCGTACGGGTCTCCAAGGCCTACAAGCTGGTCAGCCGCGAGAACCACCCCGACGCCTCGATCATCACCGTCGGTGAGCGGGCCGACGTCCACCTGGGACCGGGCACGTTCGTCCTGATCGCCGGCCCGTGCGCTGTCGAGACCCGCGAGCAGACCTTCGAGGCAGCGCACCTGGCCAAGGCCGCCGGCGCCACGATGCTGCGGGGCGGCGCCTACAAGCCGCGCACCTCCCCGTACGCCTTTCAGGGTCTTGGCCTTGCCGGGCTCGAGATCCTGGCGGAGGCCCGTCAGCTCACCGGGTTGCCGGTCGTCACCGAGGTCGTCGACCCCGCCGACGTGCCGCAGGTCGCCGACTACGCCGACATGCTGCAGATCGGCACCCGCAACATGCAGAACTTTCCGCTGCTGCAGGCAGTCGGCGCAGTCCGCAAGCCGGTGATGCTCAAGCGCGGACTGTCCGCCACGTACGAGGAGTGGCTCATGGCGGCGGAGTACATCGCCCGGCGCGGCAATCTCGACATCGTGCTGTGCGAACGCGGCATCCGCACCTTCGAGACCGCCACCCGCAACACCCTGGACGTCAGTGCGGTGCCGATGATGCAGGCGCTGTCCCACCTGCCGATCGTGGTCGACCCCTCGCACAGCGCCGGCAAGCGTGAGCTGGTCGTGCCGCTCGCTCGCGCCGCCATCGCCGCCGGCGCGGACGCGGTGATGGTGGACGTGCACGCCGACCCGACGGCCGCGCTGTGCGACGGACCACAGGCGTTGTACGGCGCTGCGCTCGACGAGCTGGCCGCCGCGTGCCGCGACCTGCCGCCGCTGGTCGGGCGGCGGGTGCTGGCGGCGGGCAAAGCGTAGGAGTCGATCTCGACGATTCCTTCCGCATAGGCTCCATGACGTGATCACGAACAGTCGACCGGGCGGCGTCTCGGCCGAGGATCTCGGGTCGGCGGTCCGGGTCCACCTGGACCGGGTGCACGACGCGGTACGCCGGCTGGGCTGCGAGCCCGACGCCGCCCTCGAGGTGGTCGAGGTCAGCGCGGTCGACCTCGTCGAGGTGATTGCCGACCGCCCCCACACGGTGCCGGACACCGTCGGCTGGTGGTTTGGGCGGGCGGTCGAGCTGGGCCGGCAGCAGGCCACCCGCTCACCCGACGACCTGCCTCTCGGTGGTGGTGTGCTGTCCGCCGACGCCGACCAGCAGCCCCTGGCTCAGGCACTCGACCAGCTTCCCGACCGCGATCGCATGGCCCTGCTGCTGCGCGACTCCTACGACCTTCCTGCCGCCACCGTCGGCGCCGCACTGGGGCTGGACGCGGCCGGCGCGACGGAGCTGGTGGGGCGGGCGCGCCTTGCTTTCCTCCCGCTGGTCGGGGAGCGGGTGGGCCGTCTTGGCCCGGGTCGATGCAGTGGCATTCGGTAGCCTGCCGAGCAGTGCGCCGCTTCCATTACCGGGTGAGGTGGAGAACATGGACGACGAGGACGAGCCGCGGCTGTTCTCGCCGCTGCTCGTCCTGCTCGCCCTCGTGCTGGTCGGGATGGGCGGGCTCGGTCTCGGCCTGGTGCTCGGCCTCGGCGATGACGACGAGCCGACGCCCATCTCCCCGGCCAGCCAGCTCGACGCGCTCGTCTCACCGCCGCCGGAGGAGCCCGAGGTGCTCATCTCGCCGCCGGTCATCGAGCCCCCGGCCCCGGTGACGAGCGTCTTCGTCATCCCGTCGCCGAGCCCGTCGCCCCCGCCCCCACCGCCGCCCCCGCCACCCCCACCGCCGCCGAAGCTGTCCATCGCGGTCGAGCCTGCCTCCGGTGGCAACGGTGCGGAGCTCCAGGTCACCGGCCTGGGGTGGCCGGCCGGAGCGACGGTGACGCTGAACTATCTCGACACCGCCGGGCTGGAGACCGGATCGCGTACGACGGTCGTCGTCGACGACACCGGTGAGTTCAGCGCCGAGCTTCTCGCGGAGGACCCGGCAGATCTGCCCGGCCGTCACTCGGTGCTGGCGACCGACGGCACCCGCACCCTGCAGGCGCCCTACGACGTGGAGCCGTGAGGACTACCTGTCCCGCCTGGCCTGCAGCATCTCGGCGACGAGGAAGGCCAGCTCCAGCGCCTGGCTGGTGTTGAGCCGCGGGTCGCAGGCCGTCTCGTAGCGCCCGGCCAGGTCGGCGTCGGTGAGCTGCTGCGCCCCACCGAGGCACTCGGTGACGTCGTCCCCGGTCAGCTCGACGTGCACCCCGCCGGCCCAGGAGCTCAGGTCGGCGTGCACCTCGAAGAAGCCGCGCACCTCGTCCATGACGTCGTCGAAGTGCCGGGTCTTGTAGCCGCTCGCCGTCTCGGTGGTGTTGCCGTGCATCGGGTCGCACTCCCACACCACGCTGCGCGGACCGCGCGCGTTCTCCACCGCCGCCACGATCGCCGGCAGGACGTCGCGGACCTTGCCCGCACCCATCCGGCTGATCAGGGTGAGCCGGCCGGGCTGCATAGCCGGGTCGAGCCGCTCGCACAGCGCGACGGCCGTCGCGGGATCGGTGGATGGGCCCAGCTTCACCCCGATCGGGTTGGCGAGCCGGGACAGCAGGTCGACGTGGGCACCGTCCAGGTCGCGCGTGCGCTCCCCGACCCAGAGCATGTGCGCCGACAGTCCGTACGAACGGCCGCTCTCGTCCCGCCGGGTGAGCGCCCGCTCGTACTCCAGCAGCAGGGCCTCGTGGCTGGAGTAGAGCTCGACACCGTGCGTCTGCGGGGTCGCCTCGATGTCCAGCCCGCACGCGCGCATGAAAGCCAGTGCCCGCTCGATGTCGGTCGCCAGCTCCTGGTAGCGGTGCACGGCCGGGCTGCTCCGGACGAAAGCGGTGTTCCAGTCGTGCACCGCCGCGAGATCGGCGCTGCCGTCGGTGGCCATGGCGCGCATGAAGTTCATCGTGGCGGCGCTGTTGGCGTAGGCCCGCACCATCCGGGCCGGGTCGGGCGTACGGTCGCCGTAGAGGTCGTTGACGGCATCGCCGCGGTAGGACGGCAGTCCGGTCAGGGGCTCGATGTCGGCGCTGCGCGGCTTGGCGTACTGCCCGGCCAGGCGGCCCACCTTCACCACCGGCACACTCGCGCCGTAGGTCAGCACGACCGCCATCTGCAGCAGCGTGCGGACCTTGCCGCGAATGCCGTCGGCGGTGTTGGCCGCGAACGTCTCGGCGCAGTCGCCGCCCTGGAGCAGGAACGCCTCGCCGCAGGCGACGTCGGCGAGCCGGGCGCGCAGGTTGTCGCACTCGCCCGGCTGCACCAGCGGTGGGACCTGCGAGAGCGTGTCGCAGACCTTGGCGAGCGCGTCCGCGTCCGGCCAGCGCGGCTGCTGCCGGGCGGTCAGCCCGCGCCAGTGATCGAGGTCAGCGGGGTCGAGCGTCGAGGTCATCCGAAGAACACCTCCGCCTCGGCGTAACGCTCCAGCGGGACGGTCTTCAGCTCGCCGGTCGCCTCGGCCAGCGGCACCCGCACGATGTCGGTCCCGCGCAGCGCGACCATCACCCCGCTGTCCCCGTCGTTCACGGCGTCGGCGGCGTGCAGCCCGAACCGGGTGGCCAGCACCCGGTCGTACGCGGTCGGTGTCCCGCCCCGCTGGACATGGCCGAGCACCGTCTGGCGCGCCTCGTAGCCGGTGCGGGCCTCGATCTCGCGCTCGAGCAGCTGCCCGATCCCGCCGAGCCGGACATGGCCGAAGGCGTCGAGCTCACCGGTCTGCAGCTCCATCGTGCCCTCCAGCGGCTGGGCCCCCTCGGCGACGACAAGGATCGGCGCGAACTCACTGGCGAAGCGGGCCGCCACGTAACCGCAGACCTTCTCGATGTCGAAGCGCCGCTCCGGGATGAGGATGACGTTGGCGCCGCCGGCCAGGCCGGAGTGCAGCGCGATCCACCCGGCGTGCCGCCCCATCACCTCGACGATCAGGGCCCGGTGATGCGACTCGGCGGTGGTGTGCAGCCGGTCGATGGCCTCGACGGCGACCTGCACGGCGGTGTCGAAGCCGAAGGTGTAGTCGGTCCCGGACAGGTCGTTGTCGATCGTCTTGGGCACCCCGACGACGTTCAGCCCGTGCGCGGCGAGCTTGGTCGCGACGCCGAGCGTGTCCTCGCCGCCGATCGCGATCAGCGCGTCGACGCCCAGCTCGCGCAGGTTGGCCTCGATCCGCTCGACGCCGCCGTCGACCTTCATCGGGTTGGTGCGGCTGCTGCCCAGGATCGTGCCCCCGCGCGGCAGGATGCCCCGGGTCTGTGGCACGCCCAGCGGCATTGTCAGGCCTTCCAGCGGCCCCTTCCACCCGTCCCGGAAGCCGACGAAGTCATGACCGTGCGCGACCGTGCCCTTGCGCACCACCGCCCGGATGACGGCGTTGAGTCCGGGACAGTCCCCGCCGCCAGTCAGCACACCGATCCGCACCACTACCTCCGAGGTCGCCGTCGACGCGGACACTAGTGGGCGGCTGCGCACCCGCAGGAGTCAGCCTGCTGGGCGCCGGTCCGACCGGGCTGGAGGCCGCGCTCGGCGTGCCGGCCGATGCGGACTGTCCGACCGGAACGCCGCGAGAGGGAGCCGCCTGAGCCGCTGGCGGTTCAGTGCCCGCCTCCCCCAGCCGATCAAGGCAAGGTGCGCACCTCCTGCCGTACGGCGCTGACCGCTGCGCTGGTGGCCACAATCCTCGGCGTACCCGCCGGCGGGGGCCACGGGGCGGCGGCGAGCGCCGAGGACCTCGAGCAACTGCAGGCGGCGCTGACGGCGGCGACCGGGCGCACCGTCGAGCTCGGCGCCGCGCTCGAACAGCAAGCCGCCCGGGACGGCGGACTGCGGGTGGCTCTCGAACGCTTGGAGCAGCAGCACGAGGCGGCCCAGGCCCGCCTCGACGCCCGTGTGCGGGCGGTCTGGATCTCGCGCCGCCACGATCCGCTGAGCGGCTGGGTCCAGGGCGCGAGCGCACCGGCGCTGCGGCACCTCGTGTCCCGCGGCGCGGCCGCCTCGATCTCGGTGGATCGGGAGCTGATCGACGCCGTCGCTGATCAGTCGGACGCCGCGCGGCAGCTGCGCGCGCAGGCCGCACAGTTCCAGGAGCAGCTGCGGGGGCAGGCTGACGCGGCGCTCGCCGCCCAGGACCGGGCCAGGGCCCTGCTGGCCGAAGCCGAGCGGCTGCTCGCCGCGCAGCAGGCGGCTGCGGCGCAGGCCGCTGGGGCGCGGGCTGCGGCCGCGCAGGTGGCTGGTGCCCGGGCGACTGCGGCGCAGGCCGCCGCAGCGATCGCCGAGCAGACCCGGCTTGCCGCGGCGCAGATCCGGCTGACCAGCGTCCGCGGCACCCTCGACAGCGCCTCGGCGACCGTCACCTCGGCGCTCACCCCGGCGCAGACCCGCCGCAGCCTCGCCGCGCGGGCGGGCGAGGCGCCTGTGCTGGCGCTCGTCGAGGCGGCCGGCTCGGGCTATCCGCAGGGCTATGCCGCGAGCGGCTCGCTCCTGACCGGCCTCGCCTCCTGGTACGGCCCGGGCTTGGTCGGCAGCCCGACCGCGAGCGGAACGCCGTACGACCCCGAGCGGCTCACCTGCGCCCACAAGACGCTTCCGCTGCGTACCGTCCTGCGCGTGTCGGCGAACGGCCGCTCGGTGAGCTGTCTGGTGAACGACCGCGGCCCGTACGTCGGCCCGCGCATCCTGGACCTCTCCCGCGCCGGCTCGCGGGCGCTCGGCTTCGACGGCGTCCAGCAGGTCACCATCGAGGTTCTCGCTCCTGCGCCCCCCTCCCCGTGAGCCCCGCCGCCCCAGCTGCCCAGCCGCCCCAGCTGCCCAGCCGCCCCAGCTGATCCACGTCGCCCCCACCTGCCCAGCCGCTGATCCACGCGGACTTTGAGGTGGATCGGGACGCGAGATCTACCTCAACGTCTCCGTGGATCACCGTGTCGGGGGTCGTGCGCCGGGCCGCCCCCTCCCCGCGCCCGAGGCGTGAAGGGGGGCAGGGCGGGCGGGGCAGGCGGGCGGGGATTGAGGCCGGGCAGGCGGGGCCCGAGTGAGTGTCATGGCGGGTGAGTCGGCTGGCCAGCTGCACCGAAAACAGGTCATGTGCGCCGTTCCGGTGCACCCTGCACCGAAAACAGGTCATTCGACCTGGAAACAGTCCGGGGCTCCAGCACTGCCCCCCCCCGAGCGGGGCCACCTTCTCCGGCCATCCGCCCTGCTGCGCCGCCCGAGATCATCGGGGATATCGACGCGCGACCCGCCCTGCGGGGCAGGGGGGCTGGGGCTCAGACCGACAGGCCCAGCCGGTAGGCCCGCTCCGCCAGCGCCTCCCACTTCAGCCGAACGTGCCGGGCGTCGTCCAGCGCGTGGTGCAGCCCCGTCGACTGCACCGGCAGGGCCGGCCGGCCCAGGTGCTCCCACAGCTGCCGCACGTCGAGGGTGAGCCGCGGTATCGAGCGTGGCAGCTCGGGCATCGAGCCCCACAGCTGGCACAGGGCGACATGGTCGTACGCCCCGAACCACGCCCACAACACCGGCGCATCACCCAGGAACTCCAGCAACGCGGAGCGCAGCGCGGCGCGCGTCATCCACGCCGGGTCGCCTGGCGGCGGGAGCTGAGGCAGGACGTTCTGCTTCACCCAGGGATGCGCCGTCGCAGGGTCGAACTCGGTCGACACCGCGTAGAACTCGCGGCCGTCCTCGGCCACCGCCCCGAGCGAGATCAGGCCGATCTCCGGCGCCGTGGTGGAGAATTCCCCGTCGTACCAGACCCTCATCGGCCCATCCTGCCCTTCCATCCATGTGAAGGTCACCGCACCGGCGTTTAGCGCCTCCCCCGCCGAGAACGAACAGGGGAGTCAACCGAGGGGGCATCCCTGTGTGCGGGTTCAGCGGCGAGGTGCGCCGCGACGGCCAGGTGGCCGACATCGCTGCCGTGGGGCGGATGACGGCAACGATGGACGACCGGGGTCCGGACGGGTCAGGGCTCTGGTCGGCCGGCCCGATCGCGCTGGGACACCGCCGGCTCAAGGTCGTCGACCTCACCGAGCACGCCGCCCAGCCGATGGTCGACGCCGAGTTGGGGCTGACCATCGTGCTCAACGGGATGGTCTACAACTACCCACAGCTGCGCCAGGAGCTGATCGAATTCGGTTACCGGTTCTTCTCGCACGGCGACACCGAGGTCGTCCTGAAGGCCTACCACCGGTGGGGCGAGGACTTCGTCGACCACCTGGTCGGGATGTTCGCCTGCGCGATCGTCGAGCGTGACACCGGCCGGGTCGTGCTGGCCCGCGACCGGCTCGGGATCAAGCCGCTGTACGTCGCCGAGCTCAGCGACGGCAAGGCCCTGCGCTTCGCCAGCACCATCCCGGCCCTGCTGGCCGGCGGCGGCGTCGACACCACCATCGACCGGGCGGCGCTGCACTGCTACCTCAGCTTCCACTCGGTCGTCCCGGCCCCCCGCACCGTGCTGCAGGGGATCCGCAAGCTGCCGCCGGCCACGGTCCGGGTTCTCGATCCGGACGGTACGAGCCGCGACCGCACCTACTGGGCGCCGTCCTACGGCCGCGATCCCACCCACGTGGGTTGGTCCGAGAAGGACTGGGAGCAGGCCATTCTCGACGCGCTGCGCCTGTCGGTGCGGCGGCGGATGGTGTCCGACGTCGAGGTGGGGGTGCTGCTGTCAGGCGGCCTCGACTCGAGCCTGGTGGTGGGGCTGCTCGCCGAGCAGGGGCAGCACGACCTGCGTACGTTCTCGATCGGCTTCGAGGCGGTCGGTGGGCGCAGCGGCGACGAGTTCGCCTACTCCGATCTGGTCGCGGAGCGGTTCGGCACCAAGCACACGCAGCTGCTCGTCCCGCCGGAGCGGGTGCTGCCGGCGCTGGACAGCGCTGTCGCCGCAATGAGCGAGCCGATGGTCAGCCATGACGTGGTCGCCTTCTACCTGCTCTCGCAGGAGGTGTCGAAGCATGTCCACGTGGTGCAGTCCGGCCAGGGCGCCGACGAGGTCTTCGCCGGCTACCACTGGTATCCGCCGATGCTCGGCGCGACCGACCCGGTGGACGCCTACGCCACCGCCTTCTTCGACCGCGACTCCGCCGGTGTGGCAGCGCTTCTCGACCCGGCCTGGCACGCCGACCGCGACGAGAGCCGGCGCTTCGTCGAGGAGCACTTCGCCCGCCCGGGCGCCGACACGGCGGTCGACAAGGCGTTGCGCCTGGACACCGAGGTGATGCTCGTCGACGACCCGGTCAAGCGGGTCGACAACACCACCATGGCGTACGGCCTGGAGGCCCGCGTCCCGTTCCTGGACCACGAGCTCGTCGAGCTGGCCGCGGCGTGCCCGCCGGAGCTCAAGCTTGCCCACGGCGGCAAGGGCGTGCTCAAACAGGCGGCGCGGCAGGTGATCCCGAGTGAGGTGATCGACCGGCCGAAGGGATACTTCCCGGTACCGGCACTGACCCACCTCGAGGGCGGTTTTCTCGATCGGGTACGCGACGCCCTGACCACGCCGGCTGCCAAGGATCGCGGCCTGTTCCGTCCGGAGGTCTTGGACCGCCTGCTGCGCGAGCCCAACGCGACCCTCACCCCGCTGGGCGGCAACCCCCTCTGGCAGCTCGCGCTGCTCGAGATGTGGCTGCAGGGGCGCGGGCTGTGACAGGTGCACCTGTGAGCGGCGGGCGGTGACCCGCGACCCGGCCGCCCCCGGTGCGAGCACCTTCAGCACCCGCTGGCACGGGCCCCCCACCACCCTCCCGGACGGCGTCCGACCCGACGTGGTGCTCGACTGCGGCTGGGGGCGCATCGTGTTCGGTCTGACCTTCACCTCACCGGACCGGCTCCGCTCGGCGCTGCGTGGTGAGGAGAGCGGCCGGCGCGACATCTGCATGTATCCCCGTGAGCCGCACGTGCTCGTGGCCCAGTCCCCGGCCGAGCTGTTCGTCGACCCCTCCCACATTTATCGCCTGGACCTGTCGTCCTACGAGCCGGCGCCGGCGCGCAGCGTGGCGGCGATCCGTCCGCTCCAGGGCTCCTCGGATGCTGCGGTGATCAACGCCGTCTACGCCACGGCCGGCATGCTGCCGGCGGCCCCGTCGCTGCTACTGCGCAATGCGCAGAGCCCGGTCTTCACCTACCTCGTGGCCGTCGAGCCGGGCAGCGGCCGCATCCTCGGCACCGTCACCGGCGTCGACCACGCCGAGGCGTTCGGCGACCCCGAGCAGGGCACCAGCCTGTGGTGCCTTGCCGTCGACCCGCAGAGCCGGCTAGCGGGGATCGGTGAGCACCTCGCCCGGGCGCTGGCCGAGCACTACGTCGAGCGCGGCCGGTCCTACGTCGACCTGTCCGTCCTGCACGACAACGACAAGGCGATCGCGCTGTACGAGCGGGTCGGCTTCTCGCGGGTGCCCGTCCTGGCGCTCAAACGCAAGAACACGATCAACGAGCGGTTGTTCGTGACGGCGCCGCCGGAGGACTACCAGCGACTCAACCCCTACGCCCGCATCATCGCCGACGAGGCCCGCCGCCGCGGGATCAGCGTCGACGTGCTGGACGCGGAGTGGGGCGAGCTGCGCCTGTCCCACGCCGGGCGCAGCATCGTCACCCGCGAGTCGCTGTCCGAGCTCACGACCGCCGTGGCGATGTCGCGCTGTGACGACAAGCGGGTCACCCGCCGGATCTTCGAGCGCGCCGGTCTTTTCGTGCCGCAGGGGCGTTCGGCCACCGGCGACGAGGCGGACCGGGCCTTTCTCGACGAGCTCGGAGAGCTCGTGGTCAAGCCCGCACGCGGCGAGCAGGGCCGGGGCATCACCGTCGGGGTGAGCGACGAGCCGGCGCTGGACGAGGCGGTGGCGCTCGCCCGCTCGTACTGCCCGGACGTATTGCTCGAGCAGCTGGTGCCCGGGCAGGACCTTCGCGTCGTCGTCATCGGACACCAGGTCGTCGCGGCAGCCGTCCGCCGTCCGGCCTCGGTGATCGGCGACGGGCACACGCCGGTGCGCAAACTCATCGCGGCCCAGAGCCGCCGGCGGGAGGCCGCCACGCGCGGCGAGTCGCGGATCCCCATCGACGAGGCCACCGCGGCGACGGTGCGTGCCCACGGCTACGAGCTGGACGACGTGCTGGGTGCAGGACAGGAGTTGGAGGTCCGGCGCACCGCCAACCTGCACACAGGTGGCACGATCCACGACGTGACCGCATCCCTGCACCCTGCCGTGGCCAGCGCGGCGGTTCGAGCGAGCCGCGCGCTGGACATCCCCGTGACCGGTCTGGACTTCCTCGTGCCGGACCCCGAAGGGCCCGACCACGTGCTGATCGAGGCCAACGAACGGCCGGGTCTTGCCAACCACGAGCCGCAACCGACGGCCAAGCGCTTCGTCGACCTGCTGTTCCCCGAGACAAGCCTGCGGGCGTGACCCGACCGCCAGCAAAGAACGGCACTGGACCGGCGCCGCGCAAGCTCGAGATCGACATGGGCTACGTCAAGGACACGCTGCTCCACATGCTGCGCACGCCCAGCCCCACCGGCCGCACCGACCAGGTCGTGCAGTACATCGGCGAGCGCCTGCTCGAGCTCGGGATGGAGGTGTCGGTCACCCGGCGCGGGCTGCTCAACGCCACCCTGCAGGGCGGCCGGCCCGGGCCGGACCGGGCCGTCGTCGTGCATGCCGACACGATCGGCGCGATGGTCACCCGCCTCAAGGACAACGGCCGGCTGGAGATCACGCCGCTCGGCACGCACAGCGCGCGCTTCGCCGAGGGCGCCCACGTGACCGTCTTCACCGACTGCCACGAGCTCAGCTACACCGGAACGGTGCTGCCGCTCAAGAGCAGCGGACACCAGTACGGCGAGGAGGTCGACACCCAGGGCATCGGCTGGCCGCTGGTCGAGGTGCGCATCGACGAGCCGGTGAGCGATGCCGGCGACCTGGTGGCGCTGGGCATGCACGTCGGGGACTTCGTCGCCTTCGACGCGAACCCCATACTCGCCTCGGGCGGCTTCGTGAAGTCGCGGCACCTCGATGACAAGGCCGGGATCGCCGCAGCGCTGGGCGCGTTCAAGGCACTCGTCGAGTCCGGCGTAACCCTGCCGGTGAGCGCCCACCTGCTCGTGACGATCGCCGAGGAGGTCGGGCACGGCGCCACCCACGGGCTCGACACCAACGTGGCGGAGATGGTCGCGGTCGACAACGCCGTCGTGGCAGCCGGCCAGCAGTCGCGCGAGGACCGCGTCAACATCGCCATGCTCGACTCGACCGGCCCGTTCGACTACCACTTCAGTCGGCGCCTGCTGTCCCTCTGCGGCGATCACGACATCCCGTGCACCCGGGACACCTTCCGCCACTACCGGTCCGATGCGGCGAGCGCCGTCGAGGCAGGCCTGGAGATGCGCACCGCGCTGATCGGCTTCGGCGTCGACTCGAGCCACGGTCACGAGCGGACCCACTTCCGCGGCATCCAGGCCGTCGCGGAGCTGCTGACCGTCTACCTGCAGAGCGACCTGACCTTCCCGAAGTGGGACACCAGCGAGCGCGGCACCCTGGAGGACTTCCCCAGCGGCAGCGTCCAGCCGGCGCCGCTCGAGGACCTGCGCCGCCCGACCGACTGAGCCTTGCCGCTAGCGTCGCGGTCATGGCCGTGCTCGCCCTCGACATCGGTACGACCGGGGTCACCGCGCTCGTCGTCTCGTCGGACGGTGCGGTCCTTGGCCGGGGCTACCAGGAGTTCGGTCAGCACTTCCCGCAGCCGGGCTGGGTCGAGCACGAGCCGGAGGAGATCTGGCAGGCCGTGCTCGCCGCCTCCCGCGCCGGCCTGGCCGCAGCGCCGTCCGAGCAGGTGAGCTGTCTCGGCGTGACCGACCAGCGTGAGACGGCGGTGCTGTGGGACCGGACGAGCCTTGCCGCCCCGCGGCGCGCCATCGTCTGGCAGGACCGGCGGACCGCGTCGATCTGCGATCGGCTGCGCGAGGCCGGTCACGAGCCCCGCGTCGCCGAGCTCACCGGGCTGCGGCTCGACCCGTACTTCACGGCGACCAAGCTGACCTGGCTGGCCGAGCACGACCCGCGTGCCTGGGAGGGGGTGGCCGCCGGGCGCACCGCGCTCGGGACCGTCGACTCCTACGTCGTCGCCCGGTTGACCGGTGGCCGCCGGCACGTCACCGACGCCTCGAACGCGAGCCGGACGCTGCTGTTCGACCTGCGAACCGGCGCCTGGAGCGAGGAGCTGTGCGAGCTCTTCGGCGTGCCGATCGCCGCGCTGCCCGAGGTGGTGCCGTCCTACGGCGAGGTGGGGCGCACCGACCCGGCCGCCTTCCTCGGGTTGGACCTCCCGGTCGCGGGCATCGCCGGGGACCAGCAGGCGGCGCTGTTCGGGCAGGGCTGCTACGAGCCCGGCCGCAGCAAATGCACTTATGGCACAGGCTCTTTCGTTCTTGTCAACACCGGGTCGACGCCGCAGCTGTCGGACCGGCTGCTCACGACGGTGGCCTGGATGGAGCCGGACGGCTCACTCGTCTACGCCCTCGAAGGGGCCGTCTTCGTCACCGGCGCGGCGGTCCAGTGGCTGCGCGACGGACTCCAGCTGATTGGCAGCGCCGCGGAGATCGAGGCGCTCGCGCGCACCGTCCCGAGCAGCGACGGCGTGGTCTTCGTCCCCGCGCTCACCGGGCTCGGGGCGCCGCACTGGGACCCCGATGCCCGCGGAACCGTCCTCGGCATCACCCGCGGCACCACCCGCGCCCACCTGGCCCGGGCGACCCTCGAGGCGATCGCCTTCGAGGTCCGCGACGTCGTCGATGCCATCACCGCCGAGGCCGGCCTGTCGGTGCCGACCCTGCAGGTCGACGGCGGCGCCAGCGCCAACGACCTGCTCTGCCAACTGCAGGCCGACCAGCTCGGCATCCCCGTCCAGCGGCCGCAGGTGCTCGAGACGACGGCGCTGGGCGCGGCCTTCCTCGCGGGCCTGGGCACCGGTGTGTGGTCCTCGCCGCAGGAGCTGGTCGACACCTGGCAGCTCGACCGCCGCTTCGAACCCGAGCCGGGCGTACGCGACGACGGCTCGTACCAGCGCTGGCTGCGCGCGGTCGACCGGGCCAAGGGCTGGGCCGCCGATGCCTGACCGTCCGCGCCTGGGACACCACCCGGCGGGTCCTCAGTCGACGAGGCCCTTCTCGACGGCGTAGCGCACCAGCTGTGCCCGGTTGTGCAGCTGCAGCTTGGACAGCGTGTTCTGCACGTGGTTCTCGACCGTGCGGTGCGAGACGGTCAGCCGCTCGGCCGCCTGCCGCGCCGTCAGGCCCTTGGCCACCAGGCGCAGCACCTCGGTCTCCCGCGCCGTGAGCTTGGGTGCGCCGTCGTCCGAGGCCGTACGCCGGTACTCCCCCAGCACCAGGCCGGCCAGCCCCGG
>JAABUN010005896.1_pt1 | contig 14650 bp, 15 predicted proteins | sample 5559311 | NCBI WGS metagenome assembly JAABUN01 (sample SAMN10711877, study PRJNA513370) | rock metagenome | isolation source: Antarctica rocks | place: Antarctica: Victoria Land, Siegfried Peak sud | reverse complement strand
CTCCCGCAGCAACCCGTTGACCGCTTCCGTGAGTTCCACCACGCCTTCCTCCCGCACGCCACCCGCCCCTCCGTCCGACCGGAGTCTACCACGCACGGGATACGTATTTCGACGCGAGGCCCTTAGTCCATCCGGCATGATTTTCTAGCAGTCGGGATACCTGAGTGCCAGGATCTGGCTGCGGATGGACTAAACGGCCAGCACAGGCGGGGCTGCCCGGCCAGGCGGAAGCTGGCGACGAAGTCGGCGTCCTTGGTCACCACGATCCGATCGTCGCGCGCCGCGGCCGCGAGGATCGCCGCGGCGGCAGAGCGGTTGCCATCGGGGAGGTCGAGGGTGTGGATGGCGTCCTCGCCGCGCTCGCGCAGCAGGCGGGCGAGGCGGGCCGGGAGATGGGCATCGATGAGCCAGTTCATCGGTTCACGCCGGGACGATCACGAGCCGCTGCACGCGGCTGATCTGGGCGGCGTAGGCGAGGGCGGCGCGGATGTCGTCGCGCTCCAGGTCGGGGTAGTCGGCGAGGATCGCCTCGGGGGTCATGTCGGCGCTGAGCAGGTCGAGGATCAGCGCGACCGGATAGCGCAGGCCCCGGATGGAGGGCGTGCCGTGGAGGATCGCGGGGTCGACGGTGATGCGCGCGAGCAGGTCGTCTGCCATAGCGGCCTCCTTGGTCGTGGGGACGATCGACGGTCCGAGTGTACCACGCCCGTACGGGGACTCGGCGGCGGCGGGAATAGCGCACGGTAAGACCCATTACCGTGGCCGATATGGTCAAGTTGGAGGCGTGCAATGGAAGATCTGCCGAGGGGAGTACTCCTGGTTTCGGCTGGGGCGGAGTGGTCGGCGGATACGTCGCAGCCAGCGGCGGCCTACCTCGCCAGCCTCTCGCCGAACGGGCGGCTGGCGATGGCGAAGCGGCTGCGCGCGGTCGCCGCGCTGCTCGGCGTGTCGGCGGAGTCGGTCGTCTGGCACGCGCTGCGCTTCGCGCACGTCGCCGCCATCCGCCAGCGGCTCGTCGAACGCGGCGCTGCCCCGGTGACGGTCAACCTGACCCTCGCCGCGCTGCGGGGCGTGGCCCGCTACGCCAGGAACCTGGGCCTCCTGCTTGGCGAGGAGTACGAGCGCATCCGGGACGTGAAGCCCTGTGCTGGCCGTTTACTCTATCCGGCATGGCTCTTTAGCACTCGACCGACAGAAGTGCCAGGAGCGGCCCTCGGACGGAGTAAACGGCCAGCACAGCTCGCGACGAGTGCCTGGGACGAGCATCAGCATCTCGCCCCCAAGGTCCGCGATCACCGCCGACCAGCGGTTGGCATCTTCCAGGAGCGCCCCAGCCGCCGCAGGATCGGTCCAGGTGCCCGACTGGAAGAGGGTCACCAGCGGTATCCTGGCCGCGCGCAGGATCCGCTTGAGTTCGCCGGGGCGATGGCGCTCCCACCAGTCGTAGAGGGTGCCGCCGGTCTCGGTGCCGGCGAAACCGAGTTCGGTGATGTCGCGGATCCCCCGCTCGATCTGCTCTGGATGGGCGAAGACATCCCAGGTCAGCAGCGTGTGGCCGATCGCGATTTTCACCGGTCCTGCCTCCCCACTGGTGGGTGCCCTGTCTGCGCATGGTGACGCTCGCGACTACCCCGCACCGACCCGCGCGGGGTAGTCGCGAGCGCTCAGGAGGTGGTGGCGAGGGTTTGCGCCTGGCCGGTCTCCGCTGAGCGGTAGGCCGACTCGATGATGTCGATCACATGCCTGGCGTGTTCCGCCGTCGCTGGGGAAGCTTTCCCTTCCCGCACCCAGTCCACCAGCTGCATGATATCCTCGAAGACGTGTGCCTCCGGGATGTCGCGATGGGGGCCGACCACATGGGGTAGAGCCTGGCGGCGCTTCCCGTTCGGGAGGACCCCTTCGAGATCGCGCCCCGGATAGTCAAATGGCTCGCCGTTGAGGGTCGTCCCCGCGATCTGTCCCGCCGTGCCGTAGAAGGCCGGGTTAAAATCGGGGAAGAGGCGACCCGCCGCCGTGCCGTAGACCATCGCGAAGAGGTTGTCGCCGAAGTCGAGCAGCATTAAGGTGTTGTCGTCCGCGTCGCAGGGAATCCGCTGCCCGCGATACTCTCGCTCGGGGATCCGCACCCCGGAGAGGGCGGTCACCCGCCTAGCGGCACCGAGGACCCCCGTCAGCGTGTGCAGCGCGTAGACGGTCATGTCGTAGAGCGGCCCGCCACCCGGCCTCCGATAGTACCACGACGGGTCGATATTGGAGAGGGCGTCGTTCCCCTGACGCACGGTCTCGTTCTCGTGATACTCGCCGAATGCCGCCCCACAGGCGGCCCAGCAAAGGGTACCGAGCGCCCCCTCGCCGATCAGTTCCTTGATCCGCTGGTTGGATGGGCGCAGCATCTGCCCAGGCGACGCCACGAGCCGCAGCCCGCGCGCCGCCGCGAGATCGATCAACTCGGTCGCCTCCGCGACCGTCGTGGTCATCGTCTTGTTGAAGTGGACATTCTTGCCCGCCTCGAGCGCCCGGCGACCCTGCTCGTAGTGCAGGCCGATCGGCGACGCGAGAGTCACCAAGTCCACATCGCCGTGGGCCAGCAGGTCCTCATATTCGGCGAAGGCCCGGTCCGCGCCGAAGCGCTCCCTGGCGAGTTCCGCGCGTCCGGGTGCGGGGTCGCAGATCGCCGCGATCCGCACGCGGTCCTGGACATCTTCCTGGCTGAGGTGGGGCAAGATGCCGCGTACCGAGATACTGCCCGCCCCTACCACGCCGATCCGCAACGCGTCGCCCATCGATCTCTCCTCCCCCGTCGCGGTGTGCGCCGTCACCCGCCCGTCACGCCCGCCGATACAACCCTCGCCATCCGAGGCCCCCGGCCACCTTGTCAGTTGAGGAACGGTGCCAGGTGTTGCCGCGACCAGGCGATGCTCGTCGCCAGGAATTCGTCCGGGTCGGCGTCGTCCGGCAGGTAGAACGGCTCGCAGAGGAGCGCGAGGCTGGCCGGATCCGGCGACTGCTCCTGCAGGATCCGGCAGATCGCCGCGTTGTCGACGTGGCCCTCGCCGAGCGGCACCGCCACCGCGCGCGAACCCTGGCACGGCTTCGGCGCGAACGGGGTCACATGGATATCCTTCAGGTGGCAGCTGACGATGTAGGGGGCGAGCGCGCGGGCGCACTCGACCGGATCCTCGAAGACCGAGAAGGCGTTGCCGGTGTCGATCTGCACCAGTAGATTGGGGCGATTCGCCTCGGTGATGATCGTGGCGATCTCGTGGCCCCGGTAGTCGCAGTGGTTCTCCAGGCAGATGGTGATCCCGGCATCCGCGACGGCGTCGGCCAAGGCGGCGAAATTTCGCGCCAGGAGGGCGAGCCGCTCCGGGATCGGCGGGCCGGGGGTGAAGCGATGGGTCGTCAGCATCGGGCCGGCAGAGGTGCTGGCGTGGCGGATCCCGGTGTGGCGGGCAATCGTCCGCAGCATCTGCGCCGCGCGCGCGACCTCGGCCTCCCCCTCCGCCCCCTGGAGGTAGAGATTGACCCCCGCGCCGGTCCGCAGTTCGAGCCCGCGCTCCCGCGCTCGCGCGCCGACGCGCTCCAGGTACTCCTCGTCCTGCCATGTGTCGCGGAAGTTGACGCCGAGGACCGCGAGGCCGAGATCGTCCGCCCGATCGATCCGCCCGAGGATCGGGTCGGCCCCCGTTGGCACGGTGATCAGGTTGCTGACAGTGCCGAGCTTCATCGTGCTCTCCCTTTCTCCTGTTGGTTGCTATCGAGCGTTGTCGATTGCTGGCGAACGGTTTAGGCCCCGGCGACCCCCGGCCAGCGCCCATCAAGCGGCAGGGGGACCTCGCAACCGGTGCGGATCGACACGAGCGCCGCTTCGAGGATCTCCTGCGCGTCGCGGGCGACGTCGGGGCTGACGAGCCCCTCGATCGGCCGATCGGCCAGGATCCGCCCGATGAAATAGGCCGACGCGTTCGCCTCGCCCTCCGGCAGGGGGGGCGCGTCGAGGATGAGCGGCTCCTGCCGATCGCGGGTGATCAGGGTGACGCCGACAGACTCGCGCGCCCCGTGCGCGACGAGCGTGCCGTCGGTGCCGTAGGCGATCGGCCCGGCCGTCGGCAGGCCACCGACCCAGGACCAGCTCGTCTCGGCAACGCCGATAGCGCGCGGGTAGCGCAGCAGGATCACCGCGTTATCGAGATCGCCGATGTCGTCTTTCGCCAGGCGTCCGCCCATCGCCATCACGCGCGACGGGCGGCCCAGGAACCAGCGGCAGACGGTCGCCCCGTAGCCACCCTGGTCGGCCAGCGCCCCGGCACCGTTCCTGTCGGCGTCGTAGAGCCAGTCGCAGAAGATCGGCGAGCAACCGATCTCGCGCGGCCCGGCGTGCCCACCGGAGTAGCGCAGCTTAAAGACCTCGCCGATCGCCCCGCCCTGGAGGAGCCGGTACGCCTCGCGCAGCTTCGGGTTCCAGAAGTGGGGGAAGTTGATCATCACCTGGACGCCTGCCCGGCGCCCGGCGGTCGCCAGCCGATCGGCCAGCGCCAGGGTCGACGCCATCGGCTTCTCGGTCATGACGTGCAGGCCATGCCCGGCGGCGCGGACGCCCAACTCGGCGGTCGTCCGGTTGTCCGCGAAGACGAAGACCGCCTGGAGGTCGTGGTCAGCGTCGAGCAGGGCGTCGTAGTCGGCGACGGCGATTGTCCCCCCGTAGCGCCCCAGGAATTTGTCTCGCAGCATCGCGTCCGGCTCGGCGGCACCGACAAGTTCGGCGGCGTCCATCTGCACCAGGTGGTCGAGGTTGCCCCAGATGTGGTCGTGCGTCAGGCCGAGTACGCCAACGCGGACACGTCTAGCCGCCATCGATCTCCTCTCCTCTGCCCCTTGGCGTCGTCGTCGGTGCCAGGGGGCTGCGTGCATCCTCGCGGCCCGGCGAGCCGGGCGACAACCACCGGGCCAGTATGGCGCGGCGGACCCGATCGGGCAGCTTCAGCAGCGTCCCATCGTCACCCCCTTTCCGCGACGCGCGGCTCGGCTTCGTCCGTCAGCCCCTCCCGCCCCGCCGCCGCCGCCTGCTCGCGGATCCAGTCGGCGAGCTCCTCGATGTGCCACCGCATCGCCGCCTCGGCGGCGCGGGGATCGCCGACGCGTAGTGCGTCGAGGACCGGTCGGTGCCGATCGGTGAGCTCCTCCAGGGAGCGGTGGGCGAGTATCGCGGTGATGAACGTCGTCGTCGCCAAGCGCATGCTCTGCCAGAACTGGGCGAGGAGCCCATTCCCGGAGGCCTCAACGATCGTGCGATGGAAGGCGACGTCGGCCTCGGCGTGCGCGTGGTTGTCGCCCTGTCGCGCTGCCTCGTACATCCGCTCGATCAGCCGTTCGAGTTCCACGAGTGTCGCCTTGGTGATCCGCTCGGCGGCCGCGCGGGCGGCGACCCCTTCGATCGCGCCCCGTAGTGGGTAGATCTGGATGATCTCCTCGGTCGAGATCTGGCGGACCTGTGTGCCTCGGAACGGCGATCGGACGACGAACCCGAAAAGCTCCAGGTCACGGAGGGCCTCGCGGACCGGCCCCTGGCTGACGCCAAGTTGCTGGGCGAGGCGCGTCTCGACGATATTCTCGCCCGCCCGGATCCTGCCGCTCAGGATCGCGTCGATCAGATACTCCTTGATATCCTCCCGCAGGACGCGACGCCCCAGGCGCACCGGTCGATCATTCACCATGACATGATTTATCCTTCCGTGTCGCGCGCGGGATCAATGGCAATCTCGTCTGAGCACCTGTAAGACAGAATTTTATGAATCATCGATTATCAATCCTATACGGCATACCCGGTGCTGTCAAGCTATCCGCACCGTGCGGGTCTGAATTATCGCGGATAGAGGCCCGCACGGGAGCGCGGCCACGATCGCGCGAGGTAGCGCGGGGTGATCCGCCGTTCGGCCCCAGTTAGCGCTTTGTAATGCCAAAGTCTGTTGCCAGCGAGCCGTCTTTCGGGACCCTGAAGGTCACCCCTTCGACGATCGATGCGGGGGTATTTGCGGGTTGCTTACGAACGCCGCCGCTAAAGGCAACATGCGAGGACACGAACTCGCTGCGGTGTCGAGCAACCGCCCGAGGGCGCATACTCGCATGATCCTTCACCCCCTGCTCGCTCGATGCAACTCGGCACGCGCGACCAGCGTCATTCCTCTCAACTAACCACTTGACAGACCGGATGTAGGATCGTAGGCTATCAATAATCGATGATTGGATTTCGGCGTGGTGCGGACGGGGTAGGTGGGATCCCGCCGGATAGCAGCACTATCCGGGCGGCATGGAGGCGAGGATGGATGCTCGACCGACGCGACGACTCACGCGACGCCAGTTGCTGCAATGGTCCGCTGCGGGCCTCGCCGGGGTGAGCGGCGCGACCCTGCTCGCCGCCTGCGGCGGGGCCAGCGGCACTCCCGCCGCCGGGGGGGGCGGTTCCAGCGCGCAGAACGCTGCCTCGGGCGCGCCCAAGAGTAGCGCCCCGGCGGAGATCCGCTGGCAGTTCCGCGGCCAGGATGTCGATATCAAGGGCGGACAGGCGGCGCTCGACACCTATTTCAAGCAGACTAACCCGAATATCAAGGTGACGATCGAGGCCGCGCCGGACGATCAGCGCGACGAGAAGCTGATCGCCGCGATGGTCGCGGGGACTGCACCAGACGTCTTCGAGTCCTGGACCGACAACGTCACGCAGTATGCCGATCGCGGCCAGGTGCTCAATGTCGAGCCGCTGGTCAAGCGCGACCTCAAAGAGGAGGACATCAAGGACTTCCACCCCTGGCAATGGCGCGACTTCGTCCTGCCGAGCGGGATCCGCTTCGGCCTGCCGAAGTACGTCAACGTGATGACGCTGTGGGTCAACAAGGATCTGTTCGACAAAGCCGGTCAAGCATTGCCGACCAAGGACTGGACCCACAAAGAGTACGCCGACGCGGCGCGCAAGCTGAGTAAGGTCACCGGCGCCCCCACCGATGTCTACGGCGGGCGGGTGCCGATCTGGAGTTGGGATCGCTTCTGGTATCAGATCGAGATGTTCGGCGGCAAGGTTGTCAACCCCAACGACACCACGGAGTGCCTGCTCGGCTCCCCAGAAGCGCTGGCGGCGCTGGAATGGGCGCGGGAACTGATCTGGGACAGCAAGGCGCTCGCCAACCCGCTCGCCCTCGGGACGTTGACCGCCAACGCGATCCCGCAGTACGCCGCGCAGCGCTTCGCGATGGCGGAGGACGGGTTCTACCCCTTCCGCATGATGCGCGAGATCAACAACGCGTTCAAGCTGCAGTATGCCCCCGTGCCGAAGGGGCCCGTGACGCGCAAGGTCCTCGGCACCACCGACGGTTACGTCATCAGTAGCAAGACCAAGAGCCCCGATGCGGCCTGGGAACTGCTCAAATTCCTCTCCGGGAAGGACTACCAGGTCGCCCAGGCTGGCTGGTCCGGCCTCCTGCCGACGCGCGCGTCGGCGCTGGACGGGTGGAAGCAGACGGTCCTCAAGGCCTACCCCGCGCTGGAGGGCGCTAACATCGATGTTGGACCGGAGGCGATGAAGGAGGGCTATCCGGGCAACCGCGTCCTCTTCAAGAAAGATGCCGAAGCGCGGCAACTGATCGTGCCGGCGCTGGAGAAGGTCTTCACCAGCGGCAACACGCCGGTGTCCTACTTCAAGGAAGTCGCCGAGCAGGTGACCAAGGGGCAGCGCGCGGGCTAGCGCCCGCCGGGAGGTGCCGGTGCCGCGATCGCGGCACCGGCACCATTGCCGCCGACTCGTGGCGAAGGAGGAGGGATGGCCCGCCGTATCACCGCAGTAACGACGCCCCTCGGCGACGCGCGACGCTGGGCGCTCTCCGAGCGTCGCAAGGAGGAGATCGTCGGCTACCTGTTCATCGCGCCCTGGGTGATCGGGTTCCTGATCTTCACCGCCGGGGCGATGATCTACTCCTTCGGACTCAGTCTCTATCGCAGCGATCTCCTGTCCGAGACCACATTCGTCGGTCTCGGGAACTATCAGCTCCTCGGCCAGGATGCGCTGTTCAAGAAGTCGCTGCTGATCACCACCCTGTACACCGCGCTCACCGTGCCGTTCGGGACCATCCTGGCGCTGGCGATCGCGATGCTCCTCAACCAGAAGGTCCGCCCGCTCGCCTTCTGGCGGACCGCCTACTACCTGCCGGCGGTCGTCTCGGGGATCGCGGTGGCCCTGATCTGGGGCTGGGTGCTCCAGCCGGAGTACGGGCTCCTGAACAACTTCCTGCGCAGCTTCGGGATCAAAGGGCCGCGCTGGTTCCTCTCCGAGGACTGGGCGATCATCGGGCTGGTCCTGATCGCCCTCTGGGGGACCGGCACGAATATGCTCCTCTACCTCGCCGGCCTGCAAAGTGTCCCCACCGAACTCCAAGAGGCGGCGAAGCTCGACGGGGCCGGCCCCTGGGGGGTCTTCCGCCATGTCACCCTCCCCCTGCTCACGCCGACCGTCTTCTTCAACATCATCATCAACATCATCGGGTCATTCCAGGTCTTCAACAACGCCTACATCCTGACCAACGGCGGGCCGAACAACGCGACCCTGACGCTCGTCCTCTACCTCTACCGACAGGCGTTCCAACTCTTCAAATTCGGCTATGCCTCCGCGATCGCCTGGGCCCTCTTCGCGATCATCCTAATCTTCACCCTGATCATCATGAAGACCTCCAATCTGTGGGTCCACTACGAAGGGGGGTTGCGCAAGTGACCGATATCTTATCGCGCCCGGCCGCGCGCGCCCAGCAGCACCCGCTCAACTGGCGGCACTGGGTCGGTCGCGCCGTTCTCTACACCATCGTCGCGAGCGGTGCCCTGGTCTTCTCGCTGCCGTTCATCTGGATGATCTCGACCTCGGTGAAGCCGGGTTCCGAGATCTTCGTCGTGCCGCCGCGCTGGATCCCCTCGACGTTCAACTGGTCCAACTATGTCGATCCGTGGCGGAACCTCCCCTTCCTGACCTTCTACAAGAACACGGTGATCGTCACCATGGTCAGCATCTTCGCGACCTTGGTGAGCAGTTCCCTCGTCGCCTTCGGCTTCGCTCGCGTCCGGTTCCGGGGCCGCGGCCTCCTCTTCACACTCGTCATCAGTACCCTGATGCTGCCGCCGCAGGTCACCCTCGTGCCGCTCTACCTCCTCTTCACCAAATTCGGGATGATCAACACCCTCTGGCCGCTGATCATCCAGTCGTTCTTCGGCCACGCTTTCAGCATTTTCCTCCTGCGGCAATATATGATGACAATCCCCCACGAGATGGATGACGCGGCGCGGCTCGACGGCTGCGGGTGGTTCGATATCTACTGGCGGATTATTCTGCCGCTCTCCAAGCCGGCGCTAGGGGTCGTCGCCATCTTCAGCTTCCAGTCGCACTGGAGCGACTTCTTCAATCCGCTGATCTACCTGAACACGACCGACCAATTCACCGTGCCGCTCGGGCTGGCGCTGCTTAACTCCCGCTATGCGACGGCGGTGCAGCAGACGATGGCGATGACCCTCATCTCGGTCATCCCGATGATCCTCGTCTTCATCCTCGCGCAGAAGCGGTTCATCCAGGGGTTGACGATCACCGGCGTCAAGGGCTGACGGGACAGCCTATCGACTCTCGCGCGCGGCAGCCATCTGTCCCCGCGCATGCCGCGCGGATGAGGGTGGCGTGGACTGCCGCGCGGCGTTGTGGGCGATTGCGAAAGGGGTGGCAATGGGGCTAACGATCGGGGTCTGCGGCGCGGGGCAGTTCGCGGCCAGCTTCATCCCCCTCTTCCAGGCCCATCCGCTCGTGGACGAGGTCTGCCTCGCCGAGATCCTGCCGGAGCGCCGGGCGGCGCAGGCGACCCGCTTCGGGATCGCCCGCACCTTCGCCTCGCTCGACGAACTCTGCCGCAGCGATGTCGACGCCATCGCCCTCTTCACCCAGCGCTGGACCCACGGCCAGCAGGCGATCGCGGCCCTCGGGGCGGGGAAGCACGTCTACTCCGCCGTCCCCGCCGCCGTGACGCTGGAGGAGCTGGCAACGCTGATCGAGGCTGTCACCGCGACTGGCCTCACCTACATGCTCGGCGAGACGAGCTACTACTACCCCGCGACGGTCTACTGCCGCCGCCGGTTCGCCGAGGGCGACTTCGGGCGCTTCGTCTACGGCGAGGGCGAATATCTGCACGACATGTCGCACGGCTTCTACGAGGCGTATCAGCACAGCGGCGGTGCCGACTGGAAGGCGACCGCCAGCTTCCCGCCGATGCTCTACCCCAGCCACTCGGTCAGCATGATCCTCTCGGTGACCGGGACGCGGCTGACCGACGTCTCCTGCCTCGGGTATGTCGACGATCACGACGACAGCGTCTTCCGCGCGGACGTCAGCCGGTGGGGTAACACCTTCAGCAACGAGACGGCCCTCTTCCGCACCTCGGACGGCGGGAGTTGCCGGATCAACGAGTTCCGGCGGGTGGGGCTGTCGGGCGGGACCTCGGTGCGGATGAGCCTCTACGGCACGGCGGGGAGCTACGAGGAGCAGACCAACGCGCGGGTCTGGAACACGCTGGACCCGCGCGAGCAGACCGATCTGCGCGATCTGCTGCGCTGCCGTCCGGGCAAGCCCGACGCTGCGGGGTGGCGGGAGGTCCACGAGGCGCTGCGCGGCGACTTCTTCGCCGGGGTCGCGGCGGTCCACGACGTCGGGCGGTTGCCGCGCGAGTTCGTCGGCCTGCCGAACGGGCACGAGGGATCGCACCAATTCCTGGTCGACGATTTCGTGACGGCCTGTTCTCACGGCACGCTGCCGCCGAACCATGTCTGGGATGCGGCGCGCTACTGCGCCCCCGGCATCGTCGCGCACGACTCGGCACGGCGTGATGGCGAGCGCCTGGCGATCCCCGATTTCGGTGGCCCACCGGGCGGCGGCGCGTAACGGCCTGGCGACCCGACCGACGCACTGGTGCGTCCACTCGGGCGGGGGTGCGCCTGCCTCCTCGCTTCGCCGTCACAACAGCTGCGTCGCCCGTATGGCCGGGCTCGATGCGCCCGGCCATCGACAATCGCGCCGGATGTGCCTGGCTGCGGCCTGCCCGAGCGTGGTCGGCGTGTGGGGCGGTCGGCGTCGGGCGCGACCGTGACGGGGAGAGGAGCAACGGACGATGGATGATGGGCTGCTCCAGGATCTCTTCTCGCTAAATGGGCGGGTGGCGATCGTCACCGGTGCCAGCAGCGGGATCGGGCGCGAACTCGCGATCGGACTGGCGCGGGCGGGCGGGCGGATTGCCCTCGGCGGTCGCGACGCCGGGCGGCTGGAGGCGACGCGCGCGGCGATTCAGGGCACGGCGGCGAGGCCGAACCGTTCCCGGGCGACCTCAGCGATCTTGACGCTGCCCGGACGCTGGCGGGCGACGCTCGGGGACATTTCGGGCGGATCGATATCCTGATTAGTTGCGCCGGGATGAACAAGCGCGAGCCGCTCGCCGATGTCCGGCCTGAGACCTACGATCGGATCATGGCGGTCAACCTGCGCGCCCCGTTTTTCCTCAGCCAGGCGGTCCTCCCGCTGATGGCCGAGGGAGGCGGCGGGAAGATCGTCAATATCGGCTCGCTCACCACCAGCTTCGGTCTCGGCAATCTCTCGGTGTACGGGCTGACCAAGAGCGCGAACGCGCAGCTGACGCGGACGATGGCGGTCGAGTGGGCGGCGCGCAATGTGCAAGTGAATTGCATCTGTCCGGGGTGGATCAGGACCCCTCTGAACGAAGCGCTCTGGGAGAATCCCCACACGAGCGGTTGGATCCTGGAGCGGGTGCCGACGGGTCCCCCTGGCCGCCCCGCCGATCTCGTCGGCTTGGCAATCTACCTCTCCGCCGGGGCGTCCGATTTCACCACCGGCCAGACCTTCTACATCGATGGTGGCTTCACGGCGGGCGGTCAGTGGTGAGTCCCGACGGGCGGGGCGAGCGGTGAAGATGAAGGCAGCGCCACGGTGCGTCGTGCGGGCGCGACACGTTCGTGGGATGGAAAGGAGCGAACGGATGGTCAGGCTCTACGGGCGGGACTGGACGGCGGACGAGTTGCGCCGCCATGTCGGGACGATCGATCAGCTCGCGGGAATCGTGGTCGCCGAGCGGACCGACGGCCCGGCGCGGGGCGTGCGGACCCTCGATGTGCAGACCGGCAGCGGCCTCTCGTTCACCGTCCTGCCGGAGCGCGGGATGGATATCGGCGAGGCGCGGTTGAACGGCGTGCCGCTCGCCTGGCACTCGGCGATGGGGGTCGTCCACCCCTCGCGCTACGAGCGCGAGGGGCGCGGCTGGGAGCGCTCGTTCGCCGGGGGGCTGCTCGCCACCTGCGGGCTGGACAATATCGGCATGGCGAGCACCGACGAGGAGACCCTCTACCCGCAGCACGGGCGAATCAACCATATCCCGGCGACCCATGTGCGCCACGACGGCACCTGGCAGGGGGACGAGTACCTTCTCGCGATCGAGGGGCGGGTGCGGCAGGCGACCCTCTTCGGGGAGAACCTGCTGCTGGCGCGTCGGATCGAGACCGCCCTAGGGTCTGACACGATCACCGTGACCGACACCGTGACGAACGAGGGCTACCGGCCCCAGCCGATCCTCCTCCTCCACCACATTAATCTCGGGTTCCCGGTCCTGGCGGCGACGAGCGAGCTCATCCTGCCGCCGGGGACACGCTCGTCATCCGACGACCCGGCGTGGCGACATGGCGACGCGCCTGGTGCGGGGACACAGGTCGTGATCCACGAGGTCCCCGCCGACTCGGACGGGCTGGCCGGCGTGGCCCTCGTGAATCGGGCGTTCGCCGACGGGCAAGGGATCGGCGTCGGGATCCGCTACGCGCAGGCGTCGTTCCCGTTCCTCTGGCAGTGGCGGAACCTCCTGGAAGGCGAGTATGTGATGGGCCTGGAGCCGGGGAACGGCCTAGAGGCGGGGAGGCACGCGACCCGCGAGGCGGGACGACTGCGCGTCTTCGCGCCGGGCGAGACCGGGACCTTCCGCACCGAGATCACCGCCCTGCGCGACGGGGCTGCGATCGACGCGATAGCCTGGCTGTAGTGGCTACCCCACTCATCCGCCCATCAAGTAGGCGACCTGGCAGAAGCATCGCCGGACCGACGGCGCGGTACAATCCGTAGCGGACAGATCGCCACGGCGAATCTGCTCACCTTGGTTGTGCTGGCCGAAAAGTCTATGCGCCCGCTATCGCCGCCCGTGACAACCCCGTACCCTCGCGGATAACCGCCTGCGCCAAGGCCAGGGCGGCTCGCCAAGGTCACGAGCGAGAGCGCTGGCGGCCCGCGCCGACACATGGTACGCGGTCGCGGGGCGGGCGGTCGCGGCAGGGGGCGGGGCGATGCTGGCGTTCCTCCGGCGGCACCGCGGCGCGGCGGAGGCGGGCAACTCCGTGCTCACGGCGCGCATGCTGGACGCGCTCGCGCGCCCCGGCTGCCCGCTGTGCCGCGTCCTCGCGGCCACCGCCGGGCACCACCTGGCGGCGCTGCTGGACGAGCGGGTCACGCTGCCGCACGCCCACCGCGAGCTCCAGGCCAGCCGCGGGTTCTGCGGCGAGCACGCCTGGGCGCTCCCGCCGGCGGCGCTGGCGGCGCAGTCGGCCCGGGGCGCGGCGATGCTCCACGCCCCCCTGCTCGCCGCCCTCCTGGATCGCTGGCCGGACCCGGGGCGGCGGCGGCACTGGCTCACGCCCGAGCGGCCCTGCCCGCTCTGCGCCGTCCTCGCGCGGTCGGCGGCGGCGTACCCGGCCGAGTTCGCGGCGCTGCTGCGACGGGGGGCCGCCCCGGCGCTGGCGAGCACCCCGTGCCTGCCGCACCTGCGGGTCCTGGCCCCGCGCCTCCTGGCGGCGACGCTGGCGGGACTCGCCGCCGCGACCGCGCGCGCCCGGCGGGACGGCGGACCGGGCGCGCGCCTGGCGCTGGGCGTGGGCTTCCGCCCGGTCGACCCCTTCCCGGCGGCCCCGGCCTGCCCGGTCTGCGCGGCGGCGACCGCCGCGGCCCTGGCGACCGCCGCGACGCGGGACGTGTGCCGGGCGCACGCGTGGGCGCACCTCGCCGCCGGGCACCAGGGCATCGCCGCGGTCGAGCCGCCGCCCGGCGCGCCGGGCGCGTGCCCGGCCTGTCGCGCGGGGGCCGCCGCCGCGGACGCCGCGCTGGCGACGCGGCAGCCGGCCCACCGGCTCTGTCTGGGCCATCTCCGGCGGGCGCTGGGGCGCGACTGGCTCGATGGCCGGGTCGCCTACTGGTCGCTGGTGCAACTCGAGCGCGACCTCGCGCGCTTCGTGGCGAGCGGCAGCGCCACCTTCGCGGGCACCCTCACCGCCGGCGAGCGGCGCTCGTGGCTGGTCGCCCTGGCCCGCTTCGGCGGCGAGGCCCCCGGCGCGGGGCTCACGGCGGCCCTGCCCTGGTGGCCCGCCGCGCCCGAATAAATGCGGGCAGATTCATTGTATGACGGTACCTGTTCAGGTCGTATGGTGCGGTAACTCTGTCTGACCGCCGCTGAAGCCCAGGAATCGCCCAATTCCCCCATTCCGTTCGGTATGATGGCCTCGCACGAATGGCATCGGCGAACAGCGAGGGGACGGGACATGTTCT
>JAABUN010005895.1_pt1 | contig 14653 bp, 8 predicted proteins | sample 5559311 | NCBI WGS metagenome assembly JAABUN01 (sample SAMN10711877, study PRJNA513370) | rock metagenome | isolation source: Antarctica rocks | place: Antarctica: Victoria Land, Siegfried Peak sud | reverse complement strand
CGATCGCGGCGTTCTTCTACGTCCGGGTGATCGTGCTGATGTTCTTCCAGGAGCCGGCCGCGGACGGCCCGACGGTCGCCGTACCGGGGTTGTTCACCTCGGGCGCGCTGGTGCTCGGGCTGGCGGTCACCGTGGTGCTCGGCGTGTTCCCGCAGCCGGTGCTCGACCTGGCCTCGCGGGCCGCGCTGTTCGTCCGCTGAGGGCCGCCATTGATCGTCTCTGGTATCAGCATGGTACCATTTGCCGCATGGCGATGACGCTGCGGACCGACGCTGAGCTGGAGAACGCCCTGGCCGCGCTGGCGGCCGCCGAGGGTGCCTCCCGGCAGGAGATCATCCGCCGGGCCGTGCTGGAGCGCTACGAGCGTTATGGCCACGTGGAACGGGTGGCAGACAGCGCGGATCGGATGATCGCCAAGTGGGGTGACGTGCTGACCCGGCTGGGCAGCGTGTGAGCTTGGTCGAATACGTCGACCTGGAGGACTTGCTGATGCTGGTGCGTGCCCTCGGTGCCGGTCCGGTGCGGGACGTCGGACTGCTCGACTCCGCAGCGGCCCGGCCTCGGTCAACCGCCTTCGGCCAAGACGCCTACCCGTCAATCGGCCTCAAGGCGGCGGCGTTGCTGCATTCCATCGCCCGCAACCACGCACTGGTCGACGGCAACAAGCGGCTGGCCTGGCTGGCAGCGTCGGTCTTCCTCGACCTGAACGGGCGACGGCCTGAGCTGACCGACGACGAAGCCTTCACCCTCGTCATGGACGTCGCTGAAGGGACCGTAAGGGTCGAGGAGATCGCCGACCGGTTGCGAGTCACTGCCGTGTAGCGCGGGGTCGACCTCGGTCGCGCTGGGTGTCGGGCCGGCCGATATCGTAGGGCTCGGCGTCTTCCCGCAGCCGGTCCTCCACCTGGCGTCGCGGGCCGCGCTGTTGGTCCGCTGACTCTGCTTCTGAGGGGCTTCCCCGTGGTGACCTCGATGTCCGCGCCGGCGTTCGCCGACGAGGCGCTGCACGCCGACGTCGGGGCCGCTCTGGTGGCGGTCGAGGAGATGCTTTTCTCGTCGGTCAAGAGCGACTACCCGTTCGTGACCGAAACCGCCCGGCACCTGATGTCGGCCGGCGGCAAGCGGTTCCGCCCGATGCTGGTGTTTGTGGCGTCGCACTTCGGCGACCCGTCGGCGGCCGGGCTCGTCGAGGCGGCCACCGCGATCGAGCTCACCCACCTGGCGACGCTCTACCACGACGACGTCATGGACGAGGCCGTGCTGCGCCGCGGTGCGCCCTCGGCCAACCTGCGATGGACGAACGCGGTGGCGATCCTCACCGGCGACTTCCTGTTCTCCCGGGCGTCGGAGATCACCTCCGACCTCGGCGCCGAGCCGATCCGGATCCTGTCCCGAACGTTGGCGGTGCTCTGCGAAGGCCAGATCCGGGAGAGCATCGGGCCTGGGCCCGGCGAGAACCCGGTGGAGCACTACCTGCAGGTGCTGGGGGAGAAGACCGGCGCGCTGATCGCTTCCAGCGGGCGGCTGGGCGCCCTGCTGGGCGGTGCTGATCCCTCGACCGTGGAGGTGCTGACGCGGTACGGCGAGCTGATCGGCATCGCCTTCCAGATCTCCGACGACCTGCTGGACATCACGTCGGACAGCCCTGAGTCGGGCAAGACGCCAGGCACGGACCTGCGGGAGGGCGTGCATACGCTCCCGGTTCTCTACGCGCTGGAGGGGGAGCCCGCCTCGTCGCGGCTCTTCTCGCTCTTGGCCGGCGACCTCGCCGAGGAGGAGCGGTTGAGGGAGACGTTGACCCTGCTTCGCGCCCACCCGGCCATCGGTCGGGCCCGCGACACCCTCCGCCGGTACGCCGACGAGGCGCGCACGACGCTCGACCCGCTCCCCGACGTGCCGGCGAAGGAAGCGCTGGATGCCGTCTGCGACTTCGTCGTCGAGCGGACGCGCTGAGTCGAGTCGTAATGAACAGGTCTTGAGTTCGATTCTCCAAGCGCGCCCTGGCTAACCTGGATCGTTCCTGCTGAGCGCGGTCCACGTGCGCTGCCGTGGGCGGGCGGTATAACGATGTCGATGGGAGACGACGACCGAATCGCGGATGCGCTTGGCAACCCGATCCTGAACCCGCCATACGACGCCCCCACCCGCCACTTCGAGCTGGGCCCGCACGGCCCGACCGGCGTGATCAAGGGCGGGCGTAGGCCGAGCGAGTCACTCGTCCCGATCGCTGCCAGCCGCAAAGGGACGAAGCAGGGCGACGGCTCGGTGCAGGAGACCTTCGACGTCGAGCTGACCGCCGAGCGCCGGGAACGCAACCAGCTGATCAACGACCTGCGCCGCGAGGTCGAGCGCTGGCGGCACCGCGAGTACGAGCGTGTCACGCCGACCTCTCGCAAGCTGCTGCAGCACTGGGCGGACTCGACCCGGGAGAACCGTGTCCTCTACTGCCAGCGGGAGGCGGCCGAGACCGCGATCTTCCTGGCGGAGGTCGCTGGACGGCACGGGTACGCCGACTGGCGGCGGCGGCTCGGAGACGTCAACGCCGACCACAACGCCGGCCTGCCCCGCGTCGCGCTCAAAATGGCGACCGGCACGGGCAAGACGGTCGTGATGGCGATGTTGATCGCCTGGCAGACGGCTAACAAGGTGGCAACTCCGCGCGATGCTCGCTTCGCCAAGCGGTTCCTCGTCGTCACGCCGGGCATCACGATTCGCGATCGGCTGCGGGTGCTCATCCCGAACGACCCGGGCAACTACTACGACGAGCGCGAGCTGGTCCCGCCGGACCTCACCGGCGCACTGCGGCATGCGCAGATCGTGATCACGAACTACCACGCGTTCCTGCCGCGTGATGCGAAGGAAATCGACGGCGTCAGCGCGACGACCCGGAAGATCCTCCTGGCCGGCCGGTCCGACGACCCCTTCCGCGAGACATCGGACGCGATGGTCGCACGCGTCCTGCGCGACCTCGGCGGCGGGCATGAGCCGGTCGCCGTATTCAGCGACGAGGCGCATCATTGCTACCAGGACAAGCCGCTTCCCCAGGACGTCGGCCGCCTGAAGCTCACCCGCGAGCAGGAAGAGGCCAACGCCGATGCCCGGGTCTGGTTTCGCGGTCTGCAGGCCGTCGCTCGCAAGGCCGGTGTCAAGGCGGTCTACGACCTGTCGGCGACGCCCTACTACCTCGGGGGCTCCGGCTACAACGAGGGCTACATCTTCCCGTGGACGGTAAGTGACTTCTCGCTGATGGACGCGATCGAGTCCGGCATCGTGAAGATCCCGCGAACGCCGGTCGACGACGACGCGACCGGTGACCTCATCACTTACTTGCGGCTGTGGGACCACGTTGGCGCCGGCCTGCCGAAGAAGAGGGTCAGCGCGACCACTGGCGTCCTCGGCTGGATCCCGCCGAAGGAGCTGGAGGGTGCGCTGCAGAGCCTCTACCGCAGCTACCAGCGGTCGTTCGAGCACTGGCAGCGGGAGCTTGCGTCGTACGACGAACCCCCACCGGTGTTCATCGTCGTCTGCCCGAATACCGTCGTGTCCAAGCTGGTCTACGACTGGATCGCCGGCGGCGTAGTCGCCGGCTCCGGCGCACTCAAGCCGGGGGAGCTGCCGCGGTTGAGTAACGTGGTCGACGGCAAGCCGCTGGTGAGGCCGGTGACCATCCTGATCGACTCCGCCCGGCTGGAATCGGGAGAGGCGCTGTCGAAGGATTTCCGTGAGGCGGCCGCCGGCGAGATCGAGGCGTACCAGCAGCATCTGCGCAGCCGCACCCCGGGAGCCGACGTCGAGGAGATCTCCGACGAGGACCTGCTGCGCGAGGTGATGAACACCGTCGGCAAGAAGGACAAGCTCGGCGAGGCGGTGCGCTGCGTCGTCAGCGTGGCGATGCTCACCGAGGGCTGGGACGCCAACACCGTCACGCACATCCTCGGCATCCGCGCGTTCGGCAGCCAGCTGCTCTGCGAGCAGGTAGTCGGCCGCGGGCTGCGCCGCCGGTCCTACGCCTTGAACGCCGACGGCTACTTCGAGCCGGAGTACGCCAACATCTACGGCGTCCCGTTCCAGTTCATCCCCACCGACCACGCGCTCAAGGACACCCTGCCGCCGCTGCCGGCGATCCTTGTGGAGTCCGTCTCGGGCCGCGAGCGCCTGCGCATCACGTTCCCGAAGCTCGAGGGCTACCGGGTCGAGGTGCCCGACGACGAGATCTACGACGACCTCGACCACGCGCCGCGGTTCCCCATCGGGCCGAGCACCGTGCCGACCCGCACTGACATCGCCGGCATCGTGGGGGGCGGCGAGGTCGAGAGCGACGCGGCGACCGATACCCGACCACAGGCCGTGGCGTACGCTCTCGCTCGTCAGCTGCTGCACGCGCACCTGAGCGTGCTCGGCGAGGACACCCGGCCGTGGCTGTTCCCGAGGCTCGTGCAGATCTGCCGCGACTGGCTCGACCGCTGCGTCGATATCGCGCCCGGCTTCTCGACCGGCCACCTTGTCCGGTACGCCGAGCTGCGGGCGACCGCTGTTGAGGCGATCTACCAGGCGATCGTGGTGCAAGTCGGCAACCGCCGCGAGCGGCTCCGGCCGATGCTCCGCCGCCACGACCCAACTGGCTCGACCGCGAACGTCTCGTTCGCCACCCGCAAGAAGGTCTACGCCACCGAGAAGTCGGAGGTCAGCCACGTCACCCTCGACGGCCGTGAGGGCAACACCTGGGAGCAGATCCTCGCCCTGGAGTGCGAGCTGCACGACGACGTCGCGGCGTACGCGAAGAACGACCGGCTCGGCTTCACCATCCCGTACGTGCACGAGGGCCGGGCGCACTCCTACGTGCCGGACTTCCTGGTCCGGCTGCGCCGCAAGCCGCACGAGCCGTTCGACCGGACGCTGATCGTCGAGGTCTCGGGCTCGCAGAAGAGCCCCGGCCCGACCGCGGCGAAGGCGGAGACCGCCCGCAACCAGTGGTGTGTCGCGGTCAACAACCACGGCGGGTCCGGCCGGTGGGGCTACGTCGAGATCAGAAGCATGCCGTCCGCGCACGACATGCTTGTCGAAGCGATCGCCGCGCTGTACGCCGACGCGCCGATCATCGGCGACCCGGACCTGCTCGACTTCGAGCTGCGCGATCGGAGCGACCGTGCCGCCTCGTAGCCGCCGCCCGGCCGGCCCGACGCCGGTCGATTCGCTCAAGCACGGCGACAAGCGGGTCAACTTGCCGACCGCGGACGCGGCCGACGCCTACGACTACCGGCCGGAGGTCGAGCAGGTGCGCTACCCGCGGGACCCGACGCTCGACCCGCAACTCGTCTGGCGCGGCAAGGACGAGCAGAATGCCACCGACCTGGTTGCCGACGCACCGCCCATCTACATCCAAGAGAAGATCGACCCACGGGTGCTGGTCGAGAACCTCCGGCGTACAGCGAGAGCCGGCGAACCCGAGCCGGAAGCGCTCATGTTCGAGGGTTTCGACGGTCTCGACGAGTTGCAGGCCGTCGAGTTCTATGAGCACGACGCCAACTGGTCCAACCGGATGATCCTCGGCGACTCGTTGCAAGTGATGGCGTCGCTCGCTGAGCTGGAGAGCCTGCGCGGCCAGGTGCAGATGATCTACATCGACCCGCCCTACGGCATCAAGTTTGGCTCCAACTGGCAGGCATCCGCACGCAAGCGCGATGTCAAGGACGGCAAGCTCGAGGATGCCGCGCGCGAGGCCGAGCAGATCAAGGCGTTCCGTGACACGTGGGAGCTCGGCATCCACTCGTATTTGTCGTACCTGCGGGACCGGCTTCTGGCTGCCCGAGACCTGCTCACCAAGAGCGGGTCGGTGTTCGTGCAGATCGGTGACGAGAACGTCCATCTTGTCCGCAGCCTCATGGATGAGGTCTTCGGCAGTGAAAACTTCATCAGTCAGATCGCTTTCGTTAAGACCGCCGGTCTCGGCACCGTGGGGCTGGTGGGATCCTTCGACTACTTGTTGTGGTACGGGAACTCTCAAGACGCTAAGTACAGACAGCTGTTCAGTGGGAAGGTGGCTGGTGGCGAAGGCGCCGAACAGTATCGCTGGATAGAAGAGCCGTCCGGAATTAGGCGGCGGCTCTTGCCCGGGGAGACCCCAACTTCACCCATGAAGGTGTTCCGACTGGACAACGCCACATCCGCTCTCACGACGCCGCACCTCGCACTCCCAGTCGAGCTAGATCGCGTAGTTTATCGGCCCCCCGCGAATGGACAATGGAAGACGACAGCCGAGGGAATGGTGCGCCTTGCACGCGCGCACCGACTTAAGGCCGCCGGCAAGACTCTCTCCTACGTGAGGTTCATCGACGATTTCCCCGTATTCAAGCTAAACAACCTTTGGGAGGACACAGCGATCTCCGGCTTCGGCGATCCGCGCGTGTATGTGGTCCAGACGAACACCAAAGTGGTACAGCGCTGCATGTTGATGTGTACCGACCCTGGCGACCTCGTGCTCGATCCGACGTGCGGGTCGGGCACGACCGCTTACGTCGCTGAGCAGTGGGGGCGGCGCTGGATCACGATCGACACCTCCCGCGTCGCGCTGGCGCTCGCCCGGCAGCGGTTGATGGGCGCCCGGTTCCCGTACTATCTCAAGGCCGACTCTCCCGGGGGCCGGACCAAGGAACAGGAGATCACGGGCAAGCCTTTGCCACCAGCCGAGACGCGCGGCGACATCAAGCATGGATTCGTTTACGAACGTGTGCAGCACATCACTCTGAAGTCAATCGCCAACAACCCTGACATCGTCGAAGGGATGACCCGCGAGGAGATCGACGCGGCGATCAAGCGGCACGCCGACTTCGAGGTGCTCTACGACCGGCCGTATGCGGACAAGGGCACGGTGCGGGTCGCCGGCCGGTTCACGGTGGAGAGCCTGTCGCCCCACCGCGCGCTGGCGTTCGATCAGCGCGACGTCGAAGCGACTCGCGAGACGATCAGCGAGCAGACCGGCGCCGAGGACACGGCCGGCCCGAGCTTCGAGCAGTCGATCCTCGACAACCTCGCCAAGGCCGGCATCCAGAACGGGCGGCGCAACGAGCGGATCACGTTCGCGACGCTCGACTTCTATCCGGGCCAGTACCTGCAGGCGATCGGCGAGCAGTTCACCGACGGGGAGGACTCGGCGCCAAGTCGGGTCGGCATCGCGATCGGTCCGCAGTACGGCACGGTGAGCCCGGCGTTCATCAAGGCGGCGGCCCGCGAGGCGATCAAGGCCGGTGACGTCGACCTGGTCGCCGTGCTCGGGTTCGCGTTCGACGCGCAGGCGACCGAGGTGACCGAGGCGGACGGCGTGACGGTCACACCCTCCGACGAAGGCTTCGCCACCGTCACCGGTGAGCGCAGGCTCGGCCGGATCTCGGTGCTGCTGGTTCGAATGAACGTCGACTTGCTGATGGGTGAGGACCTCAAGAAGTCCGGCGCCGGCAACCTGTTCACGGTGTTCGGCGAGCCGGACCTCGAGCTCCGCGATACCGCCGACGGGCGGGTCGTCGTACAGATCAACGGCGTCGACGTCTTCGACCCGACGACCGGCGAGGTACGCAGCAACGACACCAGCCAGATCGCGCTGTGGATGATCGACACCGACTACAACGAGGAGTCGTTCTTCGTCCGGCACTGCTACTTCACCGGCGGCAACGACCCCTACAAGCGGCTCAAGTCAGCCCTCAAGGCCGACATCGCCGCCGAGGCCTGGGAGTCGCTCTACCGCACCGAGTCACGACCGTTCGACCGGCCGGAAACTGGCAAGATCGCGGTCAAGGTAATCAACGACTACGGCGACGAGGTCATGAAGGTCTTCAAGATCTGACGGTCGCGTTCACCGGTGCGGAGCTACCAGGGCCCATCGGCGACGCGATGAAGCTGGAACGCCGCTCCCGGTGCAGCGGGCTTCGTCGTGCTGGCCGAGTCCTCGGCGGCGGCGATCCGAGCGAAGGCGTCTGGTCATGAATCGGCCGGTCTAAGTCCGTCGGCGGCCCTCCCGCTCCATCACTTCTGCAAGCTCAGTCCACGTCAAGGTATAGCGGGTTCGCGATCTCGGAGATCGCAACCAGTCGATCCCACCCCGGCTGATCTTCAGACGGCCCAAGGGCGCACCGTCGGCCTTCACCGGCAGTTCAACGTCGACGTTCCCAATGGGGATCTCATGGGCGATCTTCAGGGCTACGTCGTGGCGCGGCATGCGGCTAGCTTAGCGCGCAAGCGTTCGGCACCTCACACATCTCGCTCGGCCGTTGTTGACCGGCTCACATGACCTGATCCCGAACCAGCTTCAACTGCTCTGCCAACTTCACGGAGTCGAGTGCGCCGCCTGATTCATTCGAGGTGAAGAGGTTGATGCCCTCCTGATACCCGTTGGCCTGGTACCAGGCGCGTCGGCGCTCCCATGATGCCCTGTAGTCGTCGCGGTCCAGCATTCCGAGGTGCTCCCAGACGACGACGTCCCCGGCCGGGTCCACCAGGCTGAAGTCAGGGTGGACTGTTCCAAGCGCCGCGGTACCGGTTAACGGTCGCTCGTAGGCGTAGTCGAGTCCGGCGGCGTGGAGAAGATTGGCAATGATCACTTCGCTCTTCGAGCGGACGAGCTCTCCCCGGACCGTCCGGTGTACCAGGTGTTCGGCGTACGGAACTCCCGACAGACTCCGCCGGATCCCCGCGGTGAACAAGTTGGTGTTACGCCGAGCGGTTTCGCTGCGTTCGGGTTTGGTTAGCTCGTAAAGCGACTGTGTGCCGGAGCCTTGCACTAGCAGGACGAGCCGTTCTCTCGCCCGGGTGAGAGCGGTGTAGAGCAGCTCGCGGCTGAGCAGACGGCTTTCAGAAGGAACGACGACAAGTACGGTGCGAAACTCACTACCTTGTGCCTTGTGGACGGTGAGGGCGTACGCCAGCTCGAGGTCAACATGCTCGGCGCTGCCGGGGGCGGCGAAAAACCCGACCTGCCGATGTTCGCGGCCCGCGAAGGCGACGTTCAGCCAGTGGCCCGACGCACGCGCCACGAGCCCTACCTCACCATTGGCCAGGTAGATCTTCTCTGGGATCCGAGTGCGGTGGTCGTAGGCCTTCCGGCGACCGTTGGTGACCAGCATCACCTTGTCTCGCAGGACGATCTCCTCTGCGCCGTAGCTGGGCGCCCTGTTCTGCCTCGCGGCGCGCAACTCTGCGGCGCGGTAACGACGCTGTAGCAGACGGTTGAGCTCGATGGTTCCCCATGGACGCATGCGCACCGGGGATAGAACCTGAAAGCGTTCTGCACCTGTGTGGTTGTCGTATGGAACCCACCCCTCGCTCGTGAGACCTAATGCACTAGCGAAGCCGGCCACGTCGTCCGCATCCGTCATAGCGAGTGCGTCTGCCAGTTCGTCAAACAACACCGCACGAAGCTCCTCAGTGTCCTGCCAGTGCACCAGGCGCAGGTCGGACCCGGGTCCGCCAGCGCGTGGCTGCGACTCACCATCGCGCGCGCCAACAGTTAGTTCGGCGAGGACGGAGTCGGCGTCCACGGGCTGGGGGTCACTGGTGTACCAGGAGGCAAGGCGCAGGACGTCAGAGGCTACGTCGCCTTGTGTGCGCAGCTCGACGGTCAGCCGACCGAGTGCGAAGAATCTGTCCGCGATCATTGGATCGGTCGACCCTCGGCAGTCCTCTAGGTGCGCGACGAGGTCAGCGAACGGGCGGCCCACACCGATCGGCGGCAGCTGACTCGGGTCCCCAACAAGGATCACTCGCTGCACGTGGCCGAGATCAACGGCCTTGAGTACTGCAGCGAGGTGGTCCTCCGTCAGCATGGAGCACTCGTCGATGACAATCGTTCGCTGCCCGCGATAAGCGGCGTCTCCAGAAAAGCGCACGAGCTGCCGCTCACCGTCGTAGCGGTGCAGCCCGTACAAGAACTGCGCGAGGGTGAAGGCCGTGGCCCCGGCCTTCTGCGCCAGGCGAACGGTTGCCTTGCCCGTCGGCGCGAGAAGCAGCACGCCGTCGGCGTTGAGTTTGGAAGAGCCGAGCAACGCCCCAAGGACGCTGGTCTTGCCAGTTCCGGCCCGGCCGACGAGGACTGAGAGCCGGCGAGTGGTAAGAGCCTCAAGTGCGTCCCGCTGCTCGGCGAGAGCCAGAGCGTGCCGCTCGTTGTTCTCGTCAACCTCGGAACCGCTGGTCCGGATCGCGGAGACGAGCAAGCTCCGCCAATCCTCGCCAAGGCTGGGCAGCGTCCTGGCCGCTCGCGCCGCCAAGATCTTGCGTAGATAGCGCTCACGGTCAGTGAGATCGGCTAGCTGCAAGCAGGGCTGCGTCATGGGCTCGCGAGATTCACCTCCCGGCATGCGCAGCCACACGAGTCTTAGCTCCTCGTTGTCATCGGCGACGTGTCCCGCGGCCCAGTCGGCCGGCACGAGCAGGGGATGCGGGAGGTGCAGGTCGGCCGCTGCGGTGGCGGCCTCATCGATCGGAAGAAGGGAGTCTCCTGCCTCAGCAGCTCGCCTTAGCGCCGTGACAAGCGCTGCTCGCACCCGACGTGGATCAGCAGGTGTAGAGACCTGGGACGGGGGAGGCAGCGGGTGCGCTGCAGCTACGGTTGAGTCCGGCAACAAGCCGCGGTCGACGACGGACAGCGCGACCGGGGCGTCATCCCGACTGCCAAGGTCCGTCTCAACGAGGCGGTAGGGGTTGGCGAGCAGCATTAGGTCGGTGACGGTGCCTCTTGTGGCTGCCTCTCGCTTCGCGGGGTCCAGCCAGCGAGACGCCGCTTTGGTTGTGACGGCGAAGCGGCTGAGCAAGCGTACGAGCGCGCGACGTGGCTCCGGCAGCGCCGCCCAGGTCGGCCCCACAGCGACGAGGTCAGGCTTGTACACCTCACTAGGGGGGGTCGCCCGGCCACGCAGGAGGTCGTCGAGCAGCGGCCACGGGTCCGATCCGGAAGCCAGTGCACCGCTGCGTGTGAGCTCGAGCACCAAAGCAGTGCCGAGCCGAAGACCCAGTGCCTCCAGCAGGGCACCCGTGCCTGGAAAGGCCCCACGGTCGGACCAGGCTTCGGCAATACGCGCATTGACCCACTCCTCGCGCTCCGCCCACGGGCCGGGTGCGATCCCATGCGCGATCACCGCCCGAACGGCTGCCAGCGTGTGCTCAAGGACGCCGAGGGCGATGTCGGGGCTCGTGACCTCCGCGCCGTACGAGAAGTCAGCCTGGTGAACCCGATCGGGAGTAACGGTGATCTCCGACAGCAGCGTGCGTCGTCGGTTGTCCTCCGTAGGGTCTCCAGTTGGCTTAAGGTAGGCGTGGTAAGGCAGCAGCAAGCCCTCGGCGCCGTCTTGACGGATGCTGTGTCCAATGAGCCGGTCCCACAGCGGATAGGTGCGCGCGGCGCTGCTCTCGTATTCAAGAAGGGGGCTGATCGCGGTCACTGTGCCCAATCCGACGATGAGGCGATCAATCCCTTCCCCAAGGGGGTGACCCGACTTCGTGTAGAGCATTGCAATGGAGTGGCCAGCGGTTAGCTGCCCGAAGCATGCTTCCAGCAGCTGCCGTTGACGGCCAGCGGAGAACGCCCACGGGCTTGGAAACGGGGGGTCCTCATCAGGCAGAAGGGGCTCCGCTATGCGACTGGCTAGATCATCGCCGTGTTCACGGAGCATCCAGGAGAACGGCACCGCGAACGTCGAATACGGCGGAACCGTGACTGTCGTGGGCTTCAGCGGGCCATGTGTCGACGCCGCCTTGGCGATGGCGGCATAGGGGTGTCGGAATGTCCGCCGCCAGGGCCGGGGGCTCATGAACGCGCCCGACTCTGCGGCGCACGGCGGAAGCCCCGTGGGGGCGAGCTCCGAGAAGGGGACGCCGGCCACCGCGTCCTGAGCGGCGTCGTCTCGCTCGAGACGAATCCGGTCAAGATCCAGGCAGTAGGGGTTGCCGGACGGAGCGCGACAGACGGTGCCGTCCCAAGCCGCATCGTGCCATGCGACCCGCATAGTGATGTGCCGCATCGGAGCTCCCTTGTCGCCATCAGGCTTGGATGAAGAGGATGGCAGTTCCTCACAACGGCAAGCGGCCCAGCCCGAACACTGCAGTGATCGGCAGTCGCGTCGGCCTGGACGTGCTGCGTGATCTACTCCCGACTCTCGCAAGTCACGAAGGCCGCGCGATCAGGTTGTCGTACTTCTCCGAGATCATTGCAGGCACGTTAGCGGCGGATCGTCCCAGCAAGGAGGCGCGCGTGCTGCACGTCCACCGCTCCGAGCGCGCCGACCGCCTGGTCGAGGGGCTGGCGGAGCTGCTGCGGAAGCCGCCGGCCGACCCGCTCGCGGCGGAGGTCGTCGCCGTACCGGCCAAGGGCGTCGAGCGGTGGGTGACCCAGCGGCTGTCGCACGTCCTCGGCGCCGCGGGCGATGAGGACGGCGTCTGTGCCAACGTGCGCTTCCCTTCACCGGCCGCGCTTGTCGCGGAGGCGGTCGCTGACACGGACGACAGCCCAGGCATAGACGACAACCCCTGGGACCGCGGCCGGCTGCTTTGGAGGCTTCTCGGGGTCATTGATGACTGCAGCCACGAGCCGTGGGCGGCCGCACTCGGCACCCGGCGGCTGACCGCCGCCCAGCACTTGGCCGCGCTGTTCGACTCCTACGGCGCTCACCGACCGGCCATGCTCCGCAGCTGGGCCGACGGCGACGACACCGACGGCGCCGGGATCCGGCTCAGCGACGACCTGACGTGGCAGGCGGAGCTGTGGCGGCGGCTGCGCGAGCGGATCCGCTAAACCGAGCCCGGCCGAGCGGCTACCGCACGCCTGCGCCGCCCTCCGCGCGCGGCCAGACGTCGTCGACCTACCTGACCGGCTGTCGCTCTTCGGGCCGACCCGGCTCACCACTGCCCAGCTCGAGGTCGTCGCCGCGCTCGCGTACGCGCGTGAGGTCCACCTGTGGCTGCCGCATTCATCCGCCGCGCTGTGGGACGCCGTCGCGCCGTACGCCGGAGTTGGCCGAAAGCCACGCCGTCGCGAGGACCCCGCGCCCGACGTCGTCCGGAACCCGCTGCTCGCAAGCCTCGGCCGCGACGCCCGCGAGCTGCAGCTCCGGCTCGGCGGCTGTGACGTCGCCGTGACGGACTCGCACCTCCCGCTCCAGACCCGGCCGGCGACGCTGCTCGGCCGCCTACAGCGGTCGCTGCAGGACGACGCGCCCCCCGAGACGCCAACGGGGCCAATAGACGAGCACGACCGCTCCCTGCAAGTGCACGCCTGCCACGGCCCCGCTCGTCAGGTCGAGGTGCTCCGCGACGTCGTCACCGGCCTGCTCGCCGACGACCCGACGCTGGAGCCGCGCGACGTCCTGGTCATGTGTCCGGACATCGAGGACTACGCGCCCCTCATCTCGGCGACGTTCGGCCTGGAGGACGACGACTCGGAGGAGCAACACCCGGGCCATCGGCTGCGGGTCCGGCTCGCCGACCGCTCGCTGCGGCAGACCAACCCGCTGCTCGGCACCCTGGCCACGCTGCTCGACCTCGCCGATGCGCGGGTGAGCGCGAGCCAGGTGCTCGACCCGGCCGCGTCACCGCCAGTACGCCGCCGCTTCCGCTTCACCGACGACGACCTCGAACGGCTGCAGGAGTGGGTCGTGGAGTCCGGCGTCCGGTGGGGCCTCGACGCCCCGCATCGCGGCCGGTTCGGGCTGTCGGCGGTCGCGCAGAACACCTGGCGGGCCGGTCTCGACCGTATCCTGCTCGGCGCGGCGATGGCCGAGGACGACCTGCGCTGGGTCGGCCTCGCGCTGCCGCTCGACGACGTCGACAGCAACGACATCGACCTGGCCGGCCGGCTGGCGGAGCTGGTCGACCGGCTGGCCTTTGAGGATCTGTCTCCCACCCCTGCCCTGCGGGGCTGCAGTGGTACGACGCCGTTCCGACCTGAGTGAGGCGGTCGAGGGGCTCGCCGGTGCGAGCGGTCCGCTGCGGCCGTCTCACGGTGGAGTGCGTCGGGTCCAAAGTGTCGCTGTGAGGTGGTCCATATAGGGAGCGAAGGGCGGTCCAAACCGGTAGCCTCCCGGTCTGGCCGGCGAATACGTGCCTCGACTTGCCGATGCACCGCTCACTGCGCTGATGCAAGCGCTCCCGGCCGTGCTGCTAATCGGGCCGCGCGCGATGGGCAAGACGACGACGGCTCGGCGGCATGCGGCCAGCGTAGTGCGGCTGGACCGGCCGGGGGAGGCAGCGGCCTTCTCCGCCGATCCATGACGACCCGCGCCCTGGACGCTGTCTGCTCACCGGCAGTGTGCGCGCGTACTTGGACGTGGAGACCTGGCCGGGAACCGGGCGGCTGGTGCGGTTGGCGATCTACGGGCTGACGCTCCGGGAGCTGCGCGGCAATGTGGAGAAGCCAGGCTTTCTTGATCTGCTCAGCGGTGGCGATGTCGATGCGCTGGTGGTGGCGGATCCGCCGCCAGACCTGCCGGCCTACCTCGAGCTCGCCCTGACCGGGGGCTTCCCCGAGGTGGTGCTACGACTGACCGGTCTGGCCCGCGCGGCGTGGCTCGATAGCTACCTCGACCAGCTGCTCACCCGGGACGCCGCGCTGCTCACCGGCCGCGCCCCCGTGCAACTGCGCCGCTACTTCGAGGCGCTGGCACTGAACAGCGCGGGC
>JAABUN010005894.1_pt1 | contig 14654 bp, 21 predicted proteins | sample 5559311 | NCBI WGS metagenome assembly JAABUN01 (sample SAMN10711877, study PRJNA513370) | rock metagenome | isolation source: Antarctica rocks | place: Antarctica: Victoria Land, Siegfried Peak sud | reverse complement strand
ACCCCTCATCAAGCTGAAGGCGAACCAGCTCAATCCGACCAGCCGGTCCGAGCTTCGCCCTAAGGTGCTGACCCATCCGGGCCCTCCTCTGGTGTGGATCCTTCGCAAGACCCACAGCCTCAGGAGCAGCCCGGACGTCCCCTTCAGCCGCTCACAACCTCCCTAGGCACGTCAACTAGCCGGCGAACAGCCGAGGCAGCAGCTCGCTCGCGACCACCCGGTCGACGGCTTCGCGGCGCCAGGGCCCCAGGAGCTCGGACGCCCGCGCCGCGTAGCCCTCACGAGGAGCGTCGAGAGCGACTCGGATCGCATGAGCCAGCTCGCCGGAGTCGCAGATCAGGCGAGGGTCGAGCGCCATCGCCAGCGGCAGCGCCGCGTAAGGCCCCGAAGAGGGCGTGGTGACCAGACTGCAGCCGTCGGCCAGCGCCTCGAGCTGCGCGATCCCGTAGTCCTCGCGCCGGGGCGCAGACACGAAGACCCGGGCGCGCCGGAGCAGCGCGCGATACGTCTCCCGCGGGATGGCACCGACGTACCGCACGCCCGGCTCCTCCGCCGCAGTCAGGCCCGCCACCAACAGCTCCTCGTCATCGCGCCGCGCCACGCGCCAGGCGGCGAGCACCCGGTCGAGCCCCTTCTTGTGCGGATTCGCCCCGTAGGTGATCGCCGCCAGGTCGCGCACCGCGTCGGGGCCCCCCGAACTCGACGGCTCGACCGGCACCGGCACGATGACGAAGCGGTCGTGCGTGACGCCTGCCTCGGTCAACCCGCCCGCCGACCAGGGAACGAGCAGGGACGCCCGCTCGAGCCGGTGACGTTCGACCGGCCGCTGCCACACGCCGTGTCGGCCCGGCCGGTTGCCGGCGGCCGGCGCGTCGAAGCGGATGGCCCCGGACCGGGGAGCGAGCAGGGCGGCGGTGACGCTCGAGTAGAGCACCGTGCGGGTGAGAGGCGCCTCCACGGTCGCCCGCCGGGCGGCCCGGGCCCACGCCAGGTCCGTCAGTGCGAACGTCCTGACTTCGCGCGGCGGGCGCACGGAGGCCATCACGACATCGGCGCCGGCTCGCCGGATCGAATCGGCGAGCTCAGCGTCGGCCTCGCGCAGGCCGGCGGTGCCGCCGAGTGAGACGAGGAGGAGATCGGGGCGGGGCATCGCGGCTGTCATCCTCCCCGACCGCTTCCATGATCGGCACCCTCATCAACATCGCCACCGTCCTGGCGGGCACCGGGATCGGAGTCACCGTCGGCGGACGCCTGAGCCCCTCCGCCCAGCAGCGGGTGCTGGCCGGCCTCGGGATGATCACCTTGGTCATCGGTGTCGACCTGGCGTTGGCCTGGGGCCGCGAGGATACGAGCTCCCAGACGCCGCTGTACGTCCTGGGCGGGATCCTCATCGGTGGCCTGCTCGGCGAGGCTCTCGGCATCGAGCGGCGTTTGGAGACCTTCGGCGATGCCATCCAGCGGCGCCTGGCCACCCCGGGCGGGACGTCGACGGTGTCCGAGGGCTTCGTGACGGCTTCCCTGCTCTTCTGCGTCGGCTCGTTGACGGTCGTCGGCTCGATCCAGGACGGATTGACGGGTGACTACTCCACCTTGGCCACCAAGGCGGTGCTCGACGGCTTCGCCTCGATAGCGCTGGCCGCAACCCTCGGCTGGGGTGTCGCGCTGTCGGCGGTCACCATCCTGCTCGTCCAGGGTTCGATCACGCTCGGCGCCGGTGTCTTCGACCACCTGCTGCGGGGAGAAGCGCTGGCGGTGCTGACCAGCGCCGGTGGCGTGACCGTCGTGGGTATCGGCTTCAAACTGCTCGACATCAAGGACGTCAAGGTCGGCAACTTCCTGCCGGCGCTCGTCGTAGCCCCGGCCCTGGTAGGGCTGGTCAGCCTCTTCTAACCCGGTCTGATGGCCAGGAAGTTCCCGCCGAAGCCAGGGGTGCGAATGAGCTTGGTGGGCTTGAACGGAGAGGTCTGATCGACGTAGAAGCGAACCGCGTCGCGCTCCTCGATGGCCGCCACAGCCCGTTCCTGGCGGCGGATGGAGAGCGGCCAGATGATCGCAAAGCCGGTGGCGATGCCCGCGACAGGCGGTACGAAGCTTCCGACGATCCCGGCCAGCAGCACGAAGAGAAGAAGCGACCACAAGCGGTTCAACAGGGTGACGGCCGGTCGGAGCTCGGGCAGGGTGGTGGCCGAGCGGGCTTCCGCGAGCAGGCGGGTGATGGGCGGGTTGGTCTCCCCCTGCCGGCCGAGGTATGCGCCGTAGAACGCCGCGAGCGTCCACCAGACCGCGCTGACGTACACCGGGAGCGGGTCGACTTCACGCGTGGCGCCTAGCACGGTGAGCGTGCCGAGCAGCGTGGCAGCCGCCGCCGAAAGGAGGACGGTCGTCTTCAGGAAGTCGACGAAGCGCACCGCCTAGAGGAGGGCTTGCAGCAGCTCGCGAACGCCGGCGGTGCCGTCGACCATGAAGTCGGCTTCGTGCTCGAGCGCGGAAGGACCTTCATCGGAGGCGACCCCGACGCGCAGGGCGGTGCCCAGACGGCCGAGCTCGACGAGCCGGCCGAGGCCCCGGAAGGCGTCGAGGTCGGTGGCATCGTCGCCGACGTAGAGCGCGGCGGAGAGGTCCGTGTCGCGCAGCAGGCCGACGACTCCGGCCCCTTTGTCGATGCGGACGGGCGGGCGGATCTCGAGCACCTTCTTACCCCAGTGCGTCGTGTAGCCGGCCGCTTCGGCGTCGTCGGCCACCCGGGTGATCGCCGCCTGCGCCCCGTCCTCGTCGGGGACCCCACGCCAAGGCAGGGCGGCGATCGCCTCCTTGTCCTCCAGACGGACGCGCAGGCGGCGGAGCTCCTCGGTGAAGGCGTCGTTGGCGAACGCCTGCACGCGACGGGACCACGCCTGCAGCTCGCGGTCGACTTCGGGCGCGATCGACCCGGGCCGCAGGACTTCCGAGCCGTGGGAGCCCAGGTAGGCGATCGATCCCAGTGACACGATCCGCCGGGCATCGGACGCGCGGCGGCCGGAGACGCACGCGACCACGCCGTAGCGCCTGGCCACCTCGATCAACGGCCGGCGCGTGGTCTCAGGAACGTGCGCATCGTCGGCGTGCTGGACGGTCGGTGCGAGCGTGCCGTCGATGTCGAGCAGGATGGCCGCCCGCGCGGGGTCGTTCTTGAGCGGGCGCAGGAGCTCCTCGAGCGTGGCGGCGGGCGGCGGCATCGCACCTAGTATGCCCCTGATGCACCGGCGGACCATGCAACTCGCGGTGGTCGGCACGGCGGCCGGCGTCTTCTCCGGCCTCTTCGGCGTGGGCGGGGGAACGGTCATCGTCCCGGGGCTCGTCCTGTGGCTCGGATACGAGCAGCGCGAAGCGACCGGGACGTCGCTGGCGGCCATCGTGATCATCGCGAGCACGGCGGCCGCGCTCCAGGGCCTGTACGGCAACGTCGACGTCGGCAAGGCCGCGCTCATCGGTCTGCCGGCCGTCGGCGGTGTCCTGGCGGGTACGTGGTTGCAGCAGCGCGTGCCTCGCGACGTCATTTCCATCGGCTTCGCCGTGCTCCTCACAGCGGTCGCCGTCGACCTCATCTACTGATGGACGTCGTGGCCGCCGTCGCAGTCGGGCTGGCGGCGGGCGTCGTGGCCGGCATGCTCGGGGTCGGCGGTGGGATCCTGTTCGTCCCCGGTCTCGCCCTCTTCCTCGGCCTCTCACAGCTCGAGGCGGCGGGGACGTCGCTGTTGGCGATGATTCCCGTGGCGATCGTCGGAGCCGCTCGCCAGCAGCGCTACGGGAACCTGCGATTGCGCGAAGGCGGCCTGGTCGGGACGCTCGCCGCCGGAGGGGTTTTCGCCGGCGTGGTGCTGGCCAACCGGCTGCCCGAGCGGGCGCTCGAGATCGGCTTCGCGGTCGTGTTGCTCGTTACGGCGGCCCAGCTCGTGCGTCGGGCATTCGACGACGAAGCGGACAACCGCTCAAGCTCCGGGTCACGACACCGATGACGGCTGGGATGACCCTGTTCAGCCAGCACGGCCTGGTCGACCTCGTTCTCCAGAACAACGATCGCCGGGCTGCCCGGGTGACGGCGGTCGGGCAGCGGCACATCCTGCTCACCTCGTTCGCGGGACCGGCCGAGGCGCCCGTCGGGCCGGATTTCACAGCCGCGGCACTTGAGGGGGTCGGTCCGCAGGGCGTCTCCCGCGTCGAGGGAGCCGTGGCCTCGGTCGTCTCGGTCGCCGAGCGCCAGGCGCTCACCTTCAAGCCGGCCGACCCGTCCGTGCTGCGCCAACGGCGTTCCGACCCGCGCGTGGCTCTGGACCGTGGTGTGCTGCTGACCCGCATCGAGGGCTCTGACGCCCCGGTCGCCGGCCGGGTGCTCGACCTTTCGGCTGGCGGCATGCGATTCAGCTCGGCAGCCTCATTCGCGGTCGGCGAGCAGGTTTTCGTCACCTTCGACGCCCCGGACGTCAGCCGGCCGCTCAGTGCCGCAGGGTGTGTCGCGCGCGTGGAGCCCGACGGTGATTGTGCGGTCGTGTTCACCGAGGGGCGCGATGCCCACCGGGTCTGGGTGGATCGTCTGATCCGCTCCGCGCGCGTCCAGTCCTGATCGCCTCGCGTCTCCGCGACGGAAGCTACGCTGCACGCCGTGGTGTCTCCCAGCCCCCCCGTGCTGCTGAAACCGCGCATGCGTGGCGTGCTGCATCAGTGGGCGTTCTTCGTCTCGCTCGTCCTGGGTCTTCTGCTGGTCCTCACAGCTTCGGGACAGCGCGAGGTGACTGCGACCGCGATCTACGCCGGGAGCGTCGCCGGCCTGTTGGGGACGAGCGCTCTGTATCACCGTGTGAACTGGTCGCGGGCGAGCGCCCGCCGATGGATGCGGCGGGCCGATCACGCCATGATCTTCGTGCTCATCGCGGGGAGCTACACCCCCTTCGCCCTACTGGTGATGGAAGGCTCCCTGGCCACCGCCATCCTCATCGCGGTCTGGAGCGGCGCAGCCGCCGGCATCGTCCTTCAGCTCGCATGGATCGACGCGCCCAGGTGGCTCTCCGTTCTCGTCTACATGCTGCTGGGATGGGTCGCGATCGCCACCGTGCCCGATCTGCTCGACGGCCTTGGGCTCACGGCCACGCTGCTGGTGGCCACGGCCGGCCTCTTCTACACCGTCGGCGCGCTCGTGTATGCCATGCGCCGTCCCGATCCGGCGCCGGCCATCTTCGGGTTCCATGAGATCTTCCATGCGCTGGTCATCGCGGCGGCCGCCTTGCAGTACGCGGTCGTCGCCTTCTGGGTGGTCTGATGCCCTTGGACCTGCACTGCCTGGTCGAGATCCCGAAGGGCTCGCGAAACCGGTACGTGTGGGACGAGGACCTGCAGGCGATCAAGCTCGACCGCTTCCTGTTCTCCTCGGTCGTGTATCCGACGGACTACGGCTTCATCCCGCGGACCCGCGGAGCCGACGGTGACCCGCTCGACGTCATGGTGTGCGTCTCTGCCCCGACGTTCCCCGGTTGCATGATCGGGGTCAAGGCGATCGCGCTCCTGCGGACGGACGGTGACAAGGGGCAGGACGACAAGGTTCTGTGCGTTCCGCTCGAGGACCCTCAGTGGGATCAGATGGAGCAACTCGAGGATCTGCCTGATCAGCTGCGGGACGAGATCGCCCACTTCTTCTCCATCTACAAGCAGCCTGAAGGTCTCAAGGCCACCGTGAACGGCTGGTTCTCCCGCGACGAGGCCCTTGCCGTCATCGATGAGAGCCGGCAGCGCTTCACGCCGCGGTAGCCGGCCGCTCCTTACGCGGAGCGGCCGGTGTCGCGAGCGTGGTTTCCTAGGCGGGAGGCTCGTAGAGCTGGAGGTCGTTGCCGTCCGGGTCCTTGAACGACGCCACCTTTCCCCAGGGATGCTCGGACACCTCGCCCGAGAACTCGACGCCCTTGGCCTTCAGCTCCTCGACCGCACCCTCGATCCCCCCGTCGGGGCGAAAGGCGATGACCGCACCTCCGTCACCGCCGGGAGTCTCCTCCTGACGTCCGTTCAAGCCGATCGTCAGGCCTCCTGCCTCGAGCTCGGCCCACTCGGCTTCCTGCTGCTTGACCTCCATGCCGAGCGTCTGCCCGTAGAAGTCGACCGATCGGCTCGTGTCCGTCACGGGCAGCCAGACCACTGAAACGCCGTGCACCATGTCCGTTGCTCCTTCGTCCTCGGGGGTCGTGTGTCTTATGCCCCGCGCGGCGGTGAAGCGAATCAGCGACGCCGAGGCTGGGCGTCCAGAAGCTCACCCGCCGGGTGCCGCCGGCGCAGCTCCGTCTCGAGATCGGCGTCGCCAGAACCCGCCTCTTCCGCTCCGGCGACTGCCGTGGCGAAGATCTCCACGAGGTCTGCATCGAGCTGTGTGCCGGCCGCCCCGCGCAGCTCCGCGAGCGCCTGCTCGGCCGTCAGCGCTTGCCGGTAGGAGTCGGGAGCGGTCAGCACGTCATAGACCTCGGCGACCGCTACCACGCGCGCCGCGGGCGGAATGGCCCTATCGCGCAGGCCGTACGGATATCCATTGCCGTCGAGTCGCTCGTGGTGGGAAAGGACCGCGTCGGCTACCAGCTCGAGCCCCGGCACCGCTCGGACGAGTCGCGCGCCATCGACCGGATGCCGGCGGATCTTTCGATGGTCACCTCGTCGCAGCTCGCGCTCGGCGACCGGGATGGCGCGCAAAGAGGTCTCCTTGCCGATGTCGTGCAGCAGGCCTGCGGTGTGGGCGATCTCCTGATCTCGTTCCGGCAAGCCGGCGCGCTGGGCAAGGGCGCGCGCGTTGCGCGCGACGGCCGCGGCGTGGCGGCCGGCACTCGGATCCTCGAGCGCCAGCGCTTGCAGCATTCGAACAAGGGTCCGATCGGTGGGTGCCGGCCCGGGGGCGAGTTCGGCTCTCAGACGCGGGCCGACCGGCCGGGCTGGCGATGGCTCCAAGTCGGGTTCGGTGCGTCCGGCCACACGGACCAGCGACAGCACGAGGCTGACGACCAGCATCCAGACACCGAATCCAATTGCCATGACGCTTGCAGCTGACAAGACCACTCCCTGCCGCATTCCGGCGATTTGTCAGAAGGCTTGCATTACACAACTTAGCTGGTCGCACCCGATTCTCTTCCTAAAAGTATTCGCTCACAACGGCCGACCCAAACCATTGCAAGCGGCGAAGCGCCATGCGAGGCGCCTCCCCCTGCCGGTTTAACCGGCGGACGGGGTCGGCCGAATATACGTAGAGCTATGGGTCACACCGCTTCCGCCACCACCCAGGTCGCTGCGACCGTCGACGCGGTGCTCGACGTCGCGCTCACGGTGGACGACATGGTGCGGTGGTTCCCTTTGCCGATCCACCCGGTCGACCCGCCCGAGGACGGAAGGCTCCGCGTGGGCGACGCCTGCCTCGCCGAGAGCGCCTTGGCCGGCCGGCTGCTCCGGACGCGCATCGAGGTGCTCGAAGCCGATGAGACGAATTATCGGCTCGCGGCGACGGGTCCCGTGTGCTTCACCGTGACCGCCGACCTCGCGGCGACGTCGCGGGGTTGCTCGATCTCCGCTTCCGTCGAAGCGCGTTCGGGCGGGGGTCTCACCGGGAGAGTGCTCGAGGGCGCCTGCCGGCCTCTGCTCGGGACGGGACTGCGACAGGCGCTCGACCGGCTCGCCCGGCTTGCGGAGGCTCGGCGCCCGGTCCAGGCGAGCGAGGGCTGAGGACCGGCGGGCGAATCCCTGTTCAGTCGGGTACTGTCGCCGTGTGGAGAGCCGCGCAGAACGCCTGGCGCTCAACGAGGCCGCGTTTCGTGTGGCCAACGAGCGCGCAAGGGAATGGGAAGAGCGCCATCAGGAGATGGAGACGGAGCTCTACCTGTGTGAGTGCGGCGACTTGTCGTGTCCGGAGCGGATCCCGCTTTCCCGCGAGGCGTACGAGTCGGTGCGGAGCGATTCGCGCCGGTTCTTCTGTGCGCCCGGTCACCAGATCACCGACGTGGAGACGGTGATCGAGCGCCACGAGCACTACGTGGTGGTCGAGAAGGATCCAGAGGTGGCCCGGTTGGTCACCGAAACCGATCCGAGGCAGCCCTGATCTCAGCGGGCCGGTGGGTCGCCGCGCCGTGAACCGGCACGGCCCCACTATGCGCAGGCCGTCGCCCGCTGGAAACGACCCGCAAGCTCGCGGAAACGCTCCACGAGCTCGGGTGGCTCGCGCACCTCGAAGTCGAAGCCGAGCATGCCGACGCGCACGGCGAGCCAGTCGAGCCGATCGTCGCTCGTGCGGTACTCGCACGTCTTCTCGTCGATCGGCTCGACCGTTCCTCCCATATACGACAGTGACGGCGTCACGGCCGCGGCCGGCGCGTGCAGGACCACCCTGGCCTGGTAGCGGTAGGTGGCCCCGCGGAGGTTCTTGGCGACGTACGCCGCGACGTCCTTCTCGGGGAGCGGCCGGGGGGTGAAGCGGAGGCCGCCCGGCGAAGGTCTTCCGAGCCGGTCCATCCGGAACGTGCGCCAGTCATCGCGGGCGAGGTCCCACGCCAGCAGATACCACCGTCGCCCCAGGTTCACGAGGTGGTGCGGCTCCGCCTCGCGGCGGGACTCGGTTCCGTCGCGGCTGCGATAGCCGAAGCGAAGACGCTCATGGTCGCGGCAAGCTCCCGCGACGGTGGTCAGCAGCTCTGGGTCGATGGTCGGTCCGGACGCCGCGAGCGTCGCGGTCACCGACTGCAGGGCGTTGACGCGACGGCGCAGGTGTGAGGGCAGGACCTGCTCGAGCTTGACGAGCGCCCGCACCGACGTCTCCTCGATCCCTGTCACCGAGGCCCCGGCGGCTGTCCGCAGGCCGACGGCGATCGCGACCGCCTCGTCGTCGTCGAGCAGCAGGGGCGGCATGGCGGTCCCTGCGTGGAGCCGGTACCCGCCGGCGGGACCGGTCGAGGCGTCCACGGGGTAGCCCAGGTCACGGAGTCGCTCGATGTCGCGGCGGATGGTCCGGCCCGACACCTCGAGCCGCCGGGCGAGCTCGTCACCCGGCCAATCCCGGCGCGTCTGGAGCAGCGACAGTAGCTTCAGGAGTCGACCCGAGGTCTCCGTCATGGTTCCGTCAAGGTCCCACGCATTGAGGACACATACTGACCTAAACCCTTGGGATCCTTCCGTTCATGCCAACTTCCGAGGTGATCGAGATTCCTGCAGGGGCACGAAGGGCCGGCGCTGCCTCCGACGGCGAGCCGGCGATCAGCGTGACCGGGTTGTCGAAGTCGTTCGGCGAGGTCCGGGCACTGAGCGAGGTGAGCTTCGAGGCGGCGCCGGGTACGGTGCTCGGCCTGCTCGGACCCAACGGTGCAGGCAAGACGACCGCCGTGCGCGTGCTCACTACCCTCCTCAAGCCGGACGAGGGCACGATCCGCGTGGTGGGCCTCGACGCCGTGCGCGACGCCGTGGCGCTTCGCGAGCGCATCGGGCTCGCGGGCCAGTACGCGGCCGTCGACGAGAACCTCACCGGGCTCGAGAATCTGACCATGGTGGGGCGGCTCTACGGAGAGCGGCGTTCAACGGCCAAGGCCCGGGGCATGGAGCTCCTCGATGACTTCGATCTGATGGACGCGCTCAAGCGTCCCGTCAAGACCTACTCGGGCGGCATGCGCCGCCGGCTGGACCTCGCAGCGGCGCTCGTGGCCAAGCCGCCCGTGCTCTTTCTCGACGAACCCACGACAGGCTTGGACCCGCGGAGCCGCCTCGATCTGTGGAACACGATCGAGGAGCTGGTAGCCGATGGCACCACGGTGCTCCTGACCACCCAGTACCTCGACGAGGCCGATCGCCTGGCCGACACCATCGCCGTGATCGACCACGGGAAGGTGATTGCCGACGGCACGCCCGACACCCTGAAGGACCGGGTGGGCGGCGAGCGCCTCGAGGTCCGGTTGGCCGACGCAGATGCAACGGGTGCGGCGATCGAGGCGCTCGCACCGATGTCCGATGAGGCACCGGTTGCCGAGGGCGGCGTCGTCAAGCTCACGGTCCGGGGCCGCAGCGGGACGATCGTGGAAGGCGTCCGCCGCCTTGACGACGCGGGTGTCGGGGTCGATGACCTCGGTTTGCGGCGCCCCACGCTGGATGACGTGTTCATGTCGCTCACCGGCCGCGTGGCCGAGGCGACCGACAATTCCGAGGTGACTTCATGAGCCGGCTCGTGTCAGACACGATCATTGTGGCCGAGCGCAATCTCGTTCGGCTTCCGCGCGCGCCCGACCTGCTGCTGGCCTTCACGGTGCAGCCGGTGATGTTCGTGCTGCTGTTCGTGTACGTCTTCGGGGGCGCGATCAGCACTCCGGGATACGACTACGCCGATTTCCTGATTCCGGGAATCATCGTCCAGAACATCGCGTTCGGGGGATTCGTGACCGCGCTGGGGCTCAACGAGGACCTCAACAAGGGGTTGATCGACCGCTTCCGCTCGCTCCCCATGGCGCGCGCCGCCGTCCTGGCCGGGCGGACCCTGGCCGACGTGGTGACGAACTTCCTGTCGGTCATCGTGCTGCTCATAACGGGGTTGATCATCGGCTTCTCGTTCAACGCCAACGCGGGAGAGATCATCGGAGGCATCGCGCTGCTCCTGCTCTTCGGATACGCCTTCTCCTGGGTGTTCGCGCTGCTCGGGCTGCTCGTCTCCTCCCCCGAGGCGGCGAACTCCGTGGGCTTCATCGCCGTGTTCCCGCTGACCTTCGTCTCCTCGGCCTTCGTGCCCGTGGAGTCGATGCCGTCCGTTCTGCGGTGGTTCGCGGACGTCAATCCGTTCACCGTGACCGTCGACGCGATGCGGGCGCTATGGCTTGGAGCACCGGCCGGCAACAGCATCTGGGGGGCGGTCGTCTGGTCGCTCGTGATCATCGCGGTCTTCGCCCCGCTGGCGGTGTCCCGCTACCGCCGCGCCGCGGGGCGGTAGTGCGACAATCACGCCATGGACGAGGTTGCTGCCTCTGACGCCTCACCGCCGGTGCGGGTGGACAAGTGGCTATGGGCCGCGAGGCTGGTGAAGACCCGCTCGCTCGCCGTCGAAGCAGTCAAGGGCGGGCGGGTCCACGTCAACGGGCATGCCGCCAAGCCGAGCAAGGAGGTTCGCCAGGGCGACCGGCTCGAGATCACCGTCGGTCGGACGCGCTGGAGCGTGGTCGTACGCGGGACGGCGGAGCGCCGCGGCTCTGCCAGCGCTGCCGCCCCGCTCTATGAGGAGACTCTTGAGAGCAAGGAGGCTCGCGAGCGCCAGGCGGCTGAGATGCGGCTCGCCTGGTCCTCGGGCGCCGACCTCGGAGCGCGACCGACCAAGCGTGATCGCCGGCGGTACGAGAAGACCTCGGGCTCCCGCCGCAGGAGCCGATGATCAGCGGACCCCGACCAGGTCCACCACGAAGACCAGGGTCTCGTCGGGCCCGATCACCCCGCCGGCACCGCGCTTGCCGTAGGCAAGCATCGGCGGGATCGTGATGCGGCGCCGCCCACCGATGCGCATGCCGGTCACGCCCTGATCCCAGCCCGCGATGACCTGACCCTTACCGAGGCCGAATTTGAAGGTCTTGCCGCGATCCCATGACGCGTCGAACTGCTTGCCCGTTTTCCATGAGACACCGACGTAGTGCACTTCGACGATCTGGCCCGCGTCGGCTTGCTCGCCGTCACCGACGGTCAGATCCTCGAGCTCGAGCTGATAGGACGGCGGCTGGTCGGGCGGGATCTGGATCTCGGGCTTCTCGTTCGCGGTCATGTCCGGCACGGTATCCCGTGCCAGGATGCGGCCATGCGACGCACTCCGCTCTCCGATCCGACGTTCAGCTACGACGAGACCGATCCCGACGGCTACCGCTGCGGCATGGTTCGCCTCGGGCCGCAGGTGGGGGCCCAGCAGACCGGAGCCAGTCTCTACGAGCTGCCTCCGGGTCAGGTCTTATGTCCCTACCACTACGAGTACGGCGAGGAGGAGTGGGCCTTCGTCGTCGAAGGGCGACCGTCCGTGCGCACCCCGGAGGGCACCGAGCAGCTCGAGCCCCACGAGATGGCGTTCTTCCCGATGGGTCCCGCCGGCGCCCACCAGATCCGCAACGACACCGACAGCCCCGTCCGCGTCCTGATGTGGTCGACCGTCGTCATACCCACCGCCACCGCGTATCCCGACTCCGACAAGGTGGGCATATGGACGGGTGACAAGGACGAGGACCTGCTGACGGTGCGCTCCAGCCGGGTCGATTACTACCACGGGGAGACGGAGGCGACGTAGCTCCCTTGACTTCAAGTGGCGTCGAAGTTGCATAGTGGTGGCCATGCTCTTCGAAACCAGCTCCCCCGCCGCTCCCCCGCCCGACCGGGCGGCCGCGGTGGCGCTGCAGATCTCCAGCCTCGTCAAGCGGTACCCGACCGGCACCGAAGCCCTCCGCGGCGTCTCGCTCGACATCCAGGCCGGCGAGTTCTTCGGGCTGCTCGGCCCCAACGGCGCGGGCAAGTCCACGCTCATTCACTGCACCACCGGGCTCGCCCAGCCGACTGCGGGCTCGATCCGCGTCTTCGGGCACGACGCGATCGATCACTACGAGAAGGCGCGAGCGGCGGTCGGCCTGGCGCCGCAGGATCTCAACCTCGACTGGTTCCTCACACTCGAGGAGACGCTCGACTACCACGGCGGCTACTTCGGGATGCCCAAGCGGGAGCGCCGGGAGCGATCGAAGGAACTGCTCGAGGCCTTCTCTCTCACCGCCAAGAAGGACGACCGGACCCGAACGCTCTCGGGCGGCATGAAGCGTCGCCTGATCCTGGCTCGGGCGCTGATGCACCGACCCAGGCTCCTCATCCTCGACGAGCCGACCGCGGGAGTCGACGTCGAGCTTCGGCTTGAGCTGTGGCACTACGTCCAGCGCATCAATGCCGAGGGCACGACCATCCTGTTGACCACCCACTACCTCGAGGAAGCCGAGCAGCTCTGCAGCCGGATCGCGTTCATAAACGACGGCCGCATCGCGGCGGAGGGAACCAGCCAGCAGCTCGCCGCCGACTACGGGGTAGGTAGCCTGGAGGACGCGTACCTCGAGCTGGTCGGCCGCAAGGAGCTCTCCCGGGCGCGCGTGGACGAGATCGCGCCGTGAGCGCCGCGCAGATCCGCTTCTTCTCGCTGCTGCGGCGCGAGGTCAGCCGCTTCATGAAGATCAAGCGCCAGACCATCGGGGCGCCGTTGCTCGAGACGTTCCTCTACATCTCCGTCTTCGGCGCAGCCCTCGGGTCGAGGATCGACAAGCTGCACGGCGTCGACTACGTCGTATTCATCATCCCCGGCCTGATCATGATGGCCTGGGCCATCAACGCATTCACCAACAACTCCTCCTCGATCCTGCAGCAGAAGTTCCAGCGCGCGATCGATGACCAGCTCTCGTCGCCCGCCTCGCCGCTCGAACTGCTCCTCGCCTTCTCGCTCGGCGGCTTCCTGCGCGGGATGATCGTGGCGACCCTGACCTTCACCGCCGCCTCCGTGCTCGTGGACGTCCCCGTCGAGCACCCGCTGGTCCTGGTGCCGGCGCTCTTCCTGACGGGCTTCTTCTTCGCGCAGCTCGGCGTTTTGATCGGCGTGCGAGCCGAGCAGTTCGACGACGTCTCCTTCGCCCAGACCTTCGTGCTGCAACCGCTGATCTTCCTGGGCGGCGTCTTCTACTCGGCTTCCCTGCTTCCCGAGCCGTTCCAGACCCTCACCCAGTTCAACCCGGTCTACTACATGATCGGGCTCGTCCGCTACGGCTTCCTCGACTACTCCGAAACGAACGTCGCGTTGTCTCTCGTGTTCCTTGCGACGGCCACCTTCATCCTCGCTGCCTTCAACCACCGCCTGTTCGCGAAGGGTTACCGGCTTCGCGCCTGACCTACGACGACGAGTTGCCGGATCGCGAGCCCGGTGCGCCGAGCCCGGGCTCGGCCTTGCTAGCTCTCGAGCGACGCCGAGGTCTCGAGCCACGCGGCTTCGAGTTGGTCGCGTTCCGCCGAGAGCACGGTGAGCTGTCCGTTGAGCTCGATGAGTCGTGCGTGATCGGTCGCGCTCATGGCCATTGCCTCGTGGAGCTCCACCTCGCGGGCCTCGAGCCTTTCCAGGGCTCGCTCGAGGCGTTGCACCTCCTTGCGGGCCGCCCGGAGACCGCTGCCCGACGAAGCCGGCACCGAGTGCTCGCGTGACCGTGGCGCCTCGGCTTCACCGGCCGCAGCGCGCAGCTCGACATACTGCTCGATCCCGCCGGGAAGGTGGCGGATCGCACCCTCTCCGGTCAGGGCGTGGACGTCGTCGCACACCCGTTCTACGAAGTATCGGTCGTGGCTGACGACGACCAGCGTGCCGGGCCAGCCGTCGAGCAGGTCCTCGAGCGCCGTGAGGGTGTCGATGTCGAGGTCATTCGTGGGCTCGTCGAGCAGCAGGACGTTCGGCTGGTCCATCAGCAGGCGCATGAGCTGCAGACGGCGTCTCTCTCCTCCTGAGAGGTCGCGCACGAGCGTCCGCGCCCGGTCCCCGCGGAAGCCGAAGCGGTCGCAGAGCTGTCCCGCGGTGATCTGGAGCCCGTCGCTCAGCACGCCGTACCCGCGCACCTCTTCGAGCGCTTCGAGCACGCGGAGATGACCCGGGACCT
>JAABUN010005893.1_pt1 | contig 14660 bp, 13 predicted proteins | sample 5559311 | NCBI WGS metagenome assembly JAABUN01 (sample SAMN10711877, study PRJNA513370) | rock metagenome | isolation source: Antarctica rocks | place: Antarctica: Victoria Land, Siegfried Peak sud | reverse complement strand
AGGATCTTGGGATCCAGCAGGTCCTGCACCCGGATGCCGAGGCGCGCTGCCTTGTCGGCGTAACACGGACCGATTCCCCGGCGGGTCGTGCCGATCTGCAGCTTCCCGAGGCGCGCTTCGCCGGCGGTGTCGAGCAGCAGGTGGTACGGCATGATGAGGTGCGCGTTGGCCGAGATCCGCAGTCCGGAGAGGTCCACGGCCTTTGCCCTCAGCCCCTCGAGCTCCTCGGTCAGGACCTTGGGGTCGACCACCACGCCGTTGCCGACGGCGCAGAGCTTGCCGGGGTAGAGGATCCCGGAGGGGATGAGATGGAACTTCCACTTCACGCCCTCGCGGACGATCGTGTGCCCGGCGTTGTTGCCGCCCTGGAAGCGGATGACCAGATCGGCCTGCTCTGCGAGCAGGTCGGTGATCTTGCCCTTGCCTTCGTCGCCCCATTGGGCGCCCACGATCACGATGCCTGGCATGCGGCAGTGAGTCTAGGTGGCCCGGCTCGGCGGGTGGTCAGCTCCGGAGGCGACGCGCGGCGTAGGACTCGCCGTCCGGCACGTCGAAGGGTCCGGGCGCCTGGTCTCCGTAGCGCAGAACCCCGCCGGGTGCAGGTTCGGGGAGGGCGAGGTCGACCTGCATTCGCGCGTCCTCTCCGAAGAGCGGCAGCGGGTCGCCGCAGATCTCGATGAGTCGTGAGACCGTACGATCGCCGATCTGATCGCGCAGCTCGTGATCTGAGAGATTGGTCGTGCCCATGATCGCCCGGCCGTCCTCGTAGCGGGCGTTGACGATCGAATACAGCTGCTCGATGACCCAGGGACTCGTCTTCTCGGCGCCGACGTCGTCGATGTGCAGCAGCTCGACCGCGGTCAACCGATCCAGCAACTCACCCAGCGACGGGCCGGGTCCGTCGCCATAACTGTCGCGCAGAACTCCGAGAAGGCGGGGCAGCGAGTAGATCGCAACGGAATGCCCGCGTCGGAGCGCCTCCGCCGAGACCAGCATCGCCAGGGTGGTCTTCCCCGTCCCGACGTCCCCCTCGAACCAGATCCCGCGCCCTCGCGCAAGCTGGTCAGGCAGTGTGTCGACGTAGCGGCGGACCGCATTGACGACGTGCGGCTGGATCTGGGTGACCGGCGGACGGTCGAAGGAGACCCCCTGATAGCGGCGCGGGATCACCGCGGCGAGCGATCGCGCCTTGCGCTTTGCTATCCGGCGCGGGCGACAGCTGCAGTCGGATGCGCGCCGGTTGCTCTCGTCGAAGACGAATCCCGAGCCGTCGCAGCGATCGTCAGGACAGGTGTTCACCTAGATGGTCGATCCGGTGGTCCGTGCGGGCCCGCCATCCGGTGGTGCGGGAACTTGGAATCAGCCATCTGTCTACAAGTCATACCGATCGGGGCCGACGTAGGACATGAACCTCGGATACTCCTTCTGGAAGGTGAGTTCGACGTTCGCCAGGCCGCCGTTGCGGTGCTTGGCGACGATGAGATCCGCGATGCCCTCGCGCTCTGAGTCCTTGTCGTAGTACTCGTCCCGATAGACGAACATCACGAGGTCCGCGTCCTGCTCGATCGATCCCGATTCACGCAGGTCCGAGAGCATCGGCCGCTTGTCGTGGCGCTGCTCCACGCCACGGTTGAGCTGGGAGAGGGCGATGACCGGGACGTCGAGCTCTCGCGCGAGGGTCTTGAGCCCGCGGGAGATCTGGCCGACCTGCTCCACGCGATTGTCCGTCGCGCCGTCGCCCCGCATGAGCTGGAGGTAGTCGATGAGGATGAGGCCGAGCCCGTCGGCCTGCTGTTGCGCCAGCCGACGGGCCTTCGCGCGAACGTCGAGAACGGAGAGCTCCGACGAGTCGTCGATGAACAGGGGCGAGCTCGCCAGGCGGTTGGAGGCGGCCAGGATCTTCGCCCAGCGGCTCTCGGGCACCTTGCCCTTGCGAAGGTCGTCACCCTTGATGGACGCCTGCGACGCGATGAAGCGCTGCGCGAGCTCTGACTCGGACATCTCGAGCGAGAACAACGCGACCGCCTTGCCGTTCTCGAGCGCTGCGTGCTCCGCGAAGTTCGCCATCAGGGCGGACTTGCCCATGGACGGCCTGGCGGCGAGGATGATGAGGTTGCCCGATTGGAAGCCGCCCGTGACCGTGTCCAGCGCTTCAAAGCCGGACGGGGTGCCGGTGATCGACGTCCCCTCGCGCGACAGCTTCTCCAGCTTGTCGAGCTCGGCCGAGAGGACGTCATGGATTGATTGGAAGTCCTTGCGACGGTCGTCGTGGGCAACCTCGAGGATCGCGCGCTCGGCCATGTCGACGAGTTCGCGCGGGGGCGCTTCGTGGGAGTGGACGCGCGACTGGATGTCGTAAGAGGCGTGAAGCAGCCTGCGCAGGAGCGCGTTGTCGCGGACGATCTTCGCGTACTGACGAACGTTGCCGACAGACGGCACGGCCGCCGATAGGAGGTCGATCGCGCCCCGGCCGCCGACCGCGTCGAGCTGGCCGGCCTGCTTGAGATGCTCCTGCAACGTGAGGGCGTCGACAGGCTCGCCGATGGCATGCAGGTCGAGCATCGCCTGGTAGATCGCCCCATGCCCTGGGCGGTAGAAGTCTGCCGGCTTGAGCTTCTCGTCGATGATCAGAGCGGGCAGCGTGGTGTCCGACAGGAGCACGGCGCCCAGGACCGATTGCTCGGCTTCGAGGTTCTGGGGAGGAGCGACGCCCGGCCCGGAGCCGTTGCCGGCGGTGCCGTTCGTCGTGCGGTCAGAAGTGCTCATCGGGCGATCGAGTCTAGGTGCGCCTACGGCGTCGGCCCGAGACCACCCCGCAAACAGGGTGGACTTGTCGCACAGTCGTGACAGGGCTGCGCACATTGCGCTCGGTTGGCTCAAAGCATGAGAGTGCCCTTACCGATTGGTGGAGTCCAAGCTAGACTCAGCTCGATGTCCGAGCAGAACGATCCAGGCCCGGCGCAGAGGCGCAGTCCACACGCCGAGATCTCCAACCAGATCTCACGGATCCAGTCGACGTACTACGGCAAGGGGCCGCTCAGAGCGAAGACGTACATGCAGGACGACCTGGTCTGCTGCGTCCTCGAAGAGACCTTCACGCGAGCCGAGAAGACGCTGATCCGGCGAGGCGAGCGGGAGTCCATCCAGAGGATCCGGCGGCAGTTCCAGGAGGCAGTCAAGGAGGAGTTCATCGGCGTCGTCGAGCAGGTGACCGGACGCAAGGTCCGAGCCTTCATGAGCGACACCGACGTCGACAACGACATCTCCGTGGAGACCTTCCTCATGGCCGAGGACCGGACCTCGATGGAGAAGTTCGAGAAGGACGCGAAGCAGACGGACTGACGAAACCCAAGCGGCTCGCGCCCATCGGGGCACCGCGGTCGAGCTACTTCTGCTCGACCACCATCGTCTTGACCGTCGCAGTGATGTTGTCGCCGACCTCGACTACCACCATGCGGGTGCCCACCGTCTTGATCGGCTCGTCGAGATGGACCTTGCGCTTGTCGAGCTTCATGCCGCGAGCGTCACGGATGGCGTCCACGATGTCCTGCGAAGTCACCGAGCCGAACAGGCGGCCGTCGTCTCCGGCCTGATGCGCGATGGTGAGGACGGTCTTGTTGAGCAGGGCGGCGTTCTCCTGCGCCTTGTCGGCGGCATCGGCCAGCGCGCGATCGACCGACACCTGACGCTGCCGCGCGGTCTCGATCGATCCCTTGGTGGCCGGCTGCGCGAGCTTGCGCGGAATGAGGAAGTTGCGCAGATAGCCCTTGGAAACGTCCACGACCGTCCCACGCTCGCCGAGCGCCTCGATGTCCTGGAGAAGGATCGCCTGGGGCACGGCTTCAGTCCCGGTCGCGGTCGCGCTTTGACCGGCCGCCCGGCCGCTCGTCGCCCGTGTCACCCGAAACGTAGGGCAGCAGCGCCAGCTCTCTCGCGCGCTTGACCGCGCGAGCCACCTGGTTCTGATGGCGCCGGCACGCGCCGGTAATGCGGCGCGAACGGATCTTGCCCCGGTCAGAGACGAACTTGCGCAGCGTGCCTACGTCCTTGTAATCGACCTGGTCGATCTTGTCGCGGCAGTACGGGCAGGACTTCCGACGCCCGGACCCGGGACCGCCCTTCTTGGTGTCACGCCGGCGCGTGGGCCGGCTGCGCTGTTTCGCCACGTCAAATCCTCTCGATGCTCTAAGTCGCCTGAAGTCGCCGGCGCGCACGCGCGCACGGGTCCGACCTCGGCGAGCAGTGTAGCCGGGACGGTCCGCCTAGTGTCCTGAGTCAGAAGTTCGACGGGCATCCGGCGGCGCCGGGCCGCGTCTGCCGCCACCCGACGACCACAGCCGGACCACCCGTACGACGGTGAAAGTCGGTCATCGGCAACATACCCCGGCACTCACCAGCTACACACGAACTTCCGACTCAAGACACTAGAAGGGGATGTCGTCGTCCGCCGGAGCCGAAGAGGCCCCCGAGGAGGCGCCGGCGGGCTGGAAGTCGCGGCTGTCGACCGGAACGTCGGACCGGGGAGTGAAGCCGTTTGAGCCGCCACCCTCAGCGTCATCTCGCCCTCCGAGGAACTGCACGGAGTCGGCGATGATGTCGACGGACTGTCGCGTCCCAGACCCGTCCTTGGCCTCCCACTCCCGCCACTCCAGGCGCCCGTCGATCGCGATCGGGCGACCCTTGCTCAAGAAGCGCGAGCAGTTCTCACCCTGAGCGCCCCAGACCGTGACGTCGAAGTAGTTCGGCTTGTCCGCCCACTGCCCGTCCGCTCCCTTGCGACGGGTGTTGCAGGCCACGCGCAGCGAGCACACGGACATCCCGCTGGGCAGCGAGCGCAACTCAGGATCACGAGTCAGGTTGCCCGTGAGTACGACTCGATTGATGTTGGTGGCGGCCAAGGAGATCTACCTCGCTTAAGAGTGAGACGACGGATGCATCGGTCAGCCGAGACTAGTTCCACCGGCGGCGGCAGCGGCCGTTCTTGCCCCACTATCCGCAGAGTTGTTCCGAAGTCGTGACGTTTCGGGGCGGCGGCATGGCATCCCGAATCGTCGGAAGAAAAGCTACTCGTCGGCGCCGTCGCCGGTGGCGACGAACGCCGGGCGCTGCTCGGGCGGCGCCGGCGTGCCCGGCTTCAACTTGATCACGCGATAACGGACGACGCCATCCGTGATCTTCAGCGAGTGATCGAGTGCCAACAGCAGTTCCGGCGTGGCGTGGAACTGGATGAGGTGGTAGCTCGCGTCCTTGTGCTTGCGCACCTCGTACGCGGTGGGTCGCACTCCCCAGTCGTGGACGCCAAGCAGCTCGCCCTGCTTGACGATCATCGTCTCGACGTCGGCGAGGATCTTCTCCTGCCGATCCTCGTCGAGGCCTGAATCGAGCAGGAGGTTCAAATCGTACGTGAGGGGTGCATGCGCCATGCCGGTCGCACACCCTAGCAATGGGGGCGAGCCCGCCCGACCGCGCTCCTAGGACCCGATATGCGCTCTTCAATTCTCCGCCGGCTGCGATGGGACAGGGTCGCGGGAGCGGGCTTGGTCGTCCTGGCGGTCACCACGGTCGTCCTCTCCTCGCGGATCTCACCGCCTCCGTCCTCGTTGCCGCCGGACGAGCCTGTGATGCCCGCCCCGCAGAAGGGGCAACCGTCCCGGACGAGCAGGCCTGCCCGTCGACCATCCCGCCCGAACTCCGGCCGCCCGGCGAGAACCGATGGCAGACGAAGACCGGCCGGCGGCGCACGTAGAAGGAGGCGCGCGTCACGGCGAGGCAGGCCAACGTCGCGGAGACTCGTTCACGAGCCCGCCAGAGCCCTTGAAGCGCCCCACAGGCCTGCGCCTGCCAGCCAGCCTGGTCCTTCGGTCGTCGCCGCTCCGGCCCCCGCCGGACCACCGGGTTCGAGCAGTGCCGCACTCCCTCCGGCCCCTCCCGGCCCCGCGGAGTTCACCTTCGAAGAAGGTTGACGAAGCCCGCATCGAGAGATCAGGCGGAGAGCGCTCGAGCCTTCGCCCGGATGTCGGCGATCTGCTCGTCGATCCAATTCCCCGGGTCACGCTGCGTGATGATCTTCTTGAGTCCTTGGGAGCGCCGTGCGCGCTCTTCAGGGCCCATCGTGAGTGCCGAGTGGATGGCGTCCGCGAGCTCTTGGACATCGAAGGGATTGACCGAGAGAGCGAACTCGCCCAGCTCCTCGTGGGCCCCGGTGTTCTCCGAGAGGATCGAGACGCCGTTGCGCTCGTTCACCAGCGGTCCTTCCTTCGCCACGAGGTTCATCCCGTCGAACATGGCGTTGACCATCATGACGTCGTAGTGCTTGTAGGACGCGACGGCCTCGTCGAGATCGTCACGGAGCTTGAGGTGGATCGGCATCCAGTCCGGCGTGCCGTGCCGGTGGTTCACGACGGCGACCAGCGCCTCGATGCGCTCGAGGTACTCCGCGTATTCAGGGACATCGGTCCGCGACGGAATGAGCTGCGCGGTGAAGGTGATCCGCTCGGAGAACTCGGGATGCTGTTCGAGGAAGATGTCGAAGGCGGTGAAGCCACGCAGTACGTTCTTCGACAGATCGGCACGGTCCACGCGCAGGATCGCGAACTCCCGCCGACGACTCAGCATCCGCTCCTCGAACTCCTTGACCCGCGGGCGTCGCGCGACCGCGCGGGTCGCCTCATAGTCGATCGGGAGCGGATACGGCCGCACCCAGACCTCGCGCCTCCCGGAGTGGACGACCCCCGCGTCCATGTCGACGTCGAGGTCCATCAGGTCGCGGCAGCACTGCAGGAAGTTGCGCTGGTAGGAGCGGGTGTGGAAGCCGATGATGTCGTTGGAGAGCAGCCCGGAGTAGAGCTCGTTGCGCATCTCGGTGGGAAGCACACGCCACGCGTCCGGCTGGGTCCACGGTATGTGGATGAAGTGGTGCAGGAAGGCGTCGGGCCGCGCCTCTCGGATCATGCCCGGCAGGGTGTAGAAGTGGTAGTCGTGGACCATGACGACCGGCTCCTCGAGCCCGTCGATCTCCTCGAGGACAGCGTCGGCCAGGTCGCGGTTGACCGCGTTGTAGCCTTCCTCGAACGCCTGCACCTCGTTGCGCCGGATGTCGGGCGCGTTGCTCAGATCCCAGAGGTAGTGCTGGATGAACCAGAGCATCGGGTTGGCGATGACGTTGTAGAAGCTGTCGTAGGCCTCGGAGTCTGAGTTCACCAGCCGGATCGAGAACTCGCCGCCCTCCGGTGCGGAGACCTGGAACGGCCGGCCGCCGTTCTCCTCCGCGACCTCGACGTCGCGGTCGGTCATGGCGCTGGCGATCCAGGTGGCCTGGCGATACGAGGCCAAGCCGGTCAGGGCCGTCACCAGCCCCCCGGTGCCGCGCTTCATCGAACCGTCCTCCTGGAAGGTCACCGGCCCGCGGTTGGAGACGAGCACGAGGGGCGCGGAGGCGTCCGCGGTCTTCACGCGGTCGCGGCTCCTTCGGTGAAGATCCGCAGGTAGTCGCGCAGGTAGCGAGGAGTCAGGAAGTGCTCGCGGACGTGCTGCTTGCCGCGCCGCCCGAGTTGACGCCCGAGATCTGGATCCTCGAGTATCTCCAACGACCGGGCGGCGCACTCCTCGACCGAGCCGACCAGATACCCCGACACTCCGTCCTCGATCTGCAGCGGGATGCCGCCGACGTCGCCGCCGATGAACGGACGGCCCTTCCACAACGCCTCGGAGACGGTCAACCCGAAGCCCTCGCGGGTGGACTTCTGCACGAGGACGTCCGCCAGTGACTGGAACGCGTTGACCTCGATGGGCCCGACGTTGTTGAAGTTGTTGAGGATATGGATGTCGGGATCGCCGGCCGCGTGAGCGATGGTGGAGTTGTAGAAATCCCATCCCTCCGGGTCGTCGGACGCCATCGAGCCGACGAGCGCGAGCTGGATGTCGGGTCGCTTCTCCTTGACGATCCGGTAGGCGTCGATGACTCCGAGCGGGTCCTTCCAGGGATCGAAGCGCGATACCTGGCAGATCATGGGACGCTCGACGTCGATGCCGAAGTGCCCGACGACGAAGGTCGCGTCGTCGACGGAGAGCGCCATGTTCTTCGGCGCGAGGGGATCGATGGCCGGCGGGACGATGTTCACCCCGCCGTTCATGCCTTCCGGGACGTAGTCGGCCACGTGGAACAGGGAAGCCGGGTAGGGCTCGAGGTAGGGGAGGAGCTGCGCGATCGTGTCCGGGTTGGGCGTCGAGACGTCGATGTGGCAGCGCCAGATCCAGTGCCGTGCCTTCTCAGGGGCGAGCGAGAGCATGGCGGCCGGCTGCGGGTCGTGGACGATGCAGTAGTCCCAATCGCGCTCGAGTTCGCGGGCGTTCATCTCGTTGTACTGCCGCCACACCGCCCATTCCTCCTCAGAGAGGTCCTGCGGCGAGCCCTGAAGCGCATTGTGCATCAGCTTGGTGGAGTTGAAGAACTCCTCGCGCCCGAAGATGACCTGCCATTCGGTGTCGAGCCCGACGTCTCGCATCAGCGGGACCAGCGTGTACAGGATCTCAGAGACACCGCCGCCGAAGGCGGTGGCGCTCAGATGCACGACCCGTTTGCCCTTCAGGGGGGCGGCGAGCTCGCGTATCTCCTCCACGAGGGGCCGCCCGACGATGTGCGTGTAATCGGCCAGGCTCTTGGCGGCCAGCGCGACGGGTTGCAGCACCTGCTCGGACTCCTACTCAGAAAAAGGGACGTCGGCCCGCAGCACCATAGCCAGAAGTGCGGCGGGGGCGGGCGGCCCTACCGCTCGGCGAGCGTCACCTGCACGTCACGAACCTCATCGGCGCGCTGGATCTTCAGGGTCACCTTGTCGCCTGGCTTGTAGAGCGAAATGGCCTTGGAGAGGTCGTCGGAGTCGTCGATCGGTGTCTTCTCGACGCCGGTCACGACATCGCCACCCGTCTTGAACGGTCGACCCTGGAACGTCCGCGTGTCGCCGCCGCCCTTGAGCTTGGCTCGCTGTGCCGGCCCGCCGGGCGAGATCTCCTGCAGCCACGCGCCCTTCGAGACCGCCAGGTCGAACTCCTCGACCAGCTGGGGATAGAGCTCCACGGACGAGACGCCGAGGTAGGCGTAGTCGGCTGTCCCGTCCTCGCGCAGCTGCGCGAGCGACCGGCCGACGAGGTCGACGGGAACGGCGAACCCCACGCCCTCGCCTCCGCCCGAGTTGGTCTTTATCTGCTGATTGATGCCGATGACCTTGCCGTCCGCGTTGAGCAGCGGGCCGCCCGAGTTGCCCGGGTTGATGGCGGCGTCCGTCTGCACGGCGCCCGAGATCTGAAAGTTCGTCAAGGAGGCGATCGAGCGGTCCAGCGCGGACACGACGCCCACCGACAGCGATTGGCGTTCGCCGAAGGGGGAGCCGAGCGCGGCGACCGGTGATCCGACCTTGATGTCGGAGTCCTTGCCGAGCGGCAGTGGGTGGAGGTCCAGGCCCTTGGGATCGATCTTGAGCAGGGCGATGTCGGCGTCGGGGTCGTCACCCACGATCTTGGCTTCCACCTTGTTGCCGTCGGCGAGCTCGACGAAGACCTGCCGCGCTCGCTTCGCGTCGCGTCCCTCGCCTTGCGTCACGACGTGGGCGTTGGTCGCGATCTCACCGCTGCCGTTGAGCACGAAGCCCGATCCGAGGCCGCCACCGCTGCCCGGGTCCGGCCCGCGGGAGGGCGCGGAGTCGAGACCGGCTTGGCCGAAGAGCGAGACCACCGTGACCACTCCGGGGGCCTCCGTCTTGTAGATCGCCTCCGGCTTGAACTTCCCGTCCCCGATGGCTTGCACCACCTCGACGCGGCTGGTGGTGGTCTGCGTCGGGGCCGTCTGGGTGCCGGCTTCGGCTCGATTGGCCGAGGAGGAGGAGCTGCCGCCGAGTGCGGGACGCTCCCGGTCGTTGTCAGAGCCGCCGCAACCGGAGATCAGGAGCGCCAGGCCGACGCCGGCTGTCGCGAGCGGGATGCGGCTCATGCCGGGAGCTTCAGCGAGAAGGTGGTCGATCCCGGCGTCGAAGCGACATCGAGCTCGCCGCTCATGCGCTCCGCCAGCTCGCGAGCGATGGCGAGGCCGAGCCCGGCGCCGTGCGCGTCGTTTGAGGAGAAGAACGGCTCGAAGATGTGAGGCATGGTCTGGCGTCTGATTCCCAGGCCGGCGTCATGGACCTCGACGTGCACCGATCCGTTGTGGCGCTGGGCCGAGACTTCGATCGGGGTACCCGCCGGGGTGTGGACGAGGGCGTTGTCTATGAGGATACGAATGACCTGCGCTACCCGCTCGGGATCGCACTCGATCTCGATGGGTTGGTATGGAAGCTCCAGCGCCAGCTCGGATCGGTGGCGCGCCAGAGCCGGCGTGAACTCTCCGGCGACGTCACGGGCGAGCTCGCGCACGTCGGTCAGCTCGGGTCGCAACTCGAGCGCACCGGACTCCAGCCGCGACAGGTCGAGGAGCTCTGTCGCCAGCATCCGCAGCCGCTCGACCTGCCCGCGGATCTGCCCGAGGAACTGGGCGCGGGTGTCGGGGTCGAGGTCCTCGTCCTCGAGCAGCTCGAGGAACCCGCCGAGCGAGAAGATCGGGGTGCGCAACTCGTGCGAGGCGGTGGCGATGAACTGCTTGCGGGCGAAGTCCAGCCGGGAGAGCTGCTGCTGCATGTCGGCGAAGGCGGAGGCGAGCCGTCCGAGCTCGTCGTCTGAGTCCGCCTCGACCCGGTTGGAGAAGTCGCCCGCGGCCACGGCTCGCGCGGCGCGCTCCAGACGCCGCACGCGGGCCGACAGCGCGCGGGCGACCAGGAAGCCCGCCAACAGTGTGACGGCAAGGGCGATGGCGCCCGCCACGACGAGCTGGCGCCGGATGAAGTCGACATTGGCCTGAACGTCTCCCAGGTCGGTCGAGAACACGGCGATCGACTGCACCGGGCCGCTACGGCGGCGTTGGCGCAGCGGAACGGCGGCCTGGGCCATGCGTCCACGACGCGTCGGCTCAGAGCCCGTGGCGGTGCGTTTCTGGCGGAGCGCCTCCTGGGCCACTCCCTGGGTGTCCTGGAGCAGCGAATCCTGATTGCCGACCGGGCCGGCGGAGTCCGCCTTGGCGAAGAGCTGCTCCTGGTCGCCTCGTGCGAAGCCCAGCACGACGACGCGGGCGCTCGAAGCCGCCGAGGCCTCACGCACGCGCCCAGTGAGCTCCTTGGCGCTCAGCTGGGTGCTCTCCCCCTGCAGCGGCCGTGCCGCCCGGCGCGAGTCCGTCGCGAGATCGCGCAGCTTCTGGTCGCGCAACGCGTCCCCCAACCGGGGAGCGACGTACAGGTACACGATCCCGATCGCCGTCATGACGATCAGGCCGAAGATGACGGCGAGCCGGCTTCGCAGGGAGCGGATCGCCATGGCCGGCCTACGCCGCGTCGCGGAAGCGGTAGCCGACGCCCCTCACCGTGAAGATGTAGTCGGGCTCCTTGGCGTCGCGCTCGAGCTTCTCACGAAGGTGGCGGATGTGGACGTCGATCGTGCGCGGGTCGCGGTAAGCCGAATCACCCCAGACGCGCGCGAGCAGCATGTCACGCGTGTACACGCGGCCCGGAGCACGGGCGAGCGCGGTGAGGATCTCGAACTCCACGAACGTCGTCTGCACCACCTCCCCGCGCACGGTGACGGAGCGCTTTCCGGGGTCGATGCAGACGTCGAGCGACTGGATCGGCTGGTCCTCGTCCGGGTCGATCTGGCGCATCCCGGCGCGTCGCAGGGCGGCCTTGACCCGCGAGCGGAACTCACGCATGGAGAAGGGCTTGGTGATGTAGTCGTCGGCGCCCAGCTCAAGCCCGAGGACCTTGTCGATCTCCTCGGACTTGGCGGTCAGCATGATGATCGGGACCGACGAGTGCGCGCGCAGGCGCCGACAGACCTCGAGGCCGTCCATCAGCGGCAGCATCAGGTCGAGCACCACGAGGTCGAAGGGCTGCTCGCCGAAGCGTGCGAGCGCCTCGGGTCCGTCGGACGCCTGGACGACGTCGTAGCCGTCCCTCTGCAACGGGAACGAGAGAAGCGTCTGGATGGGCTGCTCGTCGTCGACGAGGAGGATTCTGGGTGGGCGCACGGCGCTTCCCCAGGATACCCCCACCACATCCACCCCTGACTGCGCCGTACCCTGGGTCCGCGATGCTCGACGCACGCGTCTACCGTGCGGCGTTCCTGCCGCTGGTGCTGGCCCTCTTCGTGGTCGCCTTCGCTTTGGAACGGCGCCCACCTCCCGCCACCACCCTGCTGGCAGCCGACGCGTTCAACGCGGAACGCTCCTTCGGAGCGGCTTCCCCACCGCCCGCGGACTCCCTTCGCGAACTCGCGGCCACTTTCCCGGACCGCCGCCCGGGATCGGCCGGGGACAGCGGCCTCGCCGATCGGGTCGCCAAGGCTCTGCGGACGAACGGCTTCGATGTCTCGCGGCGCTCGTCGAACGGCCGGCCCCTGGGGGGGACCGCCTCGTCAGAGACGGTGGTCGGAATCCGCCCGGGAATCTCGAACCGCCGGATCGTCGTGGTCGCCGATCGGGCTGCGAAGGGGTCGCCCGCGGTCGCCCAGCTCTCCGGGACGGCAGCGCTGTTCGAGCTGGCGCGGGTATTTCGCAGCGCCGACCCCGGCCCTCGGCGACCCGAGGGGGAGGCGGTGCGAGCGGTCGGGCGTGACCTGCGACGGACGCTGGTGCTCGTTTCGACGTCCGGGGCCGCGCTGGGCGGTGGGGCTCCCGGGGCGCGAGCAATCCTGGCGGAGGCCGGTCCGCGCGAGGCGGTCGACGCCGTCCTCGTTCTCGGCGACCTCGCCGGCGGGCGGGTGCGAAAGCCGTGGGTGGTGCCGTGGTCAAACGGAGCGAGCACGGCGCCGGTCGGGCTGCGCCGGACGGTCGAGGTGGCAGTGCGCGCGGAGGTCGGATCGCAACCGGGCGGGGCGCGGGCGGCCGCGCAGTGGATCCGCCGCGCGTTCCCGCTCACCGTCTCGGCCCAGGGCGAGCCGGCGGCGCTCGGCATGCCCGCGGTGTTGCTCGCGGTGTCAGGTGAGCGCGGGCCGAGCCCGCGGACCGAGGTCACCGCGGAGCGTCTGGGCGAGTTCGGCCGGGGTGCTCTGCGGGCCGTCTCGGCCGTGGACGAGGTCGGTGGTGTCACTGGCGGGCTCGCTCGGCGCCGAACGGCCGGCGCCGGGCCGGCGGCCTTCGGACGGGAGACCCGCGGCATCGTGACCCTGAAACGGGTCCTGCCCGACTGGGCGGTGCGGCTGCTGGCCGGGACGGCGCTGCTTCCGGCACTGCTGGCCGCCCTCGACGGCTTCTTCCGAGTGCGCCGCCGCCGGTTGCCGGTCGAACGCCGTCTGGGTTGGGTAGCGGCCGGCGGGGTGCCCTTCCTACTCGTCTACGCCTGGCTGCGGGTACTAGGCGCCACCGGGGCGATCGACGCTCCACCGGCTCCCGTGCTCCCTTCGAGCGTCCCGGTGGAGGCCGGCGCGATCGTGGCGCTGGTGTCCGCCGCGCTCGTCCTCGGCCTCACCTGGGTTGTCTCCAGACGGATGCTGGGAGAGCGGTTGGGAGGACAGCGGGCCGCGGCCGATGGCGCCGCAGCGGCCGCCGCCGGGCTGGGGCTCGTCATCGTGGTCTGCCTCGTGTGGATCTGGAACCCCTACGCGGCGGCGCTGCTGATCCCCGCGGCACACCTGTGGCTGCTGGTCGGCGCCGGCTGGGCTGGACGCCGCTCACAGCGCTTTCCGTCGAGCTGGCCGGCCGGCGTTGCCCTGGCACTCGGCTTGGCGCTCCCCGGTCTCGCCGTCCTGCACTATGCCGTCGCCTTCGATCTCGGGCCTGCCGAGACCGCCTGGTTCGCGGTCCTGATCACGGCCGGCGGCCAGGTCACGCCGGCCACCGCACTGGTGCTGTCCGTCGTGCTCGGCTGTCTGACCAGCGTGCTGCGGGTCATCTCCGCGCGTGGGCCGGTGACGCATACGAGCGCGCCGCCCCCCGACGACGGACGGCCCGTGGGCCGGGTGCGGGGACCCGGTGGCCATGCCGGACCGGGCTCCCTCGGTGGGACCGAGTCGGCCTTGCGGCGATGATCAAGCCGGCCGGTGCCGACGCCGATAGGCGTCCCATGCGACGCATGTTGCGCAGCCTTTCGTCGATCCTCATCTTCGCGGGTCTGCTGCTCGTCGCCGACGCGATCCTGACGGTGACGTGGCAGGAGCCGACCTCGGCGCTCTACGCCCAGCTCGAGCAGCGCAAGCTGGATTCGAGCCTGGCCGAGCTCGAAGCCGGCCGCCCCAGGCCCGTCGAGCGGCGCGCGCTGGCCAGCCTCAAGTCACCGAGCCGCAGACTAGCCTTCGCCGCGCGATCGCTTGACCGCCGCGCGAGGGAGGGCCAGCCTCTCGGCCGGATACGCGTGCCCCGCATCGACCTTTCGACGGTCGTCGTGGCCGGCACGGACACCGGCACCTTGCGCAAGGGCCCGGGACACTACCCCGACACGCCGTTGCCTGGCGTGCGCGGAACGGTCGGAGTCGCTGGGCATCGGACGACCTACGGAGCTCCCTTCCGCCGGATCGACAAACTGCGCAAGGGCGACCGAGTGACCCTCGACATGCCCTACGGGCGCTTCGAGTACTCCGTCGAGCGAACTCGG
>JAABUN010005892.1_pt1 | contig 14667 bp, 16 predicted proteins | sample 5559311 | NCBI WGS metagenome assembly JAABUN01 (sample SAMN10711877, study PRJNA513370) | rock metagenome | isolation source: Antarctica rocks | place: Antarctica: Victoria Land, Siegfried Peak sud | reverse complement strand
GCCGCTGGCAAGACGACCCTGACCAAGGGCATCGTCAACGCCCTGGGCGCGGAGCGGGTCACCGCTGTCTGCGTCGACGACTACCACCGCTACGACCGGACCGAGCGGAAAGACAAGCCGTTCACGCCGCTGCACCCGGACTGCAACTACATGGACATCATGGCCCAGCATCTTCAGCTGCTGGCGACCGGACAGCCCATCCTCAAGCCGGTGTACGACCACGCCTCCGGCGAGCTGGTCCGGCCCGAGCTCGTCGAGCCGCGGGAGTTCGTCATCATCGAGGGGCTGCTCCCGCTGCACAGCAAGCTGCTACGCGCGTGCTTCGACGTCGCCGTCTACCTCGACCCGCCCGAGGACGTCCGGATCGGTTGGAAGCTGGCCCGCGACACCAGCAAGCGCGGCTACGAAAAGGATGCGGTGATGGCCGAGCTGGAGCGGCGCGAGCCCGAGTCGGCCGAGCACATCCGGCCGCAGAAGGAGCACGCCGACATCGTGGTCCGCTTCGGGCCGATCGAAGGCCGCGACGACCCGGAGAACACCCCGCTGTCCGCCGAGCTGCTGCTGCGGCCGACGATCCGCCACCCCGACCTGTCGCAGATCCTGACCGACCAGCGCAGCCGGGCCATGCACGTGAAGATGCTCCGCGACAACGACGGCCGGCCGGTCGACGCGCTGCACGTCCACGGCTACGTCCCGCGCGAGGAGCTCGCCCCGCTGGAGCAGGCCATCTGGGAGGAGTTCGACCTGGGGATGGCGCTACCGGAGGACATCGGGGACGCGGGCGACGACATGCGCAGCGAGCCGCTGGCCATCACGCAGCTGCTGCTGCTCCGGCACATGCTGATGGCGGTCTGAGGGAGCACCCCAGTCAGCGGGCGAGGTCCTTGTAGATCACGATGCCGGCCGACAGGACCACCACGGTGACGATGATGAAGCCCCAATTGGCCCCTGTGGCGAGCGTGCCGGCAGCGACAGCGACCGCAAGAGCCATGAGGACAAAGGGAAGGGCCATGACTCATGAATGCCCATGGCTCTCGGGCAGCACACCTCTACGGCGCTGACGACACAGGACCGTCACGTCGGGCGCCGGCTGCCGGGTCATCGCCGGCTGTCAACTCAGGCGAACAACCCGCGGATATCGTCGGCCGTCAGCGCCCGCCCGTCATCGCATCGTCGTCGACCACCCGGGCGAACAGGTCACGTTGCGCTGCTGCCGCGCAACGACCTTCTCCTCGATCGTGCCGGACGCCACCAGCCGGTAGACCATCACCGTCTTGTCCTGGCCGATGCGGTGCGCCCGGTCGACGGCCTGCGCCTCGGTCGCCGGGTTCCACCACGGATCGAGCACGAAGACGTAGTCGGCCTCGGTCAGGGTCAGGCCCACCCCGCCCGCCTTGAGGCTGATGAGGAAGACCGGAGCATCGCCGCCGGTGAACTCGGCGATCCGCTTCGGCCGGTTGCGGGTGCGGCCGTCGAGGTAGCAGTGCCTGATGCCCTCGACGTCGAGCCGTGCTCGGACCAGGGACAGGAAGCCCGTGAACTGGCTGAAGACCGCACCCGGTGCCCCTCGGCGACGACTTCGTGCAGTTGCTCCACCGACTGCCGCTGCTCATCCGCAGCTCGCGGGGCTGCGCGACGTGCGTCAGACGCCCCAACCCAGCGCTGTCGATCTCAGGCTGCCCTGGCTCGGGGGTCGGGAGGGGTCCAAGGGTCACGCGGTGCTCCTCATCGGCGCAGTGTGCCGTAGCGACGGCAGCACGGGCGCCTCCTTCGAGCTGCTCCGCAACGGCCGAGAACTACTGCAACACGGAACCAGACCATCCGATCTGGCACCTGGGCTGCTCACATCTCCAGGCGGCGAAGTCCTCGGGCGGACACCGTGTACAGGAACGGTCCAGGTCTCGTGCAGGCCTGCGCCAGGTCATCCATCACCGCGAGGTACTGCTCAGCCATGGCAGCCGCACGCAGGTTGCCACCGGTAAGGCAGAACGCCTGGACACGGTGCGCGACGACCGCGGCGCGCTCGGACGGGCGATACCGGATATGCCCGTCCTTCATGAGCACAGGCCAGCCCCGCTGCCCAGCGAGCTCCAGCCACTCCGTGTCCGCTACACCCTCGTCTGCCGGGACGCCGTACACCTCGGCGAGCGTGCGAAGCCGCAGCCCCGCGTCCCGGAGCAGTGCTGGGACCTGACGGCGGCCGAGGCTGCGGTCCAGGAACAGGTCCGGCAGGCCCTCCGGGTGGCCGGCCGGCACGGTCAGGCGGCGACGCGGGTGGCGATCCGGACGGCGTCCTCGAGCTCCGCACGCGGCACGCCGTACTCCTCAGCGACGACATCGAGCGGCTCACCAGCCCGGAACAGCGCCAAGGCGTCCTCGAGGCGGGCCCCGCCCCGGGCGAAGATCGGCTGGCCGAAGCCGCGGCCCGAGTCGACCACCACCTCCGCCACCTCGTACGCCGGTAGTCGGATGAGTTGCACGTAGCCGTCGTCGGCGAACTCCAGCCGGCGCAGGTAGGCGTCGACGACCTCGTTGAACACCCGCTGGTCGCTCCGCACCACCACGAGCTCGCGCGCCGCGCGGGCCGCCTCCTCGTCCTCGCCGGTCTCGCCGTAGTCGTACAGCACCTCGGCACCGTCGGTGTAGAGCCGGCTCGAGGCCAGCGCGTACTGCAGCCCCAGCTCCTCGTCGAGCCGGACCAACGCCGGCCGGATGCGCTGGAGTGGCACGCCTGCACGCCGCATCGCGGTGAGCACGAGCCCCTCCGCCAGCCCCACGAAGGGGATGACCGGGCCTCTTCCCGGAGACTTCACGGTGGTGAGCACCGGGGAGCCGGTCACCTCCGGTCGTCCCTTGCCAGCGCGCCGGTAGCCCTTCGCCCACGACGCCAAGGTGGAGGCCGGGACGTCGAGGTAACGCGCTGCCTCCGCCACCGTGTAGAGCGGCGAGGAGAACCGGTCGAGCGCTGACGGCGCGTCGCCGAGGAGAGCGGTCACGATGCTCCACCTCCTGTCTCCGGCTGTCCCCTCCATCTTGTCCCACGAGCCGCCGACAACGGCGCCGACCGGGCCGTGCAACGTCCACGAACGTGCACCGGCGTGCGCCTTGATCCACACCGTTGTGGCACGCGAATGGCACGCGGGCAAAATTCGGGCCTTCTTGATCTTCCGGCGTTGCAACGCTGAGCGGACAAACCTGCCGGTCAGGAGCGGAGGGCGTGGGATTCGAACCCACGAGGAGCTTGCACCCCTAGCGGTTTTCAAGTTTCACCAGGCGGCGGCCGACAGCGTCCGCTAGTGCCCCCGCACGCTCAGCGATGGCCGGATGATGCCCCGGCGAAGCCTCCAGCATCCCGCATGATCCCGCCGCGTGTTACTGCCGGCGTTACCCGTGAGGCCGCCACCGAGGGTAGCGACGGACCATCGTTACAACCGGGCGTCCACCCCCTCCGAGGGGGAAGCGGAAGTCCGCTGCACCAACCACTTGACTCCGCAACGCGCACCGGCCACGCTGCCGGTACAAGGCCCGCAAGAGGCAAGACTCGGACTTTCACTCGGCGCACGGCGCGAACAATGCGCCTCCACCTCACCCCGTCGCGGGCCACGACGGGAAGGTGTTCCACCCATGTCCGCGAACGTGTCACGTCCGCAGCCCGTCCGTGCGTTGCTCCATCAGCGCCGCATCTCCAACCGCGCCCTCGCCCAGCAGCTGAAGTGCAGCCCGCAGTTCGTCAGTCAGGTCCTCTTGGGCCAGGCGAAGCCGCCGAACCGCGTTCGCTCGCTGCTGGTCGAGTTGCTCCAGACACCAGCCGATTCGCTGTTCGACCCCGACCTGCTTCTCGCCCCTTCGCGCAGCCCTGGCGACGCAGAGATGGAGCGACTGAGCGGTGCGACGCGATGACGACCGCCGCTCGGCGTACCTACACAATCAAGGAGACTGCCCAGGTACTGGGGATCGGCACCCGTCAGACCTACGAGCTGGCCAGGTCCGGCGTTCTGCCGGCGCGCCGCCTGGGGAGGCGGTGGGTGGTTCCCATCGCTGCGTTGCACACCTACTTGGGCGAGGCCCCCGCGAGTTCGGAAGGAGCGGAGGCGTGAGGGGCGGGGTCGGGCAGAACCAGAAGTCCAAGACCTGGTTCGTCATGTACGACGTGCCGCGCGGGCCAGACGACAAGCGGAAGCAGGTGAAGAAGGGAGGCTTCAAGACGGAACAGGAGGCCAAGAGGTACCGACGGCTGATGTTGTCCCAGATCGACGCTGGGCTGTACGTCCCGACCGAGAGCGGGACGACAGGGCACTTCCTCATGGACGAGTACCTGCCAACGCAGGTCCACCTCCGCTCCTCGACACTGCGTACCTACACCGGCTATCTGAGCAACCGCATCGTGCCGGCCATCGGGTCCGTCCCACTTTCCGACCTTCGGCCAGCGCACCTCCAGCGGTTCTACGCGGAACTGAGCGCATCGGGTCTGACTCCCATGACGATCAGGCACGTGCACGCGATCCTGCGCCGGGCCTTCAACCGCGCAGTGGACTGGGGGAAGCTGCCCGTCACGCCCGTGAGGGGTCTTGACCTGCCTACGCCACCCCGCCGCGATCTGCTGACCTGGAGTCCGGCGGAGACAAGGACCTTTCTTGCTGCGCTACACGGCGACCGGGACGAGGCGCTCTTTACGACGCTCCTCACGACGGGACTGCGGCGCGGCGAACTGCTCGGGTTGCGCTGGCAGGACGTTGACCCAGTACCGGGAGTCGCACGCATCGAACAGGCGCTTGTCCAGTCGGGTGGGCACATCGCGCTCGGACCACCGAAGACCCGGCGCAGCGAGCGCGTCGTCGCCCTGGACCGCTTCACGCTGACGGCGCTGCGCCAGCATCGGCAGCGTCAGGTGGCAGAGCAGTTGTCGTGGGGGCCGGGCTACGTCGACTCTGGGCTCGTCTTCAGGCGCGAGGACGGCTCGCACTGCATCCCGTCGAGCGTCAGCGGCCGGTGGCTCCACGTTCAGCAGGGCCTCGGCCTCCCGCGCCTACGGCTCCACGACGCACGCCACACCCACGCCACTCTGGCTCTGGAAGCGGGCGTCCCCTTGGTCGTCGTGTCGGAGCGCCTAGGCCACAGCACGATCACGTTGACCGCGAACACCTACGGCCATGTAAGACCAGAGGTCGCGCGTGAGGCAGCGGACAAGGTCGCTGGCCTGCTCTTCGAGTGATGCAGCATATTCGACCGGCATGTGCTGAGAGACCCCCTGGGTCGCCGTTGCCAGACGGCGAGGAGGTCTCTCGCACTCCCTCAAGCAAGGACATCTTCTCATGGCAAAGGCACGATCTGGTCGAGACGCGACCTCCAATGAACCGCCGACTGAACTCTGGCTGGATGCCCTGTTCGGCAGCCAGAAGGGCTACGTCTACGCGCCAGTCGGTGTCGGCGGGTTCATCAACGACAAGGGCAAGTACGCCCACCGGGGGTGGGAGGGCGGCCACTTCTTCCGCTGGCCCGCCGAGCGCGCTGATGTCATCGCGCACATCCGCGACCGGAGCCGGCGCGACGATGTCTACATCGCTCCGCGCCTGCGTACGGGGCGCAACGCCAACGTAGGGAGTGCGCTCGACGGCAGCTGGCTGTTCGCTGACATGGACAATGCGCTGACCCGCGCGCAGCAGTGTCTGCTCCGCAAGTTGGTGGCCCGGGGGCACATGCTGGTGCAGTCCGGTTCTCTTGGCCATCAGCACCTATACCTCGAGCTGGACCGGGTGTGCCCCGTCGAGCAGCTCACGGCCCTGAACCGCCGGTTGGCACTGGCTCTTGCGGCAGACAGCAAGTGGCAGGACAACGTGGTGCTCAGGCCGCCGGACACTCCGAACCACAAGGGAGCGGCGTCAGGAGCCGCATCGAGCCGCGTGAAGCTCGCGTCCCACAGGCAGGGTTGGACATGGTCGGAGACAGACTTGGACGCTCTCCTGCCACCGCTCGGTGTGCAGAGCGCGACCCTCGCATGCGCGGTGAGCGACGTGGACTGGGACGGCACTTTGCCCGACAACTTCGACGATCTGATGTCGCAGGGGGCTGACCGTGGTAGCCGTAGCGAGCGCACGTTCCACTTCGTCATGAAGCTGATCGAGGGCGGGGTGCCGCTCGAGGAAATCGTCATGCTCGCAGAAGGTCATCATCCGACGGCAGACCGCGGGCGGGTCGACCGTGATGTCGAGCTGATCTGGAACAAGCACCCGCATCCCGGATCGAACTGCCACGAGGTCGGCTGCGTCAATGCGACGAAGACCGGCAGCGGATTGTCCGTGGTCGAGAGCGTCGTGCGTGGGGTGCTGTCTGACTTACGCGCGCAGCCATGGTCAGGACGGGACGCGGCCCGGCGCAAGGTGGTCGCAGCGGCGTGCCGGGTGGCCTTGGCCGTCGGTGACCTTGAGTTCTATATCTCCGACCGCGACTTGGCGCTCATCGCGGGGATGAACCGCAAGACGGTCGTCAAACGTCTTGGGGAACTTTCCGGCTGGGTCGAGTGCCTGCGGGTGGGGGACCGCCGGAAAGCCTCCGTCTATCGGCTTTGTGCGCGCAATCTTGGACCACAGTCTCCACACCCCCCAGTGGTAGTGGACTGTGGTCCAACCTGGGGTCCGATGGCTGATGCCTTCCGTTACGGGGGGCTCGGAGTCACGGCTGGGCGCATCTACAACGAGGGGCTGCACGATGGGCCGAAGACCACACTGCAACTGCAGGAGCGGTTGCACCTTGCGCGGCCCACCATCAACAAGGGCATCGCACGGCTGGCTGAGCACGGCCTGATCGAGACCGTCGCTAACGCGTCAGTACAGCGCGTCATCAAGTCCGACGAGGAGTGGGACAACATCGCCGCGGCCGTCGGGAAGTTGGGCCGAGGAGAGCGGCAGGAGAAGGCTCACATCGCTGACAAGAAGGGGCGGGCAAGGAACGACTGCCGCCACGCGGCCAAGGAACTGCACGAGGCCCGTGAGCTGCTGACCGCTGCAATCAGGAGGGGGTCTAGACACGGCCAGTACTTCTGGCAGATCGAGGTCAACTACTGGGCTGCTCAAGCACGGGCGGCTGTGGAAGTTGTGGTCCAACCTGGAGCAACGACGGTAGGAGGGCGCATTGCGCGCGGTGCGCAGGTCCCCTATGAAACCAAGTTGCGTGCACAGAAGCTGCCGGCGGGCAAAGACAACCTTCCGTGAGTCGGCGCCGCAGCGCACAGGTAGACCTCGGCTATAAGGACCACAACAACCGTGACCACCTGCAGCGGTTTGGGATGCCAGGCGTCGTCGGGACTGCTGCCCATGGCACGCGGGCGCACCATGCGTCTGCGGCTCGACAGCGACACGCCACGCCACGCCCAAAGCCACGCTCTCGACGTCGGTGAGAGGCGGCCCAGGGTTGCTGGCGGCACGGGTGGGGGAGCGGTTCGTTGTTGGAACGCTGGTCGCGCACAGGAAGCCGGAACCCCGTCTCCTCGTCGCCCCTAGTTGTGCGCATCCCTCATGGACCAATCCCCCGACGAGCGTGACCGGGCCGCTTCGTCCAGCTCGGGGTGCTGGAACCTGACCCGGGACCGGGCAGCGCCCTACAACGCGACGACGACCTCTCGGGCAGTGGCCGGGGCGGACGGCCGGTCAGCCGAACAGGCGGTGGTACAGCTCCTGCGTGCGGGCCGTGAAAGCGGTGCGCTCGATGCAAGCGGGCTTGCGCCCGGCCAGGCCCTCGTCGCTGGCGATTGCCACGACGCCCTCGATCCAATCGACTGGGTAAAGCCGGCGTGCGGATCCGCGACGTAGGCGTTGCTCGTACGGCGTCGCGGGCAGATGGCCCAATCTTTCCCATCGCCTGATGGTGTGGCTCGACTTCCCGAGCCGGGCGGCGAGCTCCCCGACGTAGTGCACCTCGACCAACCCGCCGTGGGCGTTCCTGAAACGCATCGGCCGCCGCCCGAGCGCGGTTGGCCGGGAAGCCACTGCTAGGGGCCTGGAAGGGCGTCTGGGGCTGTCGTAGGGCCACGGTGTGGCTGCCGCTGTCATGAAGTCGAGGGTAGGAGCGGCTCTGTCCCGCCTGGGGGAGAGCGATGGTCCGCGCGCCTACATGAGGCGTCGCGGTCCATGCGGGCCGGGGGAGAAGGCCCGAGGGGCGGCGTGCTCCCCACCGTCACGATGGGCGCGTGGCTCAGGTCGACGCCAGAGGACGACACGCGACGGCGTTACGTCGTTCGCCACCACGCCTACGGCCCCGAGCGGCACGAGCGCCGTCATCAGCTCGTCGTCGCTATCGAAAGCCGAGTGCGAGCGTTCCTCGACGCGCGAAGTATGCAGGTGCAGGTGCGCCAGCTGGTGCTAAAGGTCGTTGAACCACACGGGCACTACGGCGGGCTCGGTCCTAAAGCCGGGACATCTGCGTCGCCAAACGAGCGCACGGCTACTGCGGCGTGCTGTGGAACAAGGCGTCTGCCTTCTCGACTCGAGCGGCCTTGGCCTTCCGTCGACGTCTCATTCCTCACGTCCGACTGACGGCTCGTGCTGGCCGAGTGGGAGATGGGAGCCGGTGCCCCCAGTGCCCTCAGCCATGATCTTGGCTAGCGGCACCTACCCTTCACGCGTCGCCGCCTTGCGGCAGAACCGGTCTTACACGCTGCGGGATGGGTTCATCTAACGGCCGGGGACTGTCCTCACCGATTGAGCCCTCAGCCAGCCGTCCGTCGTTTCGCCGTTGATGGTTGCTTCCACCGACTCTACGACCATCTCGACCTTGGTGCCGTCTTGCCAGCCATCGGCATCTGACTCGTTGACAAACACCGGCAGGTCATCCGCTCCGCCCTTCGCTTTCAGGAAGACGAAGAAGTCCCCGGACGCTCCAGTCCCCCACGCGTCGGATTCAAACAACTCAGCAGTGAGCCTGAACCGATCCCCCAGCTTGATACCGCCCATTTTGCCTGAGTTCAACTTGTCGAGTAGCTCATCAACTGTGATGTCGACGATCTGCGTCGTTGTACTGCGAGACTGCTCGGTCGCCACCGGCGTCGGCTTTGCTTTCGGAGTCGCGGAATCAGTCTCCTGCGGTTCCGGAGACGGCTCCTCCGACGGGTTAGCGTCGGCCTTGCTGCAGTCGCGATCAATCTCCAGGCGCGGGGCCTTGGTCAGCGGCTCTCCCGGGGCGGGCGTCTGCTCGCAAACCTCCCAGTTGGACTCCTGCACCACGCCGAAGACGCCGCCTCCAATAACCTCGACCTCGTCCTCGAAGCCCGCGAGCTTGATGTCGCTATTGGCAACGTCGAGCTTCTTGCCGGTGACGTCGGGCATTGCCGGGTCCTTCCCCGACCCACAACCAGCGAGCCCCAGGGCGATCATCAACGCAACTACTAGACGACGCGCACGCATCCTGACACCCATCTGATCGGTCGATAGCAAGCTGAGCGTAACCCGCATGCCGCTGACCGAGGTCGTGGTTCCGCACCCCGCCGGTTGTCGCGGCTGCGCAGGCCCAACCGATTCACTCACGGGGACGCCGAATCGCAACGTGCAGCCGCTGGTCGAGTCTCGGTGCAGGTAATGCCGGTTACCGGTCCAAGGTCGTTCGCGGCAACCCGGTGCCGGGGCACCTGACAGCGTGAGGGGCTGCTCCGGCCTTTCCAGGCCAGCGTCAGCCTCGGTCCAGCCCCGTGAAGGGGGCAGGGGTGGTTGGTGAGGACCTGGACCAGGATGCTTCCAGTGCAGGCACCGGGCCTAGCCTTGGCGGATGTCGAGCCCGTCCCCGTGGGACATCGCGAGCACGGTCTCCACCGTTCTCGCCACCGTCATCGCCCTCGCCGTCGCGGTCATCGCCTTGGTGCTGCGGCGCAGGGACCAGCAGGCGGCCCTTCGCGCCGCCCGGGACGACCACGACGTGGAGCTCCTGCGCCAGGTCTCGGACGTGCTCGCCGGGAGGCTGAACGCCGATCCCGGGACGCAGCCGGGCCGTGAGCTCCGGCTTCCAGCCCTGATCGCCACCCTGCCACCGGAGTACACCGGGATGCTGCGGTGGAGTGAGCCTGGCTACGACAAGAGCGGTGCCCTCTTCGCGAGGTACGTCGAGCCGTGGAAGAGCCACCCGCTGTGGGACGCCCCGGGCAACGTGCCGAACCTCGAGGTCCTGCTAGCGGACATCGCCACGACCATCCGGAGGATCCGAACGGGCCAGTAGCGCAGGCTGCACAAGATCTTTGCAAGGCACCTACCCTTCAGGGCGCCGCGGGCAAGGAGCGGCACTTCCTGACGGTCCGAGCGGCCGTCCCTTGCCTGCCGGACTACAGCCATTCCTTACGGGTTCCTAGACGGTGCCTTCGCTCACCTCGACGCCCAGATCGATCCAATCCAGCGCAGCACCTCATCAGTCAAGAATGCTGGTGAGACGCAGAACGCGTTCCCCGTTCCGTCGTCGCCGACGAACGCACCCAGTACGTGTGCAGCATGCCGCCAAGACCTTCGACCTTGTCGGGGCCACCGGTGACAACACCCGTGCGCTCGGCTGGCCACGGACCAGCCGGGAAGTTCCGGTCCTGCCTTACTTACTGCCCACGCATGCCGCCTACCTTCGACACATGTCAGACGGGCAGGGCGGGGACAGCACCTGGACCGATGAGTACCGCGACGTGATCGACTTCTTCTACTGGGAGCCACAGCACCTCGGAAGGATCAAGAACCCGATCAGCGAGGTCACGTCTGCTGAGGCCGCGTGGTCAAGGGTCGCGGGCCTTGAGGTCGCTACCAACCACATCCTCAACTTCTACTTCGCCATGGTTCCGCTCGACACGATCAACGCGAACGAGTCCTGGGCTCCCCAGGACGACTACCGCCTGGTCGGCAGTCAGGAGCTGGAAGACATGCAGCGGTCCTTCGGTGGGTTCACGCAGGCAGACCTTCTGCTGCGCGGTACCGCCCACGACTGCGCCATCGAACTAAAGACCAAGAGCAAGGCGACCGTTGCCCAGGTCCGCCACTACGCGACGATGCAAGCACTCACGTTCCCTGACAAGCCCCTCACGCTCGTCCTGCTCACTCCCTACGCGCACGTGTCCGAGGCGTTCAAGGAGATGCCGCCCGACGTCGGGGCCGTACGGGCAGCCCTCGTCTCCACCCCGCCGTCAGCCAGGGTCGCGGCCCTCGTCACCCCTGCCGCATATGCGCAGGTGCTTGCACGCCTCGACGTCCGCCTGCTGACCTACGAGCATCTGTATGCGTCAGTGGAGGCCGCGATGCTGGTCGAGGTGAGCCTCGTAGGCCGCAGGGTGCATCAGGGCCTCCTGTCGTGGCTCCGGGCCAGAGGCTTGGCCTAGGCGCCCGTCGCGCGGGTCGCCGGCGGTGGACGTGCCGTAATCCGAGGGCAGCGGCAGCGCCGGTCGGAGAGGCTCTGGACGTGACGGAGCTGGACATGGGTCAGGACGACGTGCGCGCTTCGTGATCTTCCGGTACGCCTTCGACACGGCGCGCAGGGAGCGCCGTCATCAGGTCAGTCTGTGCTGACCGACCGGCGGCGCGGATCCTGCGCAGGGCTGTAGTCCACGGCGTGTGGCCCCAGGCGCTTCGTGGGCAGGAGCTCCCTGTGAGCGTCGCCGTCATTGAGCTGGCGTCGGAGTAGCGCCGCCCGGTCCTGGCGCGTCAGCGGGCCGTCTGCCCTACCGTCCGCACGCATGGGGGACAAGGTTGTGGTGCACCAGTCACCGGGTCGAGTGGAGGCTCGCTCGGTGGTGCGCCTGGGCTACCACCGCGCCAACCAAGTTGGGTTCCGGTCGGCCTTGCAGAGCTACTGCGCCGACCTGGTGGCACGGGAAGGCGAGCTCTTGCACGCGGTGTACGCGCACCCGTTCAACTCGGGCGACCCGGTCGATGTCGAGAACGTGCTGACCTACAACGTGGGCGCGGGCTGCCTTCGCGCGGCGACGGTGAACGGGCTGCTGCTGGAACGGGCCTTCACGGTGACCGCAGACCCGCAGTTCAACGACACCCTGGACCACGCGATGTCGTACGAGCTGACAACCCTGGACGGCTGGCGGCAGTGGAGCGCAGGGCAGGTCCTCGCGAGCATCACGCTGCCCGGCGTCAACGCGCTGGTGAACGCCAACGCACGCACCGTGTGGGTCGCCGCCCGGCGTGCGGGTGTCATCGCCGATGAGAGCCGCGAGGCGGTCCCTGAGGCCGTCGTGGCCAACGTGGAGGTACAGGTCCCCGAGGGAGTGCGTGTGGGCCTACTGGGGGTCATGAAGCCGCTCGTGGACGGCCTGCTCGCCGCCGCCCACGGCTACAGGGGAGATCACCTCGAACGGCTCGTGAAGCTCGCGGAGGTGATCGACCCCTCGCTGCAGCCTGACGAGCTCCGGTCCTGGCTCACCGACCCGTCCGCGCCGTTCGGTCGTGTCTCGTTCGTGTTCGCGCGCGGAGCGGGCGTCCAGGTCTCGCCAGCCGACGACCGGATCGTGGCGCTGCGGCTGGTGCGCCGGTTCGGGGCCGCGAGCGTCAGGTGCTCGATCTCGACCGCGACTGCCTATAGCGTCTGACCTACAGGCCGCACGTTGACCTGATCTGTTACTACCTAAACGTTGGTCTAGGTAGTAACGTAGTTGGTGTGGCTCCCGACCGTCTGCTCCCACCCAAGCGCACTCGCGTCAGCGCGAAGCAGCGCAGCAGGGCGGCGGCTGCAAGCAAGGCCGTTGCGGTGATCCGCGTGTCTACACAAGCCCAAGAGGCCAGCGGCCTGGGTCTTGAGGCGCAGATCGAGGCCATTCAGGCGTTCGCGGTAGACAAGGGCCTTGAGCTCGTTGGCAACTACAGCGACACCGCAAGCGGCAAGACTGCCCCCGCAGACCGTGTGGGGATGGCCCAGGCCCTCGCTGACCTCGCCTCTGGCCGGGCGGGGGTTCTCCTCGCTGCTCGCGCCGACCGCCTGACCCGTGTGACCGCCCACCTGTACGGCCTGATGGACCTCTCGGCCCGTGAGGGCTGGTGCATCAGGACTGCCGACGCGGTGGTTGATACCTGCTCCGAGAGCGGGCAGCTCATGGCGAAGGTCGCCGGTCTGTTCGCGGAGCAGGAGCGTCGGCTCATCTCCGCGCGTACCAGCGCCGCCCTTCAGGCCAAGAAGGCACAGGGACATCGTCTTGGGCGCCAGGTGACGACCGCTCCCAGCACGCGCGAGCGGATCAGGGCGCTCCGACTGGCTGGTACGACCATGCAGGGGGTAGCGGCCATCCTGAACGAGGAGGGCATCACCACGGTCACGGGCAGGCCCTGGACCTGGCAGAACGTCCAGCGGGTCTGCAACAGCCTCCAGCTCGACGACCAGGCCGCCGTGGCCGCGGGCAGCGCGGACGACGTACCTCACTGGCCCAACCGCCGCCTGCACTCGCCCGACTCCGCTACAACCTGAGGGCGACCACCCCCACTTCAACGGAACCCGTATGCGCGACAGGCCCGGTCACGCGGATGGGGCGCGCGGGAGCGCGAAGGACAGTGGCGAACAGGGCAGTGGCGCGCACCACTGGCGACTGGTCGTACCTTGGTCGTCGCTCACAGCAGGAGGCTGAGCGGAAACGTCAACAGAATGACGGGCACGGAGGCGGCGAACGTAAGAGGGACGGCTGCGGCCAGATCGAACGTGGTGCAAGCAGGCGTCGCCAGACGGGTGCGGGTGCGTAATCGACTCGGGTTCTCCTGGCGGTGTCGGTGTTGGAACAGTGCAGCGAGGCGGGATCACGTCAGCAGGGCGGGGCCTTCGTCGGTGGCTTCGGGCTGGTCTTCGGCCGCAACGGCGTCGTGCGCCGGCGGCTTGGGCGCCGGAGGGGTCCAGGGTCGAAGGCTTTGCATGACCTCGCGGTAGAAGTTGTCGATGGCAGTGTGGATGGAAGTGATGAAGCCCCCACGACCAACACCTCGCTTGGTGCCGAGCGGCATGACCAGGCTCAGGCGGTAGCCCTTGAGGTCGCTGTCGGGGAGCAGCAGCTTGGGCTCCTTGCGGGCCGCGTCGAGCAGTTCGCAGCGGTTGTCCGTCGGATGCTCCGCGAGTGCGTCGATCTTGACCGCAGCGGGGGCGTCGGCAAGTTGACGCAGCAGCCAGTTGACCCTAGTGAGTGGCCGTCCTTCCTGTGGGGCGGTCAGGTCCACGCTGACCTCGACTTGGCTGGTCCGCAGGTTGGCGCTGTACATGAGTGGGCCTGCGGCGCCGGGGATGCGCAGGCCGGCGGTCAGTGTGCCCTGCTCGACGAGGGTCTTGATGTGCTGGGCTGTCCGCGCTGCAGGGTCCACCGCCGCGCGTCGAGCGCCGACCGGTGCGACATCTACTCCGAGGCTGCCACTCTGCTGCAGGCAGACCTGGCGCAGCAGGCGCTCCCAGGACTCCGCCACTGTCACGGCCTTGCGGTCGGAGGGGCGCAGGGTGCCTGCTGCGACCGCGTCGCGCACGGGCACCCAGGCCGCTCCCATGTCCTCGAAGCCACTTGCCCCCGAGCGTGGGTGCTGCAGGTAGCGGACCAGTTCGTGGAGCACCCACCGCTGGGACGGGTCGGCCACCCCGCGGTGACTGAGCTGCATGGTGGCCTCGTGCAGCACCTCGGCCCAGGCGAGATGGTGCAGCGAGACCCTGCGGAGCTTGCGCTTGTCGACGCCTACGGGATGTTCTCCG
>JAABUN010005891.1_pt1 | contig 14677 bp, 13 predicted proteins | sample 5559311 | NCBI WGS metagenome assembly JAABUN01 (sample SAMN10711877, study PRJNA513370) | rock metagenome | isolation source: Antarctica rocks | place: Antarctica: Victoria Land, Siegfried Peak sud | reverse complement strand
GCGCCGCGCGGACGGGCTGGTTGCCGCCCAGGAAGCCGTCGAGGCGTTCCGGGAGCTGGCCGAGGTCAACCGGGACGCCCACCTCCCCGACCTGGCCATGTCGGTGCACAACCTCGCCGTCGTGCTGGGCGAGACCGGGCGGCGTAGCGAAGGGCTGGCCGCCGCCCAGGAAGCCGTCGGGCTGCGGCGGGAGCTGGTCAGGGTCAACCGGGACGCCTACCTCCCGCCCCTGGCCACGTCGGTGGCGAACCTCGCGATCCGGCTGGCTGAGGCCGGGCGGCGCACGGACGGGCTGGCCGCCGCCCGCCCAGGAAGCCGTCACGTTCTATCGGCAGCTGGCCCAGACCGCACCAGAGGTGTACGGCTCTGCGGCTGACCGAGCGGCCGAGCTCGCGGCGTCGCTCACGGATTGAGGAGTCTCGCAATGAACGACCATCGGCGCAAGATCACTGAGCGCTGGATCGCCAGCGTGAGCGGGAGCAGCCGTCCCAGTGGACCCGTCCGATTTGAGTCTCGCCGTACGTCAGACGGCACCGGCGTACGTCTGCTAACGGGCGTTAGTGGACGTCCGGGAGCCGCCGACGTCTGCAAATCAGGCTGGAGCACCCTGGTAGCGACCGCTTCCGCCGTCCGCTAACACCGCTCGCCACCCTGCGGCGAAGGCTCTTGTTGATCGCCTACCGGGCCGGCGCGAGCGCCGCGCCGGACGGCAGCACCAGCTCGACGCCCAACGCGCCCCGCTCGCGGCGGACTGCCTCGGCATAGGCGAGCACCTGCGCGTGCGCCCAGGCCGCGTCCCGACCGGTCTCGGCCGCCAGCAGGTCGGCCGCGAACCGGGCCGCCGGCAGCGAGGCGTCGCGCGAACGCAGCGACAGGCGCATCCGGCGGCGGAAGACGTCGTCGAGCGTCACCGCCCCTTCGGCGCGGGCGGCGTAGACCACTTCGGCGGCGATGTGCGGGGCGTCCGGCGACAGCTGGCGTCCGAGCGTCGGATCGACGGCCACTATCGAGAGCACGTCGGCTGCCTGCTCCCCGCTCTGGCGCACCAGGGCGACCGCGGTGTCGGCGTCGAGGCCCAGGGCTGCAGCAGCCGAGGTGATCTCGGCCTGTAGCCGCTCGGCCGGCCGGGTGCCGCCGAGGCTGATCCGGTCGGTGCGGCTCGGGGCGCGCCGGCCGTCGCGGGCGACGATGCGGTCGACGACCTCGGCGGCGGTGCGCCGGTAGGTGGTCAGGCTGCCGTCCGCGATGCTCAGCAGGGCGTCGGAGCCCTCGGTGATGCCGTGGTCGGCCGCTGCACCGCGGGGCTGCGTGTCCACCCACGTGGCGAGCACGTCCGTCAGCTGTAACGCACCGCCATCAGGGTGCAGGGCGGTGTTCGCCTCAGCGAGGACCTGCGCGAGCTCGTCGCTGGTCGGACCGACGGTTCCCGGCGGTGCATCCGTCGTACGACCGCCGAGGATCGTCTGCCCGCCCCAGGGGAGCGCGAAGAGCGAGGGCGAGCCGGGCAGTACCACCCCGGTGACGTCCAGCGGCAGCCGCTGTTTCGGCAGCACCAGCTGCACGGCGCGCTCCGGCTGGATCGACCCGATGGCCTGCACGACGTGCCGGGCGCGCAGCAGAAGCTCGTCGCCGTGCAGGCGGTCGACAAGCAGCGCGCCGTCCACCCGGCCGGCGTCGTCGCGGCGGACGTCGCTCACGTCGGCGTAGGTGACGGCCAGCGCACCGAACGCGCGCGCCGCCTGGACCATGGCCAGCACCAGCCGAGCGTCGTCGGTGGTGCAGTCGCCGTACCGGTCGGCCCCGGTCAGGCCCGAACCGGCCAGGGCAGGAGCCAGCGCGCCGGCCTGTTGGGCGCTGAGCCGGCGCCGCCGGGTGCCCGGCGCCGCGAGCGAGAGCACGTCGGCCGGCCGCACCACGGCGCGAGGTGACGAAGGCCACACCGGCGCGAGCACGTTCAGGGGATGCACCAGGTGCGGCGCGAGGCGCTGCAGCAGCGCCCGCTCGGCCGCCTCGGCGCGCGCTGCGCCGAACGACGACGTGCCGTAGGACCGCAGCCCGCCGTGCACCAGCGTGCCGCTCGTGCCGCTGGCCAGATCGCCGCGGTCGACGACGCAGACGGTCAGCCCTCGCGAGGCCGCGTCGAGCGCGATCGCCGCGCCGCCGGCGCCCATGCCGATGACCAGCACGTCGAACTCGGTGTCGACCGCCGCGCGCAGCTCGGCCGCGCGGGTGTGCACCGACAAGTGCTGGCTGGTCACAGCAGGTCATGCTGCCATCCGCCGACCCGCCTGTCTGCACCCGTCGCAGATCGAAGGCGGTCAGTGCGCGTGGGCGACCTCGAGCGCGGCGAGCAGCCGCTCCATCGGGCTGTCGAGCCCCCACCGGTCGGCGAGGGCGACGACCCGCTCGGGATCGAGGGGCGTGCGCGGCAGCGCGTCGTCGAGCCGGGGGATCGGCAGGTCTCGCACCGTGCGGGTCACCGCCGGCGCCACCGCGAGGTAGTCGCGGGCCTGCTCCAGCTTGGTGCGCGCCCCGGCCGGGAAGCCGTCCTGCTCACCCGCCTCCAGCGCGGCGACGATCGCCTCGACCGTCCCGAATCGCGTCACCAGGGCCGCCGCGGTCTTGTCGCCGACACCTCTCACGCCGGGCAGGCCGTCGCTCGGATCGCCGCGCAGCACGGCGTATTCGGCGTAGGCGGTGCCGGGGATGCCGTACCTCGCCGCGACCTCACGCTCGCCGTAGGGCCGTAGCTTCTCGACGGCGTAGAGCACCCGCACCGGGCCGTCGTCGCGCACGAGCTGGAACATGTCCCGGTCGCCGGAGACGACGTCGACCGCCCCGGTCTCGCGGGCCGACAGCGTGCCGAGCACGTCGTCGGCCTCGTGCCCCTCGCCGCCGACGACCGCGACGCCGACCGCGCCCAGCACCTCGAGCAGCACCGCGACCTGCGGGGCCAGGCTCGCCGGCTCAGCCTCGGCGCCGTTCCCGGTGAGCCGGTGCGCCTTGTAGGAGGGGACGGCCGCGACGCGGAACGCCGGTCGCCAGTCGAGGTCCAGGCAGGCGACGAGCCGCGCCGGGCGGGTCTCGCGGACGATGCGCGCGATCAGGTCGATCGTGCCGCGCACCGCGTTGACCGGGCTGCCGTCCGGTGCGGTGACCGACTCGGGCACGCCGTGGAACGCCCGGTACCACAGCGACGGCGCGTCGAGCAGGGTCAGCTGGCCGGCCATGGCGACAGCGTGCCACTGCTCCGCGAGTTACCGTGGGCTCCCGCCGAGTCCCAGGGAGTAGACATGCCGACCGTCGTGCGCACCCTGCCGAGCGAGCAGGCCGAGGAGCTGCTCGGCCTCACCCGCGACCTGGTCGACGGCGAGGTCGCGCCGCGGGCCGATGCTGCCGAGCGGGCCGGGGAGTTCCCGCGCGAGCTGCTGCGCACCCTCGGCAAGGCGGGCCTGCTGGGCCTGCCCTACGAGGAGCGCTACGGCGGCGCCGAGCAGCCCTACGAGGTGTACCTGCAGGTGCTCGAGGAGCTCAGCCGCGGTTGGCTCGCGGTGGGCCTCGGCGTCAGCGTGCACACCCTGTCGTGCTTTCCCGTCGCCGCCTTTGGCACCGACGAGCAGCGCGAGCGTTGGCTGCCCGATATGAGCGGCGGCGAGCTGCTCGGCGCCTACTGCCTGTCCGAGCCCGGCAGCGGGTCCGACGCGGCGGCGCTCAGCACCAAGGCGGTCCGCGACGGCGACAGCTGGGTCGTCGATGGCGCGAAGGCATGGATCACACACGGCGGGCACGCCGACTTCTACAACCTGATGGTCCGCACCGGTGACACGGGCGTGAAGGGCATCTCCTGCCTGCTGGCCGACGGCGACACGCCGGGGCTTATCGCCGAGCCGCCCGAGCGAAAGATGGGCATGCGCTCGAGCCCGACGGCAACGATTCGGCTGACCTCGGCGCGCCTGCCCGAGGACCGGCTCGTGGGCCAGCCGGGGGAGGGCTTTCGCATCGCGCTGTCGGCGCTCGACGGCGGCCGGCTCGGCATCGCCGCGTGCGCGGTGGGGCTGGCCCAGGCCGCGCTCGACACCGCCGTCGCCTACGCCGGCGAGCGCAAGCAGTTCGGCCAGCGCATCGCCGACTTCCAGGGCCTGTCCTTCCTGCTGGCCGACATGGCCACCGCGGTCGAGGCCGCCCGAGCGCTCTACCTGTCGGCCGCCCGGCTGCGCGACGCCGGCAAGCCCTTCGGCACCCAGGCGGCGATGAGCAAGCTGTTCGCCACCGACACCGCGATGCGGGTCGCCACCGACGCGGTGCAGGTCCTCGGCGGCTACGGCTACGTCGAGGACTTCCCGGCCGAGCGCTACCTTCGCGAGGCCAAGGTGCTGCAGATCGTCGAGGGTACCAACCAGGTGCAGCGCCTGGTCATCGGGCGCTCGCTGCACGCATGAGCTCGGTTTCGTGAGCACGCCTTCGCCGGACGAGCTCGACCTCGCGCTGATGCGGCTGCTGTCGGCCGACGGCCGGCGCAGTTACGCCGACCTCGCTCGCGACACGGGCCTGTCGACCAGCGCCGTGCACCAGCGGGTGCGCCGGCTCGAGCAGCGCGGCGCGATCAGCGCCTACACCGCCAGGCTCGACCCCGACCTCGCCGGCCTGCCGCTGGCGGCGTTCGTGTCGATCCAGCCGATCGACCCGGCGGCCCCGGACGACGCCCCCGAGCGGCTGCGGCACCTCGAGGCCGTCGAGGCCTGCCACAGCGTGGCGGGGGAGGAAAGCTACATCCTGCAGGTGCGCACCGCCGGCCCGGCCGAGCTCGAGCAGCTGCTGCAGGACATCCGCGCCGCGGCCGGCGTGTCGACCCGCACCACGGTCGTGCTGAGCACGCCCTGGGAGAGCCGGATGCCCCCGCCGCGCGCGTAGCTCACCCCCGCCCGAGCACCCGGTCGACGGCGATCTCGATGCTGACGCGCGCCGGGTTCGGGCCGGGCTGGCGGTAGCGCAGGGCGTAGCGGCGCACCGCCTCGGCCACCGCGTCCGGCTCGCGGCGCAGACGCGGCACCCCCTCGAGCGCGAGCCAGCGCCCTCCGTCGACCTGCGCGACGACGGCGCGCGCCGATCCCCGCTCGACGTTGCCGGCCTTGGTCGACGTCCCGTTCGTGATCACCCGGACGGTGGCCGTCTCCGGCTCGAAGGTGAACCCGATGGCCACCACGTGCGGCGTGCCGTCCGGGCGCAGCGTGGTCAGCGTGGCCAGGTGCCGCTCGGTGAGGAAGGCGAGCACGTCGACGGGCAGGTCGCGCGGGTCCAGTGCCACCCGCCGAGGCTACGGCCCTGCCCCGGAGCGCGTCGTGCACCAGGCCCCGCGTTCGTTTGACCCCTTCGAATGCCAGCCGGCCTCTGTGCAGACCGCAGTCGATCATCCCGATGGCGCTCCGACAGGTGACACGCCGGCGTGTCACCTGTCAGGTCGCGCATCGGAAGATCACCGCCGATAGGGCTCTCGCCGCGCAGCACCGCTGCGACGTGGCGCAGTCGAGGGCTCACCGGCCGAAGCGGTCGAGCGCGGGCAGCACCAACCCGTTGTCCACGAGCGCTTCGAGCAGCAGGCGCAGGCGGGCGCGGGGGAGCGGAGCGCGCTCGCGGCGCAGCGGCGGCTCGACGCCGAGGGCCCGCGCCGCATCGAGCGCCACGTCGGTGATCGCGCCCTCCAGCGCGATCAGCCGGTTGGCCCGCGAGGCGACCCCCGCGGAGCTGGAGATCGCCTGGTGCTCGGCCATCAGGCGGCGCAGGTCGGTGGCGATCTGCTCGAGCGGCGGCCCGGTGGGGCGCAGCCCCCGCCCGCCGCGCGGCCGGTCGAGCCGGGAGCGGATCCGGTTCACGAGACGCTGGAGCTGGCGCGGGAGCCACAGCAGGGCGCCAGCGATCGCGGCCGGGGTCAGCGCGATGACCAGCAGCACCCGCAACACGTTCACCGTCGCACCTGCTTTCCTGCCTCAACGACCGCCTGGTGTCAGCCGGGCGAGGTCCGGGCCGAGCGCGACGAGCGCCTGCGTGGCCCTGGCCGTCATCCCGCCGGTCCGGATCGCCCCATCTTGACCTGCGGAGCGGTGCTTGGCTAGAGCGGTGCGTCCCTGCCACCGCCGGTCGTAGCGATCCCCCAGCGCGACGGCCTCGCGCAACAGTGCTTCGGTGTCGCGTCCACGGCCCGCGGCAGCGGCCAGGTCGAGCAGCGCGCCGGCGGTGTTCTCCACCGCGATGCCGACGTCCTGCTCGCGCTGGCCGTCGGTCAGGCGGTCCTGCAGCTCGCTGGTCTCGACATCGACGAGGTACGCGCGCAGCTGCCTGCCGTCGCGCCGCAGCAGAGTGTTCGCCAACGAGCAGTCGCCCCACAGCAGGCCGATGCCGTGCGCCTCGACGAGCAGGTCCAGCATCAGACCGAGCAGCGCGTGCCGGTGCTCGGCGCCGACGCGTGCGAGCGCGGCCCGCAGCTGCCACGAGTCGGTGAGGTAGCGCGTGACCAGCAGCGCGTCGTCGCCGGGCAGCAGCACGTAACCCCCCGGCCGCACGCACGGCAGCACGGTGGCCCCGAGCCGGACCAGGACAGCGTCCTCGTGCACGGCGAGGCGCCTCGGCAGCTGCTTGACCGCGTAGACCTCATCGGCGACGGCCACGAAGCGCACGAGATGCCGGCTCGGTCCGACGTTCAGCTCGACCAGCGGAGCCGCCGAGGCGTGCCAGCCCTCGAGCGGCTCGCCCCAAGGGAGTTCGCGCAGGCCATGAGGCGGATGACGGAGCGCCAGCGAGGGGGCTGTCGGGCGCGCCCCGGTCACATCGCGGCGTTCGTCGTCGGGCAGCCTTTGCGGGTCGCTACACCCGACGGCTGCTGCCGGTCCGGGCCTCTTCGTCGTCGCCCTGCCGTCCGGCGCCGTCGGTGCCGTCGGCGCCGCCGAGGCTGGACGCGGACGTCTGGCCCCGGCTGTCGGCGAGGTCGGCCTCGCGGTCCTCGATGCCCTGCTGGGTGAGCGCCCGGCCCGCCTCCTCGTCGCGGGTGAGGTTGTCACCGGTCTCCGGGTCGAAGCAGTGCACCTTGCGGGTGTCGATCCAGAACTCGGCGTCGCGACCCTCCCGGACGCGGCTGGTGGAGTCGATCGAGACGATCGCCTGAGTGCGCAGCGAGTCGCTGTCGAGGTCGCGGGACAGCTCTTGCAACTTCGCCGTGACCTTGTCGGGGGCGTCGTAGGGGATGTAGGCGTACTGGGAGTCGCCGAGCCACTCGGTCACGTCGACCCGGGCGGTGAAGGTCGAGCCCTTGTCGCGCTTGTCGGCCTCGACGAGCGAGGCGTCCTCGAAGTACTCCGGCCGCACGCCCATGAGCACCAGGTCGTGGCCGGCCACCGCCGCCGCCTTTTTCTCATCGAGCTGGAAGTCGCCGAACGGCGTGCTGAGGCTGCTGCCCTTGACAGTTGCGGGCAGGAAGTTCATGGGCGGTGAGCCGATGAAGCCGGCGACGAACAGGTTGACCGGCTGCTCGTAGAGCTCGCGCGGCGACGCGACCTGCTGCAACAGGCCCTTCTTCAGCACGCAGACCCGGTCGCCCAGGGTCATGGCCTCGGTCTGGTCGTGCGTGACGTAGACGGTGGTGATGCCGAGCCGGCGCTGCAGCCGGGAGATCTCGGTGCGCATCTGGCCGCGCAGCTTGGCGTCCAGGTTCGACAGCGGCTCGTCGAACAGGAACGCCTCTGCCTGCCGGACGATGGCGCGACCCATGGCGACACGCTGACGCTGGCCACCGGACAGGTTGCCCGGCTTGCGCTGGAGGTGCTCGTGCAGCTCGAGCACGTCGGCGGCCTCGTTGACGCGGCGCTTCACCTCGTCGTCGTCCATCTTGTGCAGGCGCAGCGGGAAGGCGATGTTCTCGTACACCGACAGGTGCGGGTACAGCGCGTAGTTCTGGAAGACCATCGAGAGGTTGCGGTCGCGCGGCGCCTTGTCGTTGACACGCTTGCCACCGATGATCATGTCGCCGCTGGTGATGTCCTCGAGACCGACGATCATGCGCAGCAGAGTTGACTTCCCGCAGCCGGACGGGCCGACGAGGATGACGAACTCGCCGTCGGCGATGTCGAGGCTGATGTCGTTGACGGCCGGGAAGCCGTCACCGTACTTCTTGATGATGTTGACCATCTCGATCGCGGCCATGGTGGTCCTTTCAGGCAGGGAGGCGGAGCAAGCTCGAGGGTCACGGCGGGGGAGCCGTGCGGTCAGCCCTTGACGGCCCCGTTGGTGAGGCCGGACACGATGCGCCGCTGGAAGAGCAGCACCAGGATCACGACCGGGATCGTGACGATGACCGCCGCCGCCGCGATCGGCCCGTTCGGCGACTCGAACTGCGAGGCGCCGGAGAACAGCCCGAGCGCAGCCGGCACCGGCCGGGAGGCGCTGGTCGAGCTGAGCACGATCCCGTAGACGAAGTCGTTCCAGGCGATGAAGAACGCGATGATCGCCGTGGTGAAGACGCCGGGCGCAGCCAGCGGCACGATCACCTTGCGAAACGCCTGCCAGGTGGTGGCGCCATCGACCTGGGCGGCCTGCTCCATCTCCCACGGGATCTCCCGGAAGAACGCCGACAGCACCCAGATGGAGATGGGCAGGGTCAGCGAGAGGTAGGGGATGATCAGGCCGGGCCAGGTGTCGTAGAGGCCGACCTGCCGCCACAGGTTGAACAGCGGCGTCACGATCGAGATCACCGGGAAGATCGCCACGACCAGGGCGGTCGACAGGATGAGCTTCTTGCCAGGGAACTCGAGCCGGGCGATGGCGTAGGCCGCGAACATCGCCAGGATGCAGCTGATGCCGGTGGCGATCAGGCAGATCCCAAAGGAGTTGCGCAGGGCCGGCAGGAACAGGTCGCTGGCGCCCCCGGTGAGGATCAGCGAGTAGTTCTCCCACGAGAGATCGGTGGGCAGGAACTGGCCGTTCGACAGGTCGGCCGGCGCCTTGAGCGACAGCGACACGATCCAGGCCACCGGGAACAGGGCGTAGATCACGATGCCGAGGCCGGCGACCAACCATAGGTTGCGTTCCTTGGTCGACATCACGTGTCCCCTCGTGCGCTGGACAGATCGACCTTGAAGCCCTTCACGGCGACGGCGCTGAGGATGACCACGCACAGGAACAGCAGCACCGACACGGCCGAGCCGAGCCCGATCTCCAACCGGGCGATGGTCTGCCGGTAGGCGAGGAACGACACCGTCTCGGTGTTGTTGGCGCCGTTGGTCATGACGAAGACCGAGTCGAAGATGCGGAACGCGTCGAGCGCACGGAACAGCACCGCGACCATGATGGCCGCCTTCATGTTGGGCAGCGTCACCTTGTACATGCGCTGCCACCAGCTGGCGCCGTCGACCTTGGCGGCCTCCTGCAGCACGTCCGGCACCTGCGCGAGACCGGCCAGCAGCAGCAGGGAGATGAACGGCGTGGTCTTCCAGATCTCGGAGAGGCAGATGACGAACAGCGACGACCATTGCCCACCGAACCAGTCGGTGTCGGGGCCGATACCGGGGACCCAGTTGAACCAGTTGTTGACGAAGCCCGTCGTCAGCGAGAAGGCGTACTGCCACGCGAAAGCCGAGACGACCGTGATGACCGCGTACGGGATGAGGATGGCAGCGCGGATGACCGGGCGGATGGCGTTGAGGGCCTTCATCATCACCAGCGCGAGCGCGAAGCCGATCACGAGCTCGACCGCCACCGTCACGACGGTGATGAACAGCGTGACGAGCAGCGAGGTCCACCAGATCTGGTCGGTCAGGATGACCACGTAGTTCGTCAAGCCGGTGAAGCTGCGCGCCGACGGGTCGGTCAGGCGGAAGTCGAACAGCGAGTCGTAAAAGGCTTGGGCGATCGGATAGGCGGTGACCAGCAGCATCACCACGAAGGCCGGGCCGGCGAGCAGCCAGCCCAGGCGCTTCTCGCTCTTGACGCGGTCGCTCTCGTGCGGTGGGGCCGACTTCGGTTCGGTCTTCTCCGGGCCCGGAGGCAGGGTCGTCGTGGTCACAGCAGCTGCTCCTTGCGAAGGACGGCGGTGATGAGCTTCTGAGCCGCTGGGCCGACGGTCTGCGGATCGATCGAGCCCGGTGGGTGGTAGACGCGCTGGATGCTCTGCGACACCTCGTTGTAGTAGGCGGTCTGCGGTCGGGGCGCGGCCCGCTTGAGCGATTCCAGGATGACCGGCGCCATCGGGAAGTTCTTCAGCACGTCCGGGTCGTCGTAGACCGAGGCCTTGGAGGCCGGGTTACCGTTGCTGACGAAGTAATACGACTCGTTCTCGACGCTCGTGATGCACTCGGTGGCCGCGTAGGCGAGGTCGACGTGCTTGCTGAAAGCGCCGACCCCCAGGTTGATCCCGCCGTAGGGAGGCTTGCTCTCCTTGCCCTCGACCGTCTGCGGATAGGTGGCCCAGCCGTAGTCGTCGAGGGTCGACTGCTCGAGCGTCCCGGCCTTGACCGCGGCCTGGGCGCGCGGCCAGACGAACGGGTAGTTGACCTGGAACCCGCCGTCCTTGCTCTCGAAGCCGGTGGCGCTGTCGTCCTCGTTGGTCGTCGACAGCGCCGGTCCTCCGACGCCAGCCTCGGCCACCTTCTTCATCACCGTGGCCGCCTGCACCGCGGCCTCGCTGTCCAGCCCCAGCTCGACGTTCTCGGGTTGGTCGGCTTTGCCGGTGATGATCGCGCCGCCAGCGGACTCGATCAGCGCGGTGAACCAGACGGTGAGCGCCTCGGCGCGGATGCCCTGCACGCCGAGCAGCTTGTTCTGCTCCTTGGCGGCTTTGATGAGCTGGTCCCAGGTGACGGGCTTGTCCATGTTCAGCCCAGCGGCCTCCGCCACCGACTTGCGGTACCAGAGCAGCTGCGTGTTGGCCCAGAACGGGACGGCGACGAGCTCGCCCTTCCAGGTGCTGCCGACGATGGCGCTCTCGACGACGCCTTCGGTGGTGCGCTTCTTGACGTCCTCGGGTATCGGGGCGAGGAACTCGGCCTCGGCGAACTCGGGGATGAACGGTGGGTCCAGGCTCATCAGGTCGATCGAGCTGTCGCTCGCCGCGAGGCGACGCACCAGCTGCTGGCGCTGCTCGGAGGACTCTCGCGGCAGTAGCGCCGTGTCGATGCGGTACTTGCCCTCGGCCGCCTTGGTGCAGCGGCTGGCGATCTCTGCTTGCCCGCCGCTGTCGGGATTGATGTACCAGGTCAGCGTCGGCGTCCCGCTGTCGCCGCCACCGCAGGCGGTGAGCAACCCGCCGGCGAGCGCCACGGCGCTGAGAGCGGCCACCCGGCGCAGACGCGTTCGTGCTCCAAGGCCCTGACTACGACCAGATTCCGGCCGGCGGGGACGTCTCATGCCACTCCGATCGTCGGGCTGGCGCGCCGAGGGGCGTCACGCTACAGCGCACAGTGATCCTCGTCACGCCCACTCAAACGTCGATCTGCGCAGCGAGACCTCTTCGTGATGCGGCGTCGACCTGCTCGCGCGTCGGCCGCTCCATCGTCACCGTGTCGGCCTCGGCGACGACCGCCATCGCGGCCGAGTCGGTCGGCTGCGAGCGGCTGGCCAGCGCCTCCAGCGCCACCGCATCTCCGACGTCGCGGCCCTGCTGCTCCGACAGCAGCCAGCGCACCTCGAGCAGGTCGCAGTATGCCTGCACCGGGTCGCCGATCCGGCCGATGGACTCGTAGGCGCGCGACATGCCGGGCCGTAGGACCGTCTCGATCCAGCGCTGCACCGACGGGGCCGGCAGCGAGCCGCCCGCGACCGGGTCGCGCTCGCTGGTCAGCTCGGGGTGGGTCGCCTGGAAGGACTGCAGGTCGGCCAGCAGCTCGCGCGCCTGGCCCTCGCCGACGCGGATGCCGGCCAGCTCGAACAGCTCGCCGGCGTGGTAGCTGCGCGCGGCGACACCCACCCGCAGCCGCAGCCGGTCGTCACCGCTGCCAGCAGGGGCGAGGTCGACCTCCTCGACGGCGAAGCCGAGCTCGTTGAGCCGACGGATCCGCAGCTGCACCTCGAGCCGGTCGTCGAAGCCGAACAGCGGTTCCTCGTGCAGCAGCTGCCACAGCGACTCGTAGCGCGGCGCCACCTCGGTGGCCTCCTGCACCAGCTGGTCGTAGATCTCCTCCGGCCGGTCGAGCATGACGGCCAGATCGAGCAGACCCCCCGCCACGTTCTCGACCATGATCTCGAGGTCCTGCGCGCGCTGCCCGGGGCTCAGCGTGCGATGCACCTCGCTCGTCTCGGCGTCGACCAGCCAGGCCTGCAGGCGCTGGCCGTCGCGCGAGAACAGGGTGTTCGCGAGCGAGCAGTCGCCCCAGTAGACGCCGCTGCGGTGCAGGTCGACCAACAGCCCGGCCATGGCGTCGAGCAGCCGAGCCCGCTGGCGGGGCCGGTTCGGGGGCAGCCGCAGCAGCAGGCGGCGGAACTGCCAGGAGCGCTCGAGGTAGCGGGTGACCAGCAGCGCGTTGCCCTGCTCCGGCTGCTGCACGAGCCCGACGGCGCGCACGGCCGGCAGGTTGCGCGCCTCCAGGTCGCGCAGCACGGTGTACTCCTTGTGCGCCACCCGCTGCGGCAGCTGCTTGATCGCCCAGAGCCGGCCGTCGGCCTGCACGAAGCGCACCAGGTGCCGGCTCGGCCCGACCTTCATCTCGCGCAGGTCGGCGACGGTGTCGTCCCAGTCCTCGAGCCGACGCTCCCAGGGCAGGGCGAGCATCTGCGCGGAAGGGGAGCGCAGACGCAGGTCGGCGGAGTAGGCCATCCGACCTCCCGTCGTCGTGGGCTCACGCAGCGTGGCCGAAGCCAGTGTGCCGGTCTCAGTGTGACGGGCGATGACCGAGCCGCGTGTTGCGGGGCGGTGCGCGTGTCAGCCGCGCGGTCGCCGCGCAGGAGTGGAACGCTGCGACGACCAAAGACCCGATGAGGAGGACCGCTCGTGCCCACCGGCGGACAGGCGCTCGTGCGGGCGCTGCGCGCGCTCGACGTCGAGGTGGCCTTCGGGCTGCCCGGCGTGCACAACCTGGCGGCGTGGAAGGGCTTCCCGGGCAGCGGGGTGCGCCTCGTCGGCGTGCGCCACGAGCAGAGCGCCGGCTACGCCGCTGACGGCTACGCGCGCGCCACCGGACGCCTCGGCGTCGCCCTGACGACCACCGGTCCGGGCGCTGCCAACGTCGTGGCGGCCACCGGCGAGGCCTGGGCGTGCCACTCGCCGCTGCTCGTCGTTGCCACCGACATCCCGAGCACGGTGCGCCGGCCGGACACCTACCTGGGCGTGCTGCACGAGACCACCGACCAGGCGTCGTTCTTCCGCCCGGTGACCAAGGCGGTGCGCCGGGTGTCGCGGGCGCACGACCTCTACGACGACGTCGTCGCGGCCGGCCGGCTGGCCCTTGCGCACCCCCGGCGTCCGGTGTACCTGGAGGTGCCGACCGATCTGCTGGCCGCCGCGGTGCCCGAGCCGCAGGCACTCGCGGTCGAGGCGCCGTTGGACGAGGCACCGTCGCTGGAGGCGGCGCTGGCCGCCCTCGAACGCGCCGAGCGACCCCTCGTGTGGGCCGGCGGGGGAGCGAGCGCCGACGACGCGGGCCCGCTCGTCGCGGCCCTCGCCCGCCGCCTGGGCGCCCCGGTGCTCACCTCCTACGGCGGCCGCGGCCTGCTGGCGCCGGACGACCCGAACCTGGTGCCGCTGCCCGCGCACGTGCCCGAGGCCGGCGGGCTGTGGGACGCCGCCGACCTCGTGCTGGTGCTGGGTAGCGACCTCGACGCGATGAACACCCAGGGGTTCCGGCAACCGCAGCCGCCGGTGCTCGTCGCGGTGGGTCTGAGCGACCCGGTGACCTACCCGGCCGATGTCGGGGTGCGGGCGAGGGTCGGCCCCACGCTCGAGCGGCTGCTGGCCGGCCTGGCGACGGGCGAGCGGCCCGCGTGGTGGCGTCGGCCGCCCGGTCGCGAGGCCTACGCCGGCGCGGGCACCGCTTTCCTCGACGCGCTCGAGGCAGGCCTGCCCGCCGATGCCGTCGTGGTGGCCGACATGTGCGTGGCGGGTTACTGGTGCGGCGGCTTCGGCCGAGTCGGCGCGCCGCGGGGGCTCGCCTACCCGGTGGGCTGGGGCACCCTCGGCTTCGGTTTCCCGGCCTCGCTCGGCACGGCGCTGTCCGGGCGGCCGACCGTGGCGGTGGTCGGTGACGGCGGGTTCCTGTTCGCCTGCGGCGAGCTCGCCACCGCCGCGCAGGAGCAGCTGCCCGTCGTGGTGGTCCTCGTCGACGACGGCGGTTACGGCATGCTGCGCTACGACTTCGTCACCGGCGGCGAGGACCCGGTCGGCACCGAGCTCGGGCCGCCCGACTTCGTGGCGCTCGCCGCCGCCTTCCGCGTCGACGCCCGGTCGGTGACGCTCGACGAGCTGGGCGCCGCGGTCGCGGCGGGCCTGGCCGCCCGCCGACCCACCCTGCTGGTCCTGCAGGCGACGTTGTCGCCACCGCCCACCACCTCGCCGAACTGGTACCGGGCCCGGGCTCCTGCCTAGATGATCGATTCCAAGCCTGATCAGTGGTCGTAGGCGAGTAGCGAGCGTCGGACGCGCTGTCCGGTGTGGTCGTTGTGCCAGATCGCGGTGGTGAGCGCGAGCATCCGCTGCAGGACACGG
>JAABUN010005890.1_pt1 | contig 14679 bp, 15 predicted proteins | sample 5559311 | NCBI WGS metagenome assembly JAABUN01 (sample SAMN10711877, study PRJNA513370) | rock metagenome | isolation source: Antarctica rocks | place: Antarctica: Victoria Land, Siegfried Peak sud | reverse complement strand
GCGATAGCGTTGCGTGCCAGCGCGGTTGTGTCCATCTTTATGCGTGTGGTCGGCGGAGCCGCAGTAGGGGCAAGGTATTCTTTCCATGCCACCACTATGCCATACCCCTGCCTCTCTAGCCACTCCCATCGAGCGCGGTGCCGTCCGAATCGAGTATTCCAGAGCGGTTTTCAGGGGAAGTCGGCGGTATCGGCGGTGTTGTGTGGCGCGGGCTTATGGAGGTTCACAACTGCATCGGGCAGTGGTGGGATGGGCTTCAGCCCGTCGTCCGGGATGACGGGCTGAGCGCACCATCCCACCCCGACAACGCGCACGACCCGATCTGGTTCTTACGCTTCATCAGCCCGTGATTCGTCCGCCGGGGAACAATCACGGGCTGAAGCCTGCGCCACATGTACACGCCCCCGCCAATCGTCGTACAGACCGCTTCAATTGTCGTCGCGGCGGGGTTTCGCGGGGGGGTTCTTGCGCGTCACACGGGCGGCGTCCCCCGCTTGGACCCGGAAGGGGATCGCGGCCCCGTAGCGGGCGAGGTCGGTGCGGAGCAGGTCGAGTTCGCCCACGAACTCCCGCGCCCCGACCACCGTGGCCCGTTCGCGCATCGCCAGCGCGTGGATGAGGCGGTCGCTCGTCACCACGGTAATCGGCAGGTAGTCGTCGGTACGTTCGCGCCACTCCACGATCAGCCGCTCAATAACGTGATCGGCGGATAGCCCTTTCGGGGAGAATTGCACATCCACGGCGTAGGCACTCGCGGGGCCGTGCGGCCCCTTGCCGCTACCGTCGAAGACGATCAGGGCGCGATAGCCGCGCACCGCCTCGTAATCCGCCACGCGATCCGCCAGCCGCTGCCGCGCCGCCTCCAGATTGCCCGCCGCGTTGCTAACAAGGACGGGCCACGCATGGAGCAGGTTGTACCCGTCCACGATCAGCAGCGGCTCTCGCGTCATCCCTCACCCACCCTGCGGGGAGGGAATTGAACCGTCAATGCTGCCCGGAGGGCACCCGCAAGACGCCAAGACAGGGAAGAAAGGACTCACCACAGAGACACAGAGAGCACAGAGGAAAACGAAAGATGTTCTTGCTCTTTCCTCTGTGCTCTCTGTGTCTCTGTGGTGAGTCCTTTCGCGTTTTCCTAGCGTCTTGCAGGTGTCCTCCGGGCAGTATTGGCGGTTCAACTTTCTTCTCCCGCTTCGGCAGCGATAGCGGCGGAGTAGGCGGAGTCCTCGGCGCGTTGGCGTACGACCTCGTAGAGCAGGATGCTCCCGGCGGTGGCCGCATTCAGCGAGCCGACACGCCCCGCGAGCGGGATGCGCACGGTGAGGTCGCACGTCTCGCGCAGCAGCCGAGAGACGCCCTGACCCTCGCTGCCGACCACGAGGACGAGCGGCCCCGTCAAGTCGGCGTCGCCCGCCGCTGTCGCTTCCGGCACGCCCTCGGCGGCGACGGCCCACGCGCCCGCCTCCTTCGCCCGCTCCACCGCCTGCACGAGGTTCGTGACGCTCGCCACGGGCAGGTACTCCACCGCCCCGGCACTGGCGTTCACCACGGCGGGCGTGACGCCCACGGCGCGGTGATCGGGGATGACCACGCCCGTGACGCCCGCCGCTTCCGCCGTGCGCAGGAGCGTGCCGAAGTTCTGCGGGTCGTGCAACGAGTCAAGCACGAGCAGCAATGCATCGGGGTTGTCCCGCACCGTGTCGAGCATCTCGGCGTAGTCCACGTAGACGTACGGCCCGACCTCCGCGACCACGCCCTGATGATTGACGCCAGGGGCGCGTCGCTCCAACTCCATGCGGGCGACGCGGCGCACTTCCATGCTCCGTTCCGCCGCCAGTGCTTCGATCTCGCTCACGGGACGCCCACCCTCGGTGCCTTCCGCGACGAAGACGAGGCGCACCTTGCGCCGCCCCGCCCGCAACGCCTCCGCGACCGCGTTGCGCCCGTAGAGCAGGTCGCGGTCCACCGCCACCTCGCCGCCGTAGCGATAGGCGCGGCGTTGCTCCAGAGGCGTCGGGCCACCGCGCCCTTCCCGGCCCTCGCGGCCTTCTCGATCTTCCCTGATCGGGGCCGGGGTGCGCGGCAGGATCATCGGACGCCCCGACAACTCGCCGCGCTGCGGGCGCAGTTCGCTGCGCTCGGTGCGGCGCGGGGCGAGCGGCGCGGCGGTGCGGCTCGTGTTCTCGCGCTCCACCTCCTGATCGGCGCGGGCGGCGCGGCGGTCGGCGGCGGGGCGGTTCGCCCACGGCTTCTGGCCCTCCTCGCGGTTGCCACCGCGTGGGTTCGCGCCGTCGCCGCGCTCCGGGCGGGCGATGCGTTGCGCCGAAGTCGGCTTGCTCGTCTGCGACCGCCCCGCCCGCGCAAAGCCCCCCCCTTGCGGGGGTTGCGGCGACTGCGGGTGACCGGGGCGATTGCCGGGTCGGCTGTCGGGCCGACCGTCGCGCCCGCCGTCCGCCTCGTCGCGCCCGCCGCCGCGCTCGACCTCATCGCGGCGGTTGCGGCCCGGATTACCCGTCGTGTCGCGGGTCTGCTTCGGATTGCGCGGTTGCGCCGCCTGCACATTCGCGTTGCGACGCGCCGGCCCGCCCTTCCACACCCCGCTCGACTTGCCCGCCTTGCCTTTCGCCATCTCGTGTACCTGATCCCTTGCCTACGTCCTCGAACCTGTATCCATCCATATGAAACAGGGAGGGCGGGCTTTAGCCCGCCGGTTGCGTGAAGTATACCAGTCGGCGGGCAAAGTGACGGTTGCCGCGCTCGCTGCACGGACGGAAGGTACCGAGACCCAGTGTAGGGGCGCACGGTTGTGCGCCCTCTCGCCGCGCCCCGATCTTGCCCTTCGGCACCGTACCCACCGGGGAGGGCGCACAACCATGCGCCCCTACACCTACATTGCATCGCCCTTCGTTCAGTGGTCGGCCCACCGCCACTTCGTCCCCTGCGGCGTGTCTTCCAACGCGACGCCGAGTTTCGTCAGGCTGTCGCGCACCGTGTCAGAGAGCTGCCATTGCTTCGCGGCCCGCAACTCGCGGCGCACTTCCAGCAGCAACTCGATGAACGGCTCCGCCGCCTGCGCGGAATCGCTCCCCGCCTCGTCCGGTCGCAAGCCCAATACGGTCATCAATTCGCGCAGTTTCGCGCCCGCCGCCGCGAGGTCGTCGCCCGCCGTGTCGTCGGCCTTGCCCCGGTTGATCGCCCGCGCCAGCGCGAACAGGGCGGCGAGGGCTTCGGGGGTGTTCAGGTCGTCGTCCATCGCGGCGCGGAAGGCCCGTTCCGCCTCGCTCGCCGCCGTTTCGAGGGCAGCACCGGACGCGAATGCGCCCTCGCGTGGCACGTCGCGCAAGGCACCGCGCAATCGCTCCAGACCCTTCCCGGCGGCCTCGTAGATGTCGTCGGTGTAGGTGAGGGGCGAGCGATAGTTCGCGGACAGCACCATGAAGCGCAGGATGTCGCCGCCGCTCGTGCGCTCCAGCAGGTCGCCGATAGTGATGTAATTGCCGAGCGACTTGCTCATCTTGATGATCTCGCCCGTATCCGGGTCCTTCATCTGCAACAAGCCGTTGTGAATCCAGTAGCGGGCGAACGGGTCGTGGCCCGTGTACGCCTCGGACTGCGCGATCTCGTTCTCGTGGTGCGGGAAGATCAGATCGGCCCCACCGCCGTGGATGTCAATCTGCTCGCCCAAGTGCTTGCGGATCATCGCGGAGCACTCGATGTGCCAGCCCGGTCGCCCGTTGCCCCACGGCGAGGGCCACGCCGGTTCTCCGGGCTTGACGCCCTTCCACAAGGCGAAGTCCATCGGGTCTTCCTTGCGCTCGTCCACCGCGACCCGCTCCCCCGCCCGCATCTGGTCGAGCGAACGGTGCGAGAGCTTGCCGTACCCCGCGAACGAGCGCACGCGATAGTACACGTCGCCCTCCATCGGGTAGGCGTTTTCGCGCTCGATCAGTCCCTGAATCATCTCGTGAATCTCGCCCAGTTCCTGCGTGGCGCGGGGGTAGATCGTGGCGGGTTTGATATTGAGGGCGGCGGTCTGCGTCAGCCACTGCTCGATGTAGCTCTCCGCCAGTTCGTTCGGGTCGCGCCCCTCGGCGTTGGCGCGGTTGATGATCTTGTCGTCTATATCGGTGAAGTTCTGCGCGTGCGTCACTTCATACCCCGCGTATTCGAGGTACCGCCGCACGATGTCGAAAATCATCGCACTCATGCCGTGACCGATATGCGCGTCCGCATACACCGTGGGGCCGCAGACGTACATCCGCACCTTCTGCGGCTCTATCGTCTCGAACGGCTCTTTGCGCCCCGTCATCGTGTTGTACAGTTGCATCGTCACGCGCTCCGCCTCCCCCGCACCAACGCGACCTCGTCGCTCCCCTCAAGGGCGGCGAGCCGCGCCTCCAACGCCTCGATATGGTTGCGCAGGGCGTCAATCTCGGCCTGCGTCATGTCCGGCACCTGCTGCTCCGCCAGCCGCCGCGTCTCGCCCGTCACGGGGTCGCGCAGCGAGACATTCTTCGCGGGGACGCCCGCCGCCGTGGTGTGCGCCGGTACGTCGCGGACGACCACCGCCCCCGCCGCGATCCGCGCCCCGTCGCCCACGGTGATCGGGCCGAGCACGCTCGCCCCGGCACCGAGGATGACATCCTTGCCGATGGTCGGGTGCCGCTTGCCACGGGCGAAGCGGTTGTTGCCGAGCGTCACGCCCTGATAGATCAGCACGTCGTCGCCCACCTCCGCCGTCTCGCCGATCACGATGCCCATGCCGTGGTCAATCGTCACGCGCCGCCCCAGTTTGGCACCGGGGTGAATCTCGATCCCCGTGAGAAAACGCCCCGCGTGCGCCATCACACGCGGCAGGATAGGAATGCCAAAGCCGTTCAGCCAGTGCGTGAAGCGGTGCAGCAGAACCGCGTGCAGCCCCGGGTAGGCGAGCAAAATCTCCACCGTGCTCTTGGCGGCGGGGTCGCGGTCATAGAATGCCTTGATGTCCTCACGAATCTGTCTCAGCATGGGAAACGCTCCTCCATGTCGTAGCGCGAATGGCGGCGGCGGGGCAACACGCAGCTCGCCGCTTCCCCGCTACCGACAGAAGGAGCACCCCCCCGCAGGGCGCAGGCCCGCGAGCGGCGGATAGCGCAGCAGCCGCAGCCGCTCCGGGGGCATGGCGGGGGTGGTTCTCGCTGCCGCCCGCATCAGGAGGCCGCCGGGGCGGACGATTTCGCGGTCTTGGCGGACGTGGATGCGGAAGACGCGGCAGGCTTCTCGGTGGCGGGCTTCTCGGTCGCCGCCTTGACCTCATTGGAGACCTTCGCGGTGGCGTCGCTCACGGCCTTCTCGGTCGTAGGCGCGGCGTCGGCCTTCTTGTCGCCCTTTTCGCCGCCGCCGCCGTCCCCATCGGTCTTCTTGGCGGCGTCGCTCGACGCGCCTGTGTCGCTGCTGGAAGGGCGGCTATCGGTCTTGTACCAGCCGCTCCCCTTGAAGATGATCGGCGCGGGTTGCAGCACGCGGCGCACCGACACCCCGGTTTCCGGGTCTGCGGTCAGCGAGTCTTCGGTGAAACCCTGCCGCAGTTCGAAGCGGCTGCCGTCCGGTCGCTCGTATACATACACTGGCACAGATCGTTCCTCCGTGGGTAGTACCCGCGTGATGTGTCGCCAAAAGGCGGGGCAACCCCACGCCCCGCTCTCCCCTACAACGCCGCAGTATAAACCCGCTATTCCCCATCAGCACGCCCTAAACGACGTTTCGTGTTGTTTACTTTGTTGCGCTACTACGTCAAGAACCTCCGATTGCACGCGAGGGGAACAACCATGCGAGATCGAGCAGGCAATGTGCAAGTTCCCCCGGCGTCGAGAGGAACGGCGAGTGATCCGCCGCGAGCGCGTACACCTTCTCGCACGGGAGGGCGGCGACCATCTTCCGCTGCGTGGCGGGGCCGAGGGCTTTGTCGTGCAGCGTCTCGATATACGCACGCGGCGTTGTCGGCGATGCCGTTTCGCCTCCCGGCTCCACACCTCCTTGCGGCACGAGCGGTTCCGGCTGTAGTCGGGCGATGGCCCACGCGGCATCTGCGTTGGTGCAATCGCCGTAGAAGACGGCCCGCGCCCGCTCCGGCGGCATGATCGAGACCCCGCGTTCGCGCTCAACGACGACCGACGCTATCAGCAGCGATTCCGTGTCGTCGCGCATCACGGCGGGCGGCGCGACGCCCAGAGGCAGCAGGAACGCCGCGAGATAGACGAGCACCGCGATTCTTTCGGGCCGCTCCGCCGCGACCGCCGAGATAATCATGCCGCCCGAACTATGCCCGACAAGGATCACAGGTTCCGCCTGCGCATCGAGGATTTCGAGGACACGCGGCACGTAGTGCTCGTACGGGCGGGCAGAGAGCGGCATCGCGTCCCGCCCATGACCGGGCAGATCGGGGGCGACCACCGTATGCCCCTCGCGTTCGAGGAGCGGCACGACCCTCTCCCAACACCACGCGCCGTGCCACCCGCCATGCACGAGAACGAACGTCGCCACACTGCCCCCTTCAACCTCGGTTCCGCTGCCACATCCATCGCACACCTAAGCGGAAGAGACCGATGAGACCGACGGAGCCGAGCACGAACGGCACGAGGCCCGGCCCGTAGAGCACAGCGAGCATGAGGGCAACCACAAGATTGAGAACACTCAGGATGAGTTCGACCAGCACCGGCGAAGGGCGTACCCGCATCGCAACACCCCCACCGAGACATGAACGATTGGCTCACTTCGTCAGGTCATGAATCGCCGCGCCGACGAGCGGCGCGATCTCGCGGGGCAAGACGCAGAGCAGCACATTCGCGTGACCGCCGCCGCCGAAGACGACGGGTTGCGCCATCACCGCCGCGTCTATCAGCACGGGGAAGCGTTCGCCGTATCCCGACCCCACGGGCGGCACCCCGCACATGGCGAAAGCCGCGAACCCCGTCACTTCCCGCACGACCGCCGGGGGCGCGAGCGTCCACCCTTCCCGGCCCGTGGCGGCGGCAAGTTTCGCCGTGTCCACCTTCGCCATACCCGCCGCGATCACGAGTGCCACCGCCCCGTCCGCCGCCCGCCACAGGCGCGACGCGACGATGCTCGCGGGGTCGGTACCGATCTTCTTCGCCGCCGCCTTCACATCCCGCACCGTCACGCCCGATAGCACGTTGTGATGCAACCCGCACTCATCGAGGTATGCCGCCAACGCCGGCGGCACCGTGGCTCTCTCGTCCATCGCACCCTCCCACGAATACGGGACGAACCGCCAAGACGCCAAGAACGCCAAGGAAATGCGAAAGGACGCGCTATAGAGACATAGAGACGCGGAGACACGGAGGACAAGAAGATTGAGAGAACCCTTTGTTGTTTCCTCTGTAATCTTTGTGTCTCTGTGGTAAAACCTTCCGTGCTTGCTTGACGTTCTTGGCGTCTTGGCGTCTTGGCGGTTCAAAATCCCCGCTCAGTCGTCCACGAGGTCGGGGACGTGCGGGTCGAAGCCGGGGCGGGTGAGCGGGAAGCGGTCGGGGCGGAACGAATGCGCGTGGCTGCGCGGGTCGAGCGGAATAGCGCGGGGCGGTAGGGGCAGGGCGAGGCCCACCGCACTGTCGCTGCGGGCGTCGGTAATCATCCGGGCCACGAGTTCGCCCACGGCGGGGGCGAGGCAGAAGGCGTGTCCGCCCATCCCCACGGCGCAGAAGTAGCCACCGAGACCCGCCACGGGGCCGATCACGGGGTGCCAGTCCGGCGACACCTCGTGCGCGGCGACGCGGCTCCCGTTCACCTGTGCGGTGCCGAGTTCGGGGAACCGGCGGCGCAGCAGGCGCAGATATTCCTGCTGGTCGCCCGGTACCTCCTTCGGCACCTCACCGGCGGCGAGCAGCATCTCCTCGGCGGTGGCGGCGAGCGGCCCCATGAGTATATGCCCCCCCGCGTGCGGGCGAATGGCGGTGCCGAGTGCCAGATCGAGCACGATGGGCAAGGGCTTGCTGCCAAAGATCGCGGGGGGGCGCATCGTCGCCGCCACGTAGCGGTACGGCTTCACGGGCAGATGCACGTCCACCATGCCACTGAGGGCATTTGTGGACGCACCGCCCGCGTTCACCACGCAGCGCGTGCGGATGTAGCCGCCGTCGGTGAGGATGCCGGTGATCGAGCGGTTCCCCGGCTTGCCCATCGTGTCTATGCGGAGAATCTGGATGCCCTCGCGCACCATCGCGCCCCGGTCTCGCGCCCGCTGCGCGAACGCCGCCGATGCCCGCACGGGGTTGCCGAAGCCCGCGTCCGCCTCGTATGCCGACGCCGCTACCCCTTCGAGGCGCAGGCGCGGCTCGATATCCAACGCCTCGTCGCTCCGCGTCAGCAGGCGCACATCGCTGCCGAGTCGGTTCGCCACCGACACCTGCCGCTCCAACGCCTCCTGCTGCCCGTTCGGTACGAGCACGAGCAGCCCCGTGCGCACGAACTCCGCCGTGTCCCCGACCTCGTCCGCGAAGTGTTCGTACACGAGCAGCGACCGGGCGGCGAGTTTCACCATCACGCGGTCGGCGTGGTAGGTGCGCACGACACCGAACAATCGCTCCGTCGCCCCGGCGGGGGTTGCCCGCCGTTCGAGCAGGAGCAGCGCACGCACCCCGCGTTTGGCGAGTGCATAGGCGATAGCGGTCGCGGTGATACCGCCCCCGATGACAACCACTTCGGTGGTAATGCTGCCGCTACTGGACATCTTGCCCACCGCCCTTCCCCCACACTTGCATACGGCACCCGTCCGATGCCTCCCCGGTCGCACCATCATATGCTTGTACGATCACCGCGTGAAGGGGGGACAAACGCTCTGCGTTGGACGTGAATATACATAAGAACCGCCGTTGGAGAGACCCATTCGCTCTTTCGTATCACAATCCCCTAATCACCACAGGGAAAACACGCGGGAGGCGATGCGACCGATGCCATTGGTGAAAATTGGTGACAGTAAAGGAAGACGGGCCGCGCTATCCCTCGAAAAGATCGCATAACCACGCGATGTGGCGCGGGGCGGGGAGCGGCGCGGCGTCGCGGGGTGGCGTGGTACACTCTCCGCAACGACGGTCGGCGATCACGAAAAGGACGGTTCCGCAGATGGAGATCAACCCGACAGACACCGACGACGCGGTGGTCACACTCGCGTGGGACGAACTGGAGCGCATCAACCGGGGCATCCCCGTGGCGGCGACCACGCTGCCCGCTTCGCCCATCCAGACGGTGCAAGTCTGGTACGGGCGCGAACCGGGTGGGCGGGCGGCGGCACTCGCGGTGCAACTCGCCCTCGTGGAGACGGCGGCGGGGCCGCAGCAGGGCGTCATTATCAGCCGCGTGCGCGAGGACGCGGACGGCAAGACGCGCATCTCCGCCACGCAGGTCACGGCGACCACGCTCGACACCGCGACGCGGGATATGGAGAACCAGATCAGGATGCTCGAAGACGACGGTTTCGTACCCGCCGCCCCGCCCGACACCTACGAGCCGGAGCCGTGGGGCGAGGAGCCGAAGCCCAGCGCAAAGCTCTTCATCCCGCCCGCCGGTTTCACGTTGCCGAACGACCGACGTCGGTAGTCAGCAGTCGGCAGAGAAATGCGAACGCAAGACGCCCGCACCTTCAAAGGTACGGGCGTTGCTCTGTGCATTCTCTGCCGACTGCCGACCGCCAACTACCCCGCGAGGGCGCGAGGTATGAGCCGCCAGTGCTGCACGGGGCTGGTGGTCATCGTCTTATCGTCGGGGCCGGGATCGGTGCGCACCACCGCGAGGCGGGCATAGCCGGACGAGTCCGACACCGCCCCGACGATCTCCGCCCGCTCCCACCCGCGCAAGCTACGCCCGCCGGTGATCTCGTAGCCGCCGTCCGGGTGGCGCACCACATGGTACGTGGAGCCGGTGGCGGTCTGCGCCTCGAATACCTCATTGTGGCCCATCCAGCGCAGCGCGTGCGAGAGGGCTATCGCTCGATTATCCTGTTCCGTGTCCGCGTCCACGCCTTGCTTCCCCTTGAGTGCTTGAATGCGCACGAGTGCGGGTATGTCGCGTCCCTACTGTACCGCCGTAAACGTCTCGGCGCAACGCCTCTACCGGAGCAATAAACAATTAAAAACAGGTAACGAGTAGCGGGTACAACGCCGTCCGTATAGGACGTACGCAGTTGATGTGGTGTGACCGTGCGTGGCCTGCATCGCTCAACTCGCGGTGGTTCTTCCCCTCTCCACGGGCGCGGAGAGGGGGAGGGCGGGTACCCTCCGGGCGGGAGGTTCCCCGGCGCGGCAACGACGTTCAAGGCCACCGGCGTACGTCCCACCGTGCCTGTTACCTGTTGCCTGTCACCTTGAGGAGCAGGGCGAATGCGAACGCCGCCGCCCGCTTGCCGATCTCGTCCTCGGCGGCCTCCCACGCGCCCCCCGGCCCGAAGGTAGTGGTCGCGTGGAACTCGTTGTTCGACAGGTCCTTCGCGGTGAAGAACGGCACGTCGTGCAGGGCGCACACCTGTGCGATGGCGGCGGCTTCCATGTCCTCGCACAGGCTGGCGTGGCGGGCGTGCAGGGCGCGGAGGGCATCGGCGTCCTGCGTGAAGCGGTCGGACGACGCGACGGGGCCGAAATGCACCCGTGGCGAGCGGTGCCGTACCCCGGCGGACCACGCCGCAACAGGCCACGGCTCCGCCTGCCACGTCCCCATGCCCGCGACGAACTCCGCAGCGGCAAGGAGCGGTTCGCTCACGGGCAGCGCGTCGAGGTGTACATGCGTACCGTCCACGAACAGGCGGGCGGGGCTAGGCGCGAACGCCCCACCGGGCGCGACATGACCGTGATCGAAGGCGATGCAAGCAGTGCCGACCACCACATCCCCCGGCATCAGATCGTCGCGGTGCGCCCCCGCGCAACCGAAATTCAGCACGGAACGAGGCGAGAAGCGCGACACGACCGCCTCGGTCGCCGCCGCCGCCGCGACCATGCCCATCCCCGTCGTCAGCAGCACGAGCGGCGCGTCCCGGAGCATCGCCCGTTCAAATGTGCGCGGCCCGTGCCGATCCGGTGTCTCGCGCCCCACCCCGGCGCGGTCGAGCAGGCGCGTGAATTGCGCCATCTCCTCCGGCATCGCCGCCAGCAGGGCTATCGGGGCTATCGGGGCCGTGGTCGCGTCGCGCATTCGTCGTTCCGCCTTCTGCCTTCCGCCTTCTGGTATCGGTCGTGCGACCGCTTGCCCGTGGCCGCTCACGAAGCGGCTTGTACCGCCCTCTCCCGCACCGGGGCTAACCCCCGACTAGCCCGACTAGAAAGACCAACCGCCGTGTCGCTCCGCGAATTTTTCGTCCCGCTCGCGTCCGTCGCTCACGTTTACCGACTCACATGGAACAGCACAACCTCGCTGTGGGCGGTCGCGCTCGCCGCCCTCGCGGTGGCCCTCGCCGACCTCGCGCTGCTGCTGCTACGCTTCGGCACCTTCGACGCCTCCACCGCCGTGGCGATGCTGAACGGCGCGGGCATGGGCGCGTTCACCGCCGCCCTCATACGCGCCGGACTCACCGCCGCCACCGACCTCACCGTGACGGCAAGCGGCATCACGTATCGCACACCGTTCTCCGCGTACGTCGTCCCGTGGGCGGAAATAGTCGCGGTACGCCCCGCCACCTTCCCGCCACGCGGCGAACGGCTCCTCGTCCGCGACGCGGGCCGGGTGCGTGCAATTCCGCTCTCCGCCTTCGCCCGCGACTGGCGAGCCGACCCCCTCGCGGACGACCTGCGCCGCCACGCACCGTGGCTCTTCTTGGGGTAACAAGTAACAGTTAATAGGCATGGAAAGCTGTAGATGTACCTATTACCTGTTACTTGTCACTCTCAGTTCGCGGCGACGGCGACCTTGCGAATCGGTTCGCCGTTGATCTCGTACCGCCCGCTCATCGCCTCGATGCCCTCCGCGACGCGCTCCAGCGGCAGGGTGTGCGAGACGAACTTGGCGAAGGGATACTTCCCCCGCTCGATCAGTTGCCGCGCCTGCACGAAGTGCGCGTGCGACGAACTCCACACGCCGTAGAGCGTGATGTGCTTGAAGGTGAAGTGCGCCCACGGGTTGAGCGACACGTCGCCCACATTCGTGAAGTGGCCGCACGTCACGTACTGCCCACCGCGCCGCAGCAGGTCGAACCCTTCCGGCAGGGCGGCGAGCACGCCCGTCGCCTCGATGACGATATCGGCCCCGTAGCCGTGTCCGCTCGCCTCGCGCACCATCCGCGCCCGCTCGGCGGGGTCCCTGATCGCGGTGATGTCAATCGTCAGGTCGGCACCGAGTTCCTTCGCAAACGCCAGCCGATCCGCCGGTGCACCGATCACAATCGTCGTGAAGGCTCCCCGCTCTTTCGCGGCAATCAGGCAGAACAGGCCAATCGGCCCCGCCCCCTGAATCACCACGGTGTCGCCCACGTTGAAGACGGCGCGGCTCGCGGCGTGGATGCCCACCGAGAGTGGTTCGAGGATCGAGGCGGCCTCGGCGGAAACGCCGTCCATGCGGTACACGAATGTCCCCGGCACCACATACTGATGGCTTGCGTAGCCGCCCGTGACGGGGAGCGGCAGGTGCGCCATGCTCGTCGGCGCGAAGCCGTACGCCCCGCGCCCCTGCCCGATGGTCGGCTGCAAGGCGATGGAGCCGTGGTAGTCGTCCACCGCGATGGGCAGCCCCGGCTTGATGCCGATGCGGTCGCCCACCGCGAGGGCGCGGCCCGTGGCGTCGCGCTCCACGCCGTCGCCGAGGGCGACGATCTCGCCCACGATCTCGTGACCGAGGACCACGGGCATCGGCACGCTCGGCATGTGGCCCTGAAAGACGTGAACGTCGGTGCCGCAGATGCCGCAGAGTTCCTGCCGCACGATCATCGCCCCCGGCTCCGGCTCCGGCACCGGGGCTTCGCGCACGGAAAAACCCCCGCGCACGCCGTCCAGCGTCGCGGCCCGCGATGTGTATGCCATCTCTTCCCCTCCTCGTCTCGCGCCGACTCGATAGGGGCGCAGTATAACGCGATGCCGTGGCGATTGCTCAGCCCGCTCGCTGTCTGTCCGCCAGTATCGTCGCCCACGATGCGCGGCAATGCGCCGTGTTCGTCCCTCACGCCCCTGTCCGCCCGAACGAGTCGCGTGTACATTGCAGGCAGCGAACAGCCGATTGGCGGCGCGGGGCATGAAGCGGTTGCACGCCCGCACCCGCGAGGGCTTCGTGCCAGTCGGCGTTCGAGGAGTAGATGCCGACGCTGCACGCCCGCACCCGCGAGGGCTTCGTGATAAGGTTCTCGCCTCGGGCTTCGCCCTGCTCGTCATCCTGAGCAATCACAACGGCATGTGTCTATACCGTACGATTCGCTGCCGCGCTTCCACTTTTCACATGCGACGCGGAGAAGTGCAAGGGGTTGGTTGCGGAGGATGAGCGACACGATGCACATCGAGAACGAGTCGGACTACCTGAGCGACGCCGACCTGCAAGGGCGAGTGAATGCCCTGCGCGGCGGGCCAATCACGCTCGAACGGGCGGCGGACTGCGGCCTGCTCGCCCTCGCGGTGCCGGTGCGCTACGGCGGCCTGCCCATCTCCCACGAGCGTCGCGCCGCCTTCCACGACCGCCTCTACCGCCTGCCCGACCTCTTCCCCGTGCGGGCGCAACTGCTCGCGCACCTCGCCGTCTGTCGCTACGTCCTCGACTTCGGCACGCCCGCGCAGTACGATAGCTTCCTGCCGCAGCTCGCGGCGGGCAAGCGCGTCGGCCTGCTCACGAAGACGCCCGTGTCGGCGGAGCGTGTCAACGCCGAGACGTACCGCCTGTCGGGGCGCACCACGCCGCTGACGAACCTGCCCGCCGCCGCCCTCGTGCTCGTGCGGGCGACGGTGCGCGGCGAGATCGGGACAGGCGGCGAGACACCGCTGTTCCTGCTGCCGCACGAACTCGTGCGCCCCGACCTGATGGCGGCGCACGACAGCTACCACCTGCTGTTCGCGGGCAAGCGCGTGGGCCGCGAATTGCGATTAGGCGATACGGGTACAGCGAGCGGTACCGCAGCATGGGAGGCGACGCGATGGAACCGCGACCGATTCGCGTCCTGATCGCACATGTGGGGCTGGACGGGCGCGACCGAGAGGCGAAGATACTGGCCCGCGCCCTGCGCGACGGTGGCATGGAGGTCGTCTACACCGGCCTGCACCAGACTGCGGAAGCGGTCGTAAGCACCGCCATCGAGGAAGACGTGGACGCCCTCGGCCTGTGGTCGTTCGCGGGGGCGCACGGCACGCACCTTCCCCGCGTCGTCGAGGGCGTGCGGGCGGCGGGCCGGGGCGACATGCTGCTCGTGGTCGGCGGCATCATCCCCCCGGAGGACGCGGCAAGCCTCGTGGAGATCGGTGTCGCTACGGTGTTCCCGCCCGACACCCCGTTCTCCACGAGCGTTGCCTACATCCGCGACCACACCCCGCGCCCGCGCAATTCCGCCCGCACCACGCCTCCCGCTCGCTAGCGCAGTTGCTCCCAGTCCTCACGGCTGATACCGAATCCGGGTGTAGACTACCGGATATGAGCAAGCGATTGCGGCTGGAGCCGCACCACACGACCGAGGAGTTATGCCGCCTCTACCGTGAAGCCGACAACGTTGTTGCCCGTTCGCGGTGG
>JAABUN010005889.1_pt1 | contig 14680 bp, 18 predicted proteins | sample 5559311 | NCBI WGS metagenome assembly JAABUN01 (sample SAMN10711877, study PRJNA513370) | rock metagenome | isolation source: Antarctica rocks | place: Antarctica: Victoria Land, Siegfried Peak sud | reverse complement strand
CTGGTTAAAAGAAAAACTGCTCGAATCAGGCTGCTTGAAAGTCTTTAAAGATATTAATGAAATTTGTGGGGGAAGGTTACAAATCTGCCTTTGAAATAAGTAACTGAATTAAAATAATACAACAAAGTGGTTCGGATAAATAAAAAACTTGACGTTTAGCTCGCAAAGTGATTAGAATACACCACTTTCATTAGCAAATTTAACTTGCGCATAATACGAGGATGCTTCATTATTATGGCATATACTTTGCATAATGAAATCGCAAAGGTTGAGAAACTCTTTGAAAGGTTTTAAGAATTTTAGTCAAATAGGAGAAAAAAAGATGGGACTGATTGACATAATTATTTGGATTGTTGTGGGGTTTGTGGCAGGTTATTTGGCAAAGTTAATTATGCCGGGACCTGATGGCGGCGGTTTTATTTTGACAACAATTTTAGGAATTGTTGGTGCATTTGTCGGCGGTTTTATTGGCAGAAGTTTTCTGGGTACGGGTGCTAATAATAATGACGGCGGATTTAGTTTGATGGGTTTAGTTTTAGCCGTTATCGGTGCAATTATCGTATTGGCGATTTATCGTCTTATATCTGGGCGCAGCGTTCGAGGCTAAATTCGGTATTAAAATTAAATAAAAGGCTAATTGGAAAAACCGGTTAGCCTTTTTCTTTGACGTTTTGACAAAATTTGTGCATTGCAATTGCGACTAGCCTCGCAGTTCGATTGTCAATATCAAAATTCGGATTGACTTCGGTAAATTCAACTATTTTCGTTTTATCTAAACTTCCGGCAAATCCAGCCAAATTTATAAATTCTTCTGCCGTCAAACCAATCGGACTCGGCGCGGAAACACCAGGCGCGTCGGATGTGCGAACCGAATCCGCATCAAAACCCCAAAACAGTGAGCAGTTGGCAGCGCGCAATGAGCAGATAATTTTTTCAATCTGAACATTCTTTTGAAAATCTTCCAGACTTATCATCATTGCGCCTGACTTTTTCAAATAATCAAAATAAACCGGAGAATTTACTTGCGATTGATAACCGATTTCACAAAAATTTTCGGGTAAAATAAATTCTTCTTCTAAAAGCTGACGATACGGCGTGCCGCTATTTCGCGGAAACTCGGCTCGTACATCGAAATGCGCGTCGATGTTGAATGCCAGACAGTTTTTCGTGCCGAAAACTTTAGCCATTGCCGCGCCGTCCGCGTATGAAATATCATTGCCGCCGCCGAGGATAATCAATCGTTTTTCATCTCGCAAAACTTGTTCTACAATTTCCGTCTGCAAATCGTGAGTTTCTTCGAGAGTTTTTTGAATTATCGTATCGCCCAAATCGAAAATTTCGGCTGAAACTCCAAAATCTGTGAACTTATAAAATTGTGTGCGAATTGCATCAGGCGCAAGCGCCGCGCCGATTCGACCTTTGTTTCGCGCAACACCTTCGTCTTGCGGGCAGCCTAAAATTATAGTTTCCGATTGTTCGTAATTATCAAATGATGAAGAAACAATTTCACCGAGCCGCACATCGTTCGAGTCGTTTTTTTTGAAAAATAAATCTTGTTTTGGGCGAGTTGTATTTTGAAAAATATCAAACATAATTTGCCAAAAGTCGTCGGTCTAAGTTATAAGTATCTTTACACGAACCGCTTTAGTCAATTTTTATGAAAAACAATCGCAACAATTTCAACCGAAAAATCACCTGGCAAAAAGTTTGGTGTTGGTTGAGCGCAATTGGTTTTCTGAACAGGTGAAAAGTTTGAGCTTTTGCCATAAGAATTTTAGAAAATCTGTTGTCGAAAATTATTTTTCTCAACAGATTTTTTCTTTGCTGTGCTGATTTATGCAGGATTTTGAAAAATATAATTTGATTCGTCCGGCGTGGCTGTTAAATTCGCCGCAGCGAACAGATGAGCCGTCGGCAAAAGGCTTGCGCGGTTTGCTGCTTCGCTTAATACAAGGTCAAAATTTGAGTAGAGCAGAAGCCGCAAATCTTCTTAACGAATTACTGGACGGCACGGCGACCGACGCGCAAATTTCCGCCGCTCTTGTTGCGCTAGCCGTAAAAGGCGAAACCGTCGAAGAGCTTGCGGGAATGGCGGAGGCGATGCGACTGCATTCGGTCAAAATAAATTCAAAACACACGGATTTTATAGACACTGCCGGAACAGGTTCGAGCCGTGTCAAAACTTTTAACGTCTCGACCGCTGCGGCATTTGTTATCGCAGGCGCGGGTTTGCCAGTCGCAAAACACGGAAGCCGCGCCGCAACTTCAAAATCGGGAAGCGCTGACGTTCTTACTGCATTAGGCGTAAATGTCAGTGCTAGTCGTGAAATATCCGAAAAATGTTTGAATGAAATCGGCATCTGTTTTATGTTCGCGCCGCTTTATCACGCTTCGACGGCGCGTGTCGCCGCAGTCCGCCGCGAACTCGGCGTTCACACGACTTTTAATCTTTTGGGTCCGATGACTAATCCGGCAAATGCGCCGTTTCAAATTATGGGCGTTTGGAACGAGGCTTTAGTCGCACCGATTGCGAAAACACTTGCCGCCTTAGGAACGAAACGCGCCTGGGTCGTTCACGGCTTGGATGGTTTGGATGAAATTACTGTGAGTGACAAAACCGTCGTTGCCGAAGTCGCTGAAGGTTATCTAAAGTTTTTTGAAATTTCACCTGAAGAGTTAGGATTTGAAAGAGCAAAAACTTCAGAATTAGAAAACCTGCGCGGCGGCAATCCCGAACAAAACGCCGAAATCATCATAGAAGTTTTGAGCGGAAAAAGACGAGATGCGGCGCGTTCATTGATATTGTTAAATGCGGCGGCGGCAATCTTCGTTGGCGGAAAAACTGAAAGTATGGAAAAAGCAGTTGAATTGGCAAAGGAAAGTTTAGACGGCGGAAAAGCGCTTGGAAAGCTGCAAGATTTAATTGAAATGACCAAAGCGCAATAATTCCGCTTTGTGTGAAGTTTTTATGAATGATTTTCTTAACGAAATTACCGAGTTGAAAAAAAAGCGTTTGGAAACTGCTAAATCGAAAATATCGCTTGAAGATTTAATGCAAAAAGCGTTTGCCGTTCGGGGAAATTCCGAGTCTCATCGTTTACAAAAAGCGTTGGCTGTAAAAGATAAAATCAACATCATCGCGGAAATCAAACGCGCCTCGCCGTCGAAAGGCGTGATAAACGATAAAATCAATGTTGCCGAAACTGCGCGAATGTATGAACGCGGCGGCGCGTGCGCGATTTCGGTTTTAACCGAAGAAGATAAATTTCAAGGTTCTCTCGAAGATTTAAAAACAGTTCGGGCAAATGTTTCACTACCGATTTTGCGAAAAGATTTTATCTTTGACGAGTTTCAAATTTACGAAGCGGCGGAAGCCGGCGCGGATGTAATTTTGCTCATCGCGGCGATGCTGGACGACGAAGTTTTGCTAAAACTTTATCGGCTTGCCGAACAGGAATTGGGTTTGGATGTTTTGCTCGAAGTTCATACTTTGGAAGAATTGGAACGTGCAAAGAAAATTGATGCGAAAATTATCGGCGTGAACAATCGTGATTTGCATTCGTTCAAAGTGTCTTTGGACGTTTCACGTGAATTGATAAAACACGCTGCGAAAGATTCGCTTTTGATTTCCGAAAGCGGTTTGCAAACGTCCGAAGATTTGCTTGAATTAAAAAAATTAGGATTTAAGGGTTTTCTGATTGGCGAGACTTTGATGCGAAGCGAAAATATTGAAAAGGAACTAAGAAATTTAACCACAGATAGACACGGATAAACACTGATTTTATTTGATTTTTATCTGTGTCTATCTGTGAAAATCTGTGGTTTCAATTCTTTTCTTTGATTTTAAGTTAAAATCTGATTTATGACGAAAGTTAAAATTTGCGGCATCACAAATTTGGAAGACGCGCTTTTGTCCGCAAAGTTCGGTGCGGACGCGCTCGGCTTTAATTTTTACGAGAAAAGCCCGCGTTATATTTCACCCGAAAAGGCGCGTGAAATTATCGAACAATTATCACCGGAAGTTTTGAAGGTCGGCGTTTTCGTCAACGAAAGTTTAGAAAAAATTTATCAGATAGCTGAAACCGCTAAACTCGACGCGATTCAACTGCACGGCGAAGAAACGCCTGAATTTGCCGCAAAATTAAAAGCAAAAACGAACCTCGAAATCATCAAAGCCTTCCGCGTTTCCGAAAACTTCAAGCCCGAAGACGTTTTGCAATACGCAATTGATGCAGTTTTGCTCGACGCATATTCGCCAAAAGAACACGGCGGAACGGGTGAAACTTTCGATTGGGAAATTGCGAAGAAAGTGCAGGAGATTTTTCCGAAAATGTATCTGGCGGGCGGACTTTCGCACGAAAATATTGTTAAAGCAATTTATGAAGTTAAGCCTTTTGCTGTTGACGCTTGTAGTTGTCTGGAAAGTAAAAAGGGTATGAAAGATTCAGCAAAAGTTAGTGATTTTATTTCCAGGTCAAAATAATTTATGAATTTTCAACCAAACGAAAATGGCTACTGGGGCGAATTCGGCGGGCGTTTTGTTCCCGAAACGCTGATGTCGCCGATTGAAGAATTGACCGACGCATATTTCGCCGTGCGCGACGACGCAGATTTTCAAGCGGAATTTCTTTATCTTCTGCAAGATTATTCTGGTCGTCCGACTCCGCTTTTTCACGCGAAAAGATTATCTGAAAATTTGGGCGGCGCGCAGATTTATCTCAAACGCGAAGATTTGGGGCATACCGGCTCGCACAAAATCAACAACGCCATCGGACAGATTTTGCTGGCGAGAAAGATGGGCAAAAAACGAATTATTGCCGAGACCGGTGCGGGACAGCACGGCGTTGCGACGGCGACGGTTTGCGCGTTGTTCGGACTTGAATGCGTCATTTATATGGGCGCGGAAGATGTGCGGCGACAGGCGTTGAATGTTTTTCGGATGGAATTGCTCGGTGCGGAAGTCAGGCGAGTTGACGCAGGTGCGAAGACTTTAAAGGACGCTATAAACGAGGCATTGCGCGATTGGGTAACGAATGTTGATTCGACTTATTATCTTTTGGGAAGCGCGCTCGGTCCGCATCCGTATCCGCTGATGGTCAGGGATTTTCAATCGGTTATCGGCAGAGAAGCCAGACAGCAGATTTTGGAAAAAACCGGAACTCTGCCCGACGTTTTGTTGGCTTGCGTCGGCGGCGGCTCAAATTCAATCGGATTGTTTCATCCATTTTTGCAGGACGAAAACGTGCGAATGATTGGCGTTGAGGCGGGCGGCAAAGGAAACAATCTGGGCGAACACGCAGCGCGATTTAACAAAGCGGGCGGCGGAAAAATCGGTGTTTTGCAAGGCACGAAAAGTTTTCTTCTGCAAAACGACGACGGACAAATCGCGCTGACACATTCGATTTCCGCAGGCTTAGATTATGCTTCCGTCGGACCCGAACACGCTTATTTGCAGTCAATCGGGCGCGTCGAATATGCTTCGGCAAACGACGCGGAAGCACTCGCTGCGTTTCAAACTTTATCGCAAACCGAAGGCTTGATTCCCGCTTTGGAATCAGCGCACGGCATCGCGCATTGTTTGAAAATCGCGCCGGAAATGTCGCCGAATCAGACAATAATCGTTAATCTTTCAGGGCGCGGCGATAAAGACGTGAATCAAGTTCAAGAAATGTTAAATCAAAAATAATTTGACCGCAGATTTACACAGATGAACACAGATTTTTAGAACGATGAAAAGAATTTTTGGATTTTGGTTCGTCATTCAAAATTTCTAATTATCAATTGATTTTATCTGTGTCTATCCGTGTAAATCTGTGGTTTCAAAATTTTTAAGATGTCTAATCAAATAAAAAAAGAGTTTGAAAAATTGAAAGCAGAAAATCGCGGCGGATTTATTCCGTTTATCGTCGCGGGCGACCCGAATCTTGAAACAACCAAAGATTTGATTTTGGAATTGGCAAAACAGGGCGCAAGCATCATCGAACTCGGCGTTCCGTTTTCCGACCCGGTGGCGGACGGCGTAACGATTCAGATGTCCGGTGAACGCGCTTTGCGAAATCAAATTAGCGTTAAAGATATTCTGCAAATCGTTGCGGATGTTCGCGCAGAAGGCTGTGAAATTCCGATAATTTTGTTTGGTTATTTCAATCCGATTTTGCAGTTTGGTTTGGAAAAGTTTGTTGAAGAAGCGGTGAAGTCAGGCATTGACGGAGTTTTGGTAACTGATTTAGTTCCCGAAGAAGCGGAAAGTTTCCGGCAAATTTTAGCCGAAAAAGATTTGGCTTTGATAATGCTTGCCGCGCCGACTTCGAGCGATGAGCGGCTGGAGAAAATTTGCAGAAAGGCGAGCGGTTTTGTTTATGCGGTTTCGCGGGCGGGCGTAACGGGCGCGAGAACTTCTCTGAGCAACGATGCGGAAAATCTCGCCAAACGCCTGCGCGGATTTACCGATTTGCCGATTGCCGTCGGTTTCGGTATTTCAAACGCGGAACAAGTTGCGGAAACCTGGAAATATGCTGACGCGGCGGTCGTCGGCTCGGCGCTTGTGGCGGAAATAATGCGACTCGCGCCGAATCCGGACAACGTGCCGGATGATTTCGTCGAAAAAGTCGGTGAATTTGCCCGCCGACTTTTACCGAATTGACTTTCAAATGCAACAATTTGTTACAAATTATCCATATTTTGCAGCCGAAATTTATCAAATGTGCATATTTTTAGCGGAATAAGATTTGCACTAATGAAAATAAATTTATCAAAAAGGAACTAAAAATTATGAAGAAGAAAAACATGCAGAGTGAAGATAGGAATTTATGGAAAGGTATTGTTGCCGGAGCGGTTGGCGGATTAGTTGCTTCGTTTGTGATGACCGAATATCAGGCTTTGACTTCAAAGATTTCGGCGAGCGATGAAAAGAAAAAACCGCAAAGCAAAAAGGACGAACCTGCCAATGTAAAAATGGCGGAGATGGTTTCGGAAAACGTCTTTGACCATAAATTGGCAAAAAGCGATAAAGAACCGGCGGGCGAAGCGATGCACTATTTGATGGGCGGAGTTTCGGGAGCGATTTACGGAGCGACGGCTGAAATGACCGGAATGACGACAATGGGCGCGGGCTTGCCGTTCGGTTCGGCGGTCTGGGCGATTGCCGATGATGTCGTCGTTCCCGCGCTCGGACTTTCAAAATCGCCGACCGCTTATCCGCTTTCGACGCACGCCTACGCGCTGACGTCGCATTGGGTCTATGGTTTGACGACTGAGATGGTTCGTAAAGCGGTTCGCAAAGTTCTTTAGTTTTCCTTAAATTTATTTGATAAATCCAAGTCATCTGCGGCTTGGATTTTTTACTTTAAACTGCTCGCATAGATTTTTAAGATTTAATTTTAATCGTTATGATATTGAAAATTATGAAACGAACGATTAAAGCGCCGACGGGAACAAAATTAACCTGCAAAAATTGGCTTATTGAAGCCGCGTATCGAATGATTCAAAACAATCTCGACGCGGAAGTCGCGTTTGACCCGGACAATTTAATTGTATATGGCGGGCGCGGCAAAGCAGCCAGAAATTGGGAATGTTTTGACGCGATTTTGGAAAGTTTGCGAAATTTGGAAGCGGACGAAACGCTGCTCGTTCAATCGGGCAAACCAGTTGCGGTTTTCAAAACACATACGGACGCGCCCAGAGTTTTGCTGGCAAACTCAAACATCGTTCCGCATTGGGCGACGCAGGAAAATTTTGATAAATACGAGCGCGAAGGGTTGATGATGTATGGACAAATGACGGCGGGAAGCTGGATTTACATCGGCACGCAAGGGATTTTGCAGGGAACTTATGAAACCTTCGGAAGTCTTGCCAGACAAAATGGTTGGGGAACGCTCGCGGGGAAATTTATTTTAACCGCCGGCTTAGGCGAAATGGGCGGAGCGCAGGCGCAAGCGATTACATTTAACGGCGGTGTGGGTTTGCTGGTCGAGGTTGACCGTTGGCGGATTGATAGACGTTTGCAGCTTAAACAAGTTGATTTGGCAATGGAAAATTTGGATGATGCTTTGCAATTAGTCAAAGAATTTACCAGCAAAAAGGAAGCCAAATCAATCGCGCTTTTGGGCAACGCGGCGGAAGTTCACTGGCAATTATTAGAGAGAAATATCATTCCCGATGTCGTTACCGACCAGAGTTCAGCGCACGATGTTCTTTACGGTTATATTCCCGTTGGCTTGAGCGTCGAAGAAGCCAAGAGTTTGCGCGAATCGAACCAAGCCGAATACGAAAAACGCGCGATGGATTCGATGGCGCGGCACGTCGAAGCAATGCTCAAATTCCAAAAACGCGGCGCAATTGTTTTTGATTACGGCAACAATTTAAGACAGCGTGCGAAAGACAACGGCGTGGAAAACGCTTTCGATTATCCGGGTTTTGTCCCCGCATATATTCGCCCGCTTTTCTGCGAAGGCAAAGGTCCGTTTCGCTGGGTTGCTTTGTCGGGCGACCGGGAAGATATTTACAAAACCGACGAAGCGATTATGAATTTGTTTCCCGAAAACGACCATTTGACGCGCTGGCTGACAATGGCGCAGGAGCAAGTCGCGTTTCAAGGCTTGCCCGCCAGAATCTGCTGGCTCGGCTACGGCGAACGCGCCAAAGCCGGACTCAAATTAAACGAAATGGTCGCAAGCGGCGAACTTTCCGCACCGATTGTCATCGGGCGCGACCATTTGGATTGCGGCTCGGTGGCATCGCCGAACCGCGAAACCGAAGCGATGAAGGACGGCTCGGACGCAATCGCCGATTGGGTTTATCTCAACGCGATGATAAACGCCGTCGGCGGCGCAACGTGGGTTTCACTGCATCACGGCGGCGGAGTCGGCATCGGTTACAGCTTACACGCCGGACAAGTCATCGTCGCCGACGGAACAATCGAAGCCGCGAAACGCATCGAAAGAGTTTTAACAACCGACCCCGGAATGGGCGTTGTTCGCCACGTTGACGCGGGTTATACGGAAGCGATTGAATTTGCCGAAAAGAATGACATCAAAATTCCGATGATAAAATAGAATTCGGCAGCAAACTTGCTTCAAAATAAAATGAAACGGATAATCTGAAACAAAATGGATGGAAAACGCTTAATCGAAAAAATCAGACTGCGAAACATACTTTCGTTTGGTGACAAAGGCGAAGAAATCACGCTCGAACCGCTCAACATCATCATCGGTCAAAACGCTTCGGGCAAATCGAATTTGATTGACGTGATAAAACTTTTGCGTTCGCTTCCGCGTGATAAGGGCTTGGCTAATTTTATAAGCCGGAGCGGTGGGCTTAATGAATGGATTTGGAAAGGAGTTAAGACACAAAATTTTGCTCAAGTAAATGCAAGTTTAGATGTTGAATATGGTGATATTGAATACGAAATCAAATTTATTGAAGGTATGTCCGGTTTAAGAATTCTTGATGAAGTATTAAAACCAGAAGGTAAAAATGAGTATTTAACAAGAAAACAAATTATTTCAGGTGAAGACTCTACTAGAAAAACGACTTCAAAAGAAACAGTTCTCGAAAAATATTTTGAATTTGAAGTTCAAGATATACACTATGACTTTTTTGCTTTTAGGTATTATATCGAAAAAACTAAGGTTTATTCTGATTTACAGACAAATCGTAAAGCCGAGTTAAGAAGACCTCAAATTCCTGACGCTCCAAACGATTTTCTGGATGAAGATGCAAGCAATTTAGCCCTTGTTCTAAATGATTTAGAACACAGAGGCGACACAAAAGATAAAATTGTCGAAAACCTCAAAAAATTTAATCCACGAATCAAAGATTATTCAGTCAGAATTTTAGGCGGAACGGTTCAGCTTTTTATTCGAGAAGAAGGTTTGGAAAAACCGATTTCCGCGATGCGTCTTTCGGACGGAACTTTGCGTTATCTGTGTTTGCTGGCGATTCTCTGTCATCCCGAACCGCCGCCGCTGATTTGTATCGAAGAGCCGGAGACGGGTTTGCATCCAGATATTTTGCCGACAATTGCCGAATTGATGATTGATGCGTCGAAGCGGACGCAGTTAATCGTTACGACTCATTCGGACATTCTCGTTTCTGCCTTTTCCGAGATTCCCGAAGCCGTTTTAGTCTGCGAAAAGGACGAGGACGGAACGCATTTCAAACGGCTCGAAAAAGAAAAACTCAAAACTTGGCTCGAAGAATACTCGCTCGGCGAAGTCTGGCTCAAAGGCGAAATCGGCGGAACTCGATGGTAGAGGAAATAAGAATTTACATCGAAGGCGACACGAAACAGAAAGGGAAATTTAACACGATTTCTCTGCGCGAAGGTTTTAATCATTTTTTCCTTGAATTAATAGAAAAAGCAAAGGCTAAAAACATCGTGCTGCGCTTGATTATGAGCGGCTCAAAATACGAAACTTTCAAGGATTTTCTCAACGCCGCCAAATCTTATGAAAATAGTTTCGTCTGCTTTTTACTTGATTCGGACGCGACGGTTAATAACCAAACCGCAAAGGCATTTTTGCAAACACAAAATCCGCTTTGGCACTTGCAAACTGTAGAAGAAAACCAATGCCATTTAATGATTCAAATAATGGAATCTTGGTTTTTGGCGGACAAAGAAAAATTAGCTGAGTTTTATGGTCAAGGTTTTAATCAGAACGCGCTGGCGAAAAATACAAATGTCGAAAATATTCTAAAAGCCGATGTCGAAAATGGTTTGGCAAACGCGACAAGAAATACGCAGAAAGGCGAATACCATAAAACACGACACGGCGCAAAAATTCTAGAGTTAATAAATCCGAAAAAAGTCCGCGATGCCGCGCCGCATTGTGAGGAAATTTTTACTACCATTCTTGGAAAAATTAGCTGAAACTTCGACTAAAAGCGATGTTGTTTATGGCGTTATTAGTGTTAGCGATTCGGCGGAAGTTTATGCGCTGAAAGTTATGTTAAAATCGCAAACGAGGTGAAAAATATGTCGAACACAATCGAAGCGGTTTTTGACGGGAAGGTTTTTCGACCTGAAAGCGAGGTTGAATTAAAACCGAATACCCGTGTCGAGATAACGGTTAATGTCAAAAGCGTTCGGGAAAATCCGAAAGAATTTCGCGTCAGAAGCAGGCGTTTGGGCATAAGACGAGATTTGAATTACGACAAGACGAGCCGGTTGCTTGAAGAAATCGAGGGCGTTGGGAAATGATTACGCCCGATGCCAACATCATTTTATATGCTTACAACGAAGACGCGCCGAAACACGCGCAGGTGAAAGAATGGCTTGAAGAACAACTTTCATCGCCCGTTTCATTTGGTTTGAGTTGGCAGGTGATAACGGCTTTCTTGCGGATTTCTACCAATCCGAGAGCCTTTCCGCAACCGTTCAATTTGCAGGAAGCAATCGAAATAGTTGACGAATGGCTTGCGCTTCCGAATATCGAAATTCTCACTCCGACGGCAAATCATTGGACGATTTTTCAAAATCTAATCATCGAGGGACAAACAAAAGCGGCTTTGATGATGGACGCGCATCTAGCGGCATTGGCAATAGAACACGGCGCGACGCTTGCAACAACCGACCGCGATTTTTCAAAATTTTCGGCATTAAAGACAATTAATCCTTTATAATTTAAAATCGCAAACGAGGTGAAATTATGACGGTTGAAGAAACGGTTCTCGAAAAAGTTAAAGTTTTGCCGCCGAATCGGAAACAGGAAGTTTTGGATTTTGTCGAATTTCTCGAAAACAAAGAGTTGAAAACCAGACAAGCAACGGTTGATTCGGCGATTGAGGAAGTTTTTGCGACGAGAAAAACGCTTTTGGCTAAATTGGCGGAAGGCGCTAAATGATTTTTTTGACAAAAGCAGATGTTTTGAATATTCATCGGCGCACTATTGCCGACCAGGGCGGAAACGAAGGCATCAGAGATTAGAATCTTTTGGAATCGGCTTTAGCGGCGGCGGAAAATCGTTATTTTTACGAAAATGTCGACCTCGCCGCTTGCGCCGCTACTTATGCTTTTCATCTTTCCAAAGCACACGCCTTTATTGACGGCAATAAACGAGTAGCCGCCGTTTCCGCTGAAGTATTTTTGTTAATCAACCGGGCAATTTTAGATGCCGATGATGATTCGCTGGAAAAACTTTACCTGAATATTGCCGACGGAACTGTGACGCGCGAAGAAACCGAAACCTTTTTTCGAGAACATTTGCATATTCTATAAACTGTCGAATCCACAATCAGACAAAGGTTTATGTGTCGGAAAATATGTATTAAAATTATAATTTGAGGTGAAGTTATGACATCGGAAGAAGTTTTGCTGGAAAAGTTTAAGGTTTTGCCGCCGGATTTGAAGCAGAAGGCGATTGAGTTTGTTGATTCTTTGCAGAGCGAGGCGCAGACGAAAACTCCGCGTGTCTCTTTGAAAGGAATTTGGGCGGATATGAATGTGAATATTACTGAAGGAGATATTCGTGAAGCCAGAAACGAGATGTGGCGCGGTTACACGAAAGATACGGAAGACGAAAAATAATTTATGGCTGATTTGGCGGTTGATACTCATACGGCGGTCTGGTATTTTGCCAATTCGCCTAAAATTTCCGTTTCGGCAATGCACATTATTGATAATGCAGTCGCAAACGGCGACGCGGTTATTTTATCGGCAATTTCAATCGTTGAAATTATCTATTTAATTGATAAAGGAAAACTATCTCAACAAACTTTGAACCGCTTGATACAATATCTGAAATTACCAAACAGCAGTTTCGCAACTCAAGATTTGACTGAAGATATTGCTCAAACTCTCGCCCAAATTCCGCGCTCAACCGTTCCCGATATGCCCGACCGCATTATTGCCGCGACTGCTTTGCATTTGAATCTGCTGCTTGTCACCAAAGACTCAAAAATTCGAGCCTTGCCAAATATCCAGACAATTTGGTGACAACTTTTCAAATCAATTTCAAATGTCGGGCGATTCGGCGGAAGTTTATGCGATAAGTAAATTGGTCTGATTAAAAACTATTTTGTCGAGGTAAAAAGCTATGAAACTTATAATTTCAAAATCGTTGTTTTGTTTTGCATTACTGCTTGCATTTTCAAACTTCTGCTTCGCGCAGGATTATCCGAAACCGGCGGCGGGCGATTTTGTGATGCGGGATTTTAAGTTTCAGAGCGGCGAGAGTTTGGCGGAATTAAAGCTGCATTACGTTACTTTGGGAAAGCCCGCGAAGGATAAAAACGGCGTGGTGACGAATGCCGTTCTGGTGCTGCACGGGACGGGCGGGAATTATAAACAGTTTTTGCGTCCGCAGTTTGCGGGCTTGCTTTTTAAGAAAGGCGGGCTGCTCGATGCGGAAAGATATTTTATTGTCATTCCCGACAACATCGGTCACGGCGATTCGAGCAAGCCGAGCGACGGTCTGCACGCCAAATTTCCGCATTACGGTTATCGGGATATGGTCGCGGCGCAGTATCGTCTGCTGACGGAAAAGCTCGGCGTGAATCATTTGCGGCTGGTGATGGGAACTTCGATGGGCGGAATGCACAGTTGGCTGTGGGGCGAGACGTATCCCGATTTTATGGACGCGCTGATGCCTCTGGCGAGTCTGCCGATTGAGATTTCGGGGCGCAACCGCTTTTTTCGGCGGATGATTATCGACCCGATTCGCAATGACCCCGATTGGCTCGGCGGCGAATATAAAACGCAGCCAGTGAGAGGATTGACCACCGCCATTTACACGCTGATTATGATGGGTAGCGCGCCGCTCCAAATGCAGAAACAATCGCCGACCAGAGAGACGGCTGATAAATCTTTTGACGAAACGATGAAGTCGCGTCTGGCGACGACCGACGCGAACGATTTGCTTTATCAGGTTGACGCTTCGCGCGATTACAATTCCGCGCCGAAACTCGAAACTATCAAAGCCCAGCTTTTAGCCGTGAATTCGGCGGACGACGCGGTTAATCCGCCCGAACTCGGCATCGTCGAGAAGGAAATCAAGCGTGTCAAAAACGGGCGTTTTATCCTGCTGCCGATTACGGACGAAACGCGCGGACACGGAACGCACACCATCGCCGCAATTTGGCAGAAATATCTGGCGGAATTACTGGCGGCATCCGAAAAGAAAAACTAAATAACAGATCGGAATTGGATATAATCGGTTTTTCGAAAACAGTGAGTCAAAGAGAAAGACGCTTTTAACTCGGTTGGCGGAAGACGCGAAAAGATTTTTCTTGCGGAAGCATTTGTAATTTGGCTTCGCCATCGGACGCAAGTATAATGTGCTGATGGTTTATTGATTACCTTTATAAAATTTAAGAAAAAAAAGAGGCTCGCTAAAGCCTCTTCATTTTTGTTTTGCAGAAGTTTTTCTACTAGGTTCTGTTGATATAACTATCTGAGCCAGACCATTGTGCTGGCAAACTGCACGAAACTCAAATAGTTCTTTGCCAATTTATCAAACCTGGAAAACACGCGACGGAAGTGTTTGAGTTTCCCGATATAGCATTCAATCAAATGGCGTTCTTTGTATAAATGCTTGTCGATTACGCGCTGCCTTATGCGATTTGCCCGCGACGGAATAACAGCTTTCGAGCCGAGTTCTTCGAGTTTTAGAAGCAGCGCCTCCGAATCATAACCTTTATCTGCCAGGACATAATCGGCGGACAGATTCTCAATCAAGGATTC
>JAABUN010005888.1_pt1 | contig 14682 bp, 14 predicted proteins | sample 5559311 | NCBI WGS metagenome assembly JAABUN01 (sample SAMN10711877, study PRJNA513370) | rock metagenome | isolation source: Antarctica rocks | place: Antarctica: Victoria Land, Siegfried Peak sud | reverse complement strand
ACGTATCAAAAGGAGCGCATCCACTCGTCGCTGGGCTACCTGACGCCCGCAGAGTTCGAGAACCGCCACCGAGAGAAAGTTTAACAACCACCGCCGAAAACCTGTCCAGGAAAGCGAACGGAGTTCAACGCGTATCTGCGGAAAAGCCTGGAAATCCTCAAAGATCTGGAACATCCTTTGCGCCGGGTGGAATGGCTACATATGTTTGCGCGATTTTTCACCGCTGCCGACACACATGGCGGCATGGTGCGGGCGGTCCATCTATATGGGGCAGCCGACGCCCTGCGCGAGCGCCATGCGGTGTTCCAGGAAAGAACGCCGCGAACCCTTTTGCAGGTTGCTCTGTTAGAGGCACGAAAAACATTAGGTGACGACGCCTTCGCTGCCGCCTGGGAAGAAGGCCGTGCCCTGACCTGGGAAGAAGCCTTCGCCTACGCGCTCCAAGAAGTAAGTTAATGCGTTCGGGCGTTTCCCCCGCAAACACCTATTTCGGCAAAATATCTTTCGTATTCTTTTCGCCAGCGCCGAAATTTCGGAGTTCTTTCGGAGTCGTCCTGTAAAGTGCCCTGGAAACCGCGGTCCCGGCGCGTGGGAAATCTTTCCCCACCGGGTCCCGGATGCACTCTTTCAAGGAGACTCTTCCATGACACGACAGACCGCTGTCCCTCTTCTCGCCCCGCACCGCCGCCGCTTCACCGCTCTCGCCCGCATCGCTCTCGCTGCGCTCCTGCTGGCGGCGCTCGGCCTGAGCGTCGCTCAACCCGCCGCCGCCCAGACTTCCTATACCGTCACTGACCTGGGGCGCCTGCCCACGACTGACCGCAGTTATCCCAACAATGTCGACGCCACCGACACCGCCAACGTGAAGGTCGTCGGCACCACGGTGATCGGCGGCACGGGGATAGGCAGTTACGCTTACCGTGGCTTTTACTGGAGTTCCGCCACCAACAAGATGGTCAGCATCGGCGTCATTGGGGCTGGGTCCGATAGCCGGGCCAACGATGTCAACAGCCGGGGAGAAGTCGTGGGCGATTCCTCCACCGTCTCCGGGGGCGGCAACAACCACGCCCTGTACTGGAATCCAGGCCGGGGTGAGGGCAACCCGCTGGACCTTACGCGCGATGCTTGGCCCCTCAGCCAGGCGTACAACATCAACGAAAACGGCATCATCGTCGGCACTGTCTGGACCGAGAGCACCGGCGACCTGCCGGCCTGCTGGATTCCCACCAGTCCAAACTCCGGCGTTTACAATCCGACCGTGCTGCTGCCCCGCCCCAGCAATGGGGGCACTGGTAGCGTCAGCAAAGGGCGTTATCTGGGCGAGAACGGTGACATCGTCGGCAAGGTCGTGGATGCCGACGGTGTCGAGCATGCGGCCTACTGGAAGAACACGGGCACGTCCGAATCCCCGGTGTATGGTCTGCCGACCGTCATCATTGAGCCGAGCGCGGGCGCGGGCGTGGCATCCTCGGCTCTCATCATCAACAGCAAGAGTCAAATCGTCGGAGGATGGGGTTCACCTGGACGCCCCTTCGGCTGGAACCCCGGCGATGCCGTCGCCACCGACCTGGGCGTCTTCAGCAGCAACACAACTTCGGCCTGGGGACTGAATGATTCGGGCCAGGTCGCCCTGCTGGCCCCGATCACCGTCGGCAGCAGTTACGAGTACCGCGCGGCCCTCTGGCTGCCGCAGAACGACCTCGCCATTGGCACCTACAGCCTGACTGCCGGACTGAACCTGCTGACCACGCCGGGCGGCGCGGGCACGCTGGGCGGAACCCAGACCCGGCCTCACGGCCTCTCCTACAACGGGAGGGGCTTCACCCTCAACATCAATAGCCAGGTGGTGGGCTTCTCGACGACCAGTACGGGCGAGTATCACGCCTTCATCTGGGACAAAGCCAACAAGATGCGGGACCTGAACAGCAAGACCCTGACACCGAATAAGGCCACGTTCGCGTACCTGCGCGACGCGGCGGGCATCACCGACAACGGCTACGTCGTGGGAACGGGCCAGACCCTGACCTCTAAGGGCAAGACCTACATCAATACCTACCTGCTGACACCCACGTACAAATAAGTCGACGGGCCTGCGCCAGCGAAAGCGCGCCCGCGCCTGTGCGGCTGAGCACGGCGTCGCGGCCGAGAGCCGCAAGAAGTCAGGAGAGGAAAGGAGAAAGCCGGTGTCCGTGCGGGACACCGGCTTTTGTTATTCTGGTCATCATGGCGGCGCGCACCTCACGGTTCATTCGGCGGCGTCCTGCGCCAGCATTGCCTCGGCCAGGCTCCAGCCGCTCGTCAGTGCGCCCTCGACCTTCGGCCCGCCGCACCAGTCGCCGCACCAGCCCAGGCCCAGATCGGGGTCGAAGAAATGCTTAGCCGGGTAGGGGTCAATGGGCTGCGAATAGCGCCAGCGGAACGGGACCGCCTCGCCGCGCAAAACAAGCGGCTGCCCGGCGACTTCCTCGACGGCTGCCCGAACTTGCCGAACCACGTCGGCCGGATCGTCTTCCAGGTGCTCGACGCTCCAATGCCCTTGCGGGTGCGCGACGAGAACGGGCGGTGCGTCAAGGGGGTTTGCCCGTTTGGTATGGTCGCGCGACAGCCAGGCAAGAACGGGGTGCCGAACTTCGAGGGCGGGCCAGTCCGCGCCCGCGAGGTCCGTTTCCAGCGGGAAAATCACGGCCCACGTCGGCCAAAAGGTGACGCGCGCGAGCGGGGCGGTGTCCACGAACGAATCGGCGGCAACGAGCGGGATGATCTGCGCGGGCGGCATGTTGAGAACGACACGGCGGGCGGCGAACGTGCGCCCGTCGTCAGCCGTTGCGGTCCAGATGCCGGTAGCGGCGTCGCGCTCCAGGCGGGCGATGCGCGTGCCGGTCGTCACGTTCAAACCGTCGGCCAGCCGTTTGGGCAGCGCGTTCATGCCATCGGTGGGCGCGTAGCGCGGATGGCCGGCCGGGCGCGGCTGAACGCTGCCGGCGTCCCAAACCGGGAAACCGTGGCTCCACGCGCGCAGCCCGCCCTCGGCCGTCCACGCCTCGGCAAGGGCGCGCAGACGCTCGCCGCGCGCGGTGAAGTATTGCGCGCCATGGTCAGCCCGCCCCGCCCCGCCTTCGAACCTTTTTGTAGACGCCCGGCCGCCCGGTCCGCGCGCCTTGTCCACCACGCGAACCCGCAAGCCCGCGCGGGCCGCGTCGCCGGCAAAGGCGAGGCCCGCCAGGCCCGCGCCGATCACGAGAACGTCGGCCGGGGCGCCGCCGCGCCCTTCGGCGGATGAAGAAACAAACGATGTCACGAGGGTATTTTTTCCTTGCTGTTCGGTAAAACAAAGCGCGGGCGGCGGGGAAATTTCCCCGCCGCCCGCATTTTAATGTTTGGCCGCGCGTGTTTTTACAGGTGGCACGAGGACAGGCCGCGCTTTTCGAGGTATTTCTGGTGGTACTCCTCGGCCCGGTAGAAGGTCGAGGCGGGCGTGACTTCGGTGACGATGGGCTTTTTGAAGACGCCGCTTTTGTCGAGTTCGGCCTTCATTTTTTCGGCAATCGCCTTTTGTTCGGGCGAGTGGAAAAACACGGCCGAACGATACTGCGTGCCCACGTCCGGTCCCTGCCGGTTCAGCGTGGTCGGGTTGTGGTTTTCATAGAAAACCTTGAGCAGGTCCTCGTAGCGCACTTTGGCCGGATCGTAGGTCACTTCCACCACTTCGGCATGGCCGGTGCGGCCGGAGCAAACGTCCTGGTAAGTTGGGTTTTCCAGTGTGCCGCCCGCGTAGCCGGAAACCGCCTCAATCACGCCCGGCGTTTGCCGGAAGGTTTCTTCGACGCCCCAGAAGCAGCCCGCCCCGAACGTCGCTTTTTCGGTCATTCGTTTGGTTCCTTTGTTCGTCTCGTTGGTTTGTTTTCCGTTTTGCCGTGCCGTCGCCGATTGGACCGCGCGCGACAAGACCGCCTCGCGCGCGCGCCCGAAGGCCGCCGCGTTTCGGCCGGTAATCAAAACAAGGGCGAAGGCCGCGACGAACAGCACCACGACGCCCAAAGTAATCACGCCCAGCGTGTTTCGAGTCATGGGATTCACTTTCCAGGCGGCGGCAAGTTCGCTCGCGCGCCGCCCTTTTGCTTACCCGTTTTTGCCCGCCGAAGGTTTCCGGTTCGCGGCGGCGATCCGTGGCAGGGAGGGGTTAAAACGACAAGACGGCCGGTGCGCCCGCACCGGCCGTATTGGTATTTCATCGTGCGCGGGCCGCGTTAAAAAATGGCGGTCCATTCGGCGTTCACGTCGCGGATGCCGGGGCGCGCGCGCAGCGACTTGAGCAGGCCGGCGGCGTTCGCCTCGAAACTGCTTTCGTGGCCCTTGAGCGGGCGCAGCCGCCCGTGCAGCGTGACGTTGCCGTGGCTGCACATGACCTGAATCTCGCTGGTGTCCACACTGTGCCGGGCCATCTCGCGCCGCACGGCCCGCGTCGCTTCCAGGTTTTCTGCTTTCTTGCTGTTCATGCTGAGCCTTCTTTCGCTGATGTCGCACGGGAGTAACAAGCGCCCGCGCCCTTTCGTTAAGCGTACCCCGAAGGCCGGGCGTTCACAGCGTGTCTTCCTCGAAAATGTTGTCGCCGCGATGAAGGCGAAGGGCGATGGTCGCGGTTTGCAGGCGAGCGCGCCGCGTGGGCGCGTGGGCGGCAAGGTAACGCGCGACGGCGAACAGCAGGTGCGTGCCCTCGGTCGTGCCCTCGCCCCATTCGCGGAACTGACGGATGCCTGCTTCGAGCATCTGGATCGTGTGGAAGTTAACGTCCTCGCGCATGGCGGATCGTGTCAGCGCGTCGAACAGGGGCGGGAGCGGGTGCCCGCCTTCGAGGTAGCGGGCGATGACGCGCGCGGCCGGCTGCCCTTTTTGCTGCCCGTCGAGCAGGGTGAAGAAGCGGTCAAGCAGGGCGTCCGCAGGGGCGTCGTTCGCCGCCGCCTCCTCGTCGCCTTTTTGTTCGCCGGGCAGGCGCGCGGGCGGAACGTTCAAAAAGCGGTCCAGGTAAACGGCGACCGCCCCGTGGAACACGCCGCGCAGCACGAGCGGCGAATCGGGGCAGCGCTTGACGGCCTGGTGAAGCGCGCTGCAATAAGTGAACGTGTGCAGAACGGTGATCCAGTCGCCGACCTCGTTCGACGCGCTGAACCGGGCGACGCGCAGGCCGGCGGCGTAGGCAAGCGCGCGCGCGGCCTGGATGGGCCGCGCCCCGGCCGCAAAGGCGCTTTTCAGCGCGGCAAGGTTGGCAAGCGGGTCCTCGCCGCCGAGCAGGGCATGGGCGAGGCCGGCAACGTCGTCCCAGTTTTCGGTGGCCGCCGCGCCCGTTTGCAGCAGGTCCGGCAGTTCGTTTGCGAGGGCAGTTAGCGGCGGCACGAGATCAACGGGATGACGCCACGCGCCGATCTCCTCGCCGCCACGGGCGGAAACGAGGTGGCTGATCAGGGACGGCAAAACGTCGGCGGCGTGTTCCCAGCCGATCAAATCCAGCAGTTCGGCGGCCTTGTTGATCTCGTCCAGAACGTGGCCGCCGTCCGCATAGAAGCGTTCGGTGGCGGCGGAAAAAAGCAGGTCGCACAACTGGGCCGGAGGGGCGCCGTTGACGATGGCGGTTTGCAGGGTGCGCTCGGCGGCGTCGCGGTGGCGGATGCGGGTCCAGTGGAGCAGCCAGCGTTTCAGCGTCGGCAACGGCGCGTCGCGGTTGTCGAGCGGGTCGCGGTCGCGGCGCGGCGGCTGGTTCGCGCAGTCGCCGGCGGCCTGAGCGGTTCCCTGGAACAAAGCGAGAACAGCGGTCTCCTCACCGACGAGCGGGGCGAGGTTCGCCGCGCAGGTCAAAAAGGTCATGCCGCCGTTGTTGCCGTTCCACCCGTCGCGCTCGCGCGTCCCGAACCGGGCGGCCGGCAGAACGATTTCCCGAACGCTGGCCCCGGAGCGCAGCAGGCCGATGATGGCTTTGGCTTGGATCAGGGAAACGTTCTGCTCCATGCCCTTGCGCAGTTGCGCCTGGTAACGCCGACTCGCGTCGCCGCTTTGCCGGGGCAGGGCCGACACCCAGACCACGTCGCCGTCCCGAACCTGGACCTCATAAACCGGCACGTCGTCGGCGAACAGGTCAAAGGTGCAGCCGCTTTTCAGGTCGAAGCGCGCCTCGTGCCAGTGGCAGGTCAGGATGCCGTCTTCGATGGTCCCTTTGTGGAGCGGAAAGCCCATGTGGGGACAGCGATTGTCCACGGCCGCGACCGTTCCGTCCTTGCCGGCGAAAACGGCGATGGGCCGATCCGCCCCGCGCACGACCCGCACGCCGCCCGGCGCGCTTCGCAGTTCCGCCAGCGTCCCCACGCGCACGAATTCGCGGCTCGTCACGGCGGGCGCCGCGCCGTCCTCGTGGGCGATTGTCGTCTTCGTTGACCCGATGGACATCACGCTTTTCCTCCCGGTCCCGGCGCGAGAGCGCAATGGAAAAGCGTCGCCGGGTCCGCCTTAGTGTAACCCGAAAACCCGCGCTTTCCCGACTTACAGCCGGTCGGCGTAGGTAGCGCGGGCGGGCACGGTGACGAATTCGCGTTCGGGGTAGCGCAGGGCGGCGAGATGGCCGCCGAAGACGCAGCCCAGGTCGAGGTTGATCGTGTTGTTGACCCAGCGCAGTTCGGTCTGCGGCGTGTGGCCGTAGGCGATCAGCGCGCTGCCGCTGTATTCCTGCGCCCAGTCGTGACGGATCGGCTTGTTCGTGCCCGGCTCGAAGCCCCGCACGTCGCCGTACAACGTGAACTCGCGCGCGTGGCCGTCCGTGCGGCCGATCAGGTCTTCGCGGATGCCGGCGTGGGCGACCACGAGCCGGCCGCCGTCGAGGACAAGGTACGGCGGCTGGGACGCGAGGTAGGTCAGCACGTCGCCTTCCAGGGCCGAACGTTCGTGGTGTGGCAGGGCGTGGATTTGCTGTTCGGTCAGATCGAGGCCGTGGCTGCGCGTGACCTTGTTGCCTTTGAGCATCCGGAACAGTTTGTCGTCGTGGTTGCCCGGCGCGAACAACGCCTCGCCGGACGTGACTAGGCGTGTCACGGCTTTGAGCACGCTGACCGAGTCCGGGCCGCGATCCGCCAGGTCGCCGACGAAGACCAGGATGCGGCCGTCCGGGTGGATAGGAAGGCCGCGCTTGTCCCAGGCGTAACCAAGCGTTTCCCACAAATCGCACAACTCGGTCCAGCAGCCGTGAACGTCGCCGATCACGTCGAAGCGGGACGCGTTCACGGCAGACGCGCCCTGCTCGATGGCGACGGTTTCGATCTGAGAAGGCGTCAACACGTGGAAGCCCTCGAAACTTTTGTCGCGGGCGATTTCGCGCTTGGCGTTATCGAATTGGGCGTGGTGGCGGCGGATCACGCGCTCCCCGACCTGCCGGCCCGGCCGCACGGCGTCGCGGCGGATGCACTCCTCGACCGGCACGTCCAGGGCGAGCGCGTAAACGGGAACGTGGTGTTTTTTGGCAAGCCCGGTCAGATTTTCGCGCGCGCCGGGCTTGAGCGCGGTCGAGTCCACGACCGTGAACCGGCGATGCGTGAGGCGCAACTCCAGCCAGTGCGACAACAGCGCGAACGTGTCGTCGTTGATGGCCTGGGTCGCGGCGTCGTCCACGATCATGATGCGGCATTGATCGCTGCTGATAATCTGGGACGGCTTGAAGTGCCGGCCGGCGAAGGTGCTTTTGCCCGACCCGGACGGGCCGCACAAAACGACGAGTGCGGTAGCGGGGTACGTTATGGTCATGGAAACGAAGGTAAAGGAAGAGGGCGCGGCGGCGCGCTCGCTGGAAGGTTTGGTGGGGGAAACGCTCGCGGCGCGGCGCTCGCTAACGTCGCTGGTCCTGAGCGACCCGCGACCGGCTGACGATAACACAGCAGCGGCGGACGCCCTTTTGGCCGGGGCGCGCAAGATCGTGGTCCGCTCGCTTACGCTGCGCGGCAAATTGGCGTTTCAGTTTGAATACCACGCCGGCACGAAGGTCAGCCACCAGAACCTGCCCCCGGAAGAGGCGCGCGCGCGCGTGCTCGCGCTGCTCGGTCCCGTGTTCCGCCAGGGCAACTTTTACACCCCCAATGCCGATTATCAGGCGCTCGCTCGCGCGCCTGGCCGCCCGCCCACCATCAAAACCCGCCCTCCGTCCCGCGCCCCGGTCGCCGCTGAACTGGACGCCGCCGCGAGCCACAACCAGGCCAAGAACCACCTGCTGCCCGAAGGCGAACCGGTTCCGTTCCTCGTTCGCCTGGGCGTGATGGCGGCCGACGGCAAGGTACTCGCGGCAAAGTACGACAAGTTCCGCCAGATCAACCGTTTTTTGGAAATGGTCAACGACGTGGCCGGCGAACTGCCGCCCGTCACGGGCGACCGGCCGCTGCGCGTCGTTGACTTCGGGGCAGGCAAGGCGTACCTGACGTTCGCGCTGTACCATTTTCTCCACGTCGTCCAGCAGCGGCCCGTCGCCATCACCGGGCTGGACCTCAAGGCGGACGTGGTCGCCTTTTGCAGCACGGTCGCGCATGATCTGGGCTATGACGGCCTGACTTTTTCGGTCGGGGACATCGCGGGCTACCAGGGGGCGGACGCGGCCGATCTGGTCGTTTCGCTCCACGCCTGCGACACGGCCACCGACGATGCGCTTGCCAAAGCCGTCTTGTGGAACGCAAACGTCATCCTGAGCGTGCCCTGCTGCCAGCACGAACTGTTCCGGCAGATCGAGAGCGACACGATGCGCCCGCTCCTGAAGCACGGCATCTTCAAGGAACGCCTGTCCGCGCTCGTCACCGACGCGGCCCGCGCGAGCCTGCTGGAAACCGCCGGTTACGCCGTTCAGGCGCTCGAATTCGTGGATGGGGAGCACACGCCCAAAAACCTGCTGCTGCGGGCGGTCAAGCGGGCCGAGGGGGGCGCGGCGGCAAAGTCGGTGGAGGCGGCGCGAACGGAGTACGAAACCTTCCGCGACTTCTGGCACGTCTCGCCGCACCTGGAACGGCTGCTGAACACCCCGACTCAGCCCGCGTCAGAAGTCCCTTGACTCCCAATCATGTCCGCGAATCGAGGGTCAAAGGGTCGGGCTGGCTCGTTCGATGGCGCAGCCGATGGCCTTTGTGGTCGGAGGAGGCACGGGCGCACCCGACAATACGGCGTCGAGGGCGCGGGCAAGATAACGCTCTTGGACGCCGGCCGGGTCGCGCGAATCGTCCACCGGGCCGTGGAAAACAAGCCGGCCGGCCGCGTCGAACACGAACGCTTCGGGCGTGCATTGCGCGCCGAGCGCGTCAGCCACGCGCCCGCCCACATCCTTGAAAACGGGAAACGTGAGGTTGTTTTTCTTCGCGTGAACGGCGACCGCCGCGCTGTTTTCCGAAGCGTTCGCGTTGATGCCGACAAGGGCGACGCTCCGCCCGGCGTATTCGGCGGCGAGGCGCGACAGGCGGGCGTTATAACTGTTGGAGCAGGGGCAGTGAACCGATAGAAAAACGAGCGCGGTCGCCTTTTTGCCTGCTCGAACAGCGTCCAGCGTGCGGCGGAGCGGAGCGGCGGGGGCGGCCGTGGCCTCGGTCAAAAGGAGCGGCGGCGCGAGCGTGCCGAGCGGCAGGCCGGACGCGGCATCATCGTTCTCCGGCGCGGCGGCGACCGGCGGCTGCTTGCCCGGCTTCCAGGTGCGGGCGAGGTCGGCCAAGACCGCGAGCGCGTCCTCGCCGGCCGTGGCCGGGCGCACGGCCTCGTCCACGCGGGCGACGCTCCCGTCGGGCGCAACGTAAATGGTGACGCGCTCGGCGAAGCCGCTGCGGTTGCCCCGGACGCGGAACGCGCGGGCGGCCACGCCGCCCACGTCGGCGAGCAGCGGGTGGCGCAGCGCGTCTTTTTGGGCGAACGTTTTCTGGTTCGCCACGTCCTGCGTGCTGATGCCCGCCACGACCGCGTTTGCCGCTGTGAAGCGGTCAAAAGCGGTTGACAAACTGCGGTTCTCGGTCCGCGTCTCGCCGTCAAGCACGACCGGATAAAAGGCGAGCACGACCCACTTGCCGCGCCACGCTTGCAGCGACCAGGCCGCGCCCTGCGAATCGGGCAGGGAAAAGTCGGGCGCGAGCGAACCCAGAAGTTTTTCCGGCGCGATCACGCGGATAGCCGGCGGCAGCGGTTCGAGGTGGATATGCCCCTCCTCGACCGTTGCGGGTGGCCTCGCCGTGTTCCGGGCCTGAGCGGCGCACGGCGGCGGCGCGGCGGCAAAAGCGGCGATAACGGCCGCGAAGAGAGCAGTGAACTTTACGGGCGGTTGCGGCATGAGCGCGGTTCGGGTCCTTGCGATTTTGGAGCGCGGCGCGGTTTTCACCGGTCCGCGCTCCTGGTTTCATTGTGGCGGCGGGTGAACGAAAGGAGAGGCGCGCGGCTTTTTCCTACTTGTCCACCCGCCGCGTGATGGCGCAGCCGACCGGCTCGGTCGTCTTCGTGGGCACGGGCTGACCGGCCAGCAGGGCGTCGAGCGCGGCCTGAACGTAGCGCGTTTTCACGCCGCCGGGGTTTTGCGAATCATCCACGGCCCCGTGGTACGCGAGCACGCCGTTTTTGTCCAGCACGAACACTTCGGGCGTGCGCGCCGCCTGGAACCGGCCCGCGATAGCGCCCTGATCCTTCACGACCGGGAACGGCGTGTTGCGCGCGCGCGCGTGCGCCCCGGCCTGCGCGTTTGTTTCGGTCGAGTTCGCGTTGATGGCTAAAAACGCCACGCCCTTCGGTTGGTACGCGGCCGAAAGTTCGGCCAGCCGGCCTTCGTAAGCGTTCGAGACCGGGCACTCGGTCGAGACGAACACGATCACGGTCGCCTTTTTGCCGGCCCGTAGCGTGGACAAGGCGCGCGTTCTGCCCGTTCGCACGTCCGGCAGCCCGAAGTCGGCGACGAATGCACCCATCGTGACGCGCGTGTCGGCCGGTCCGGCGAAGCGTTTGCCGTTCGGGACGGTAACGACCGGGGTGGTTCCGCCCAGCGGGTCGCGCACTGTCTGGCTTTGCTGAAGGGCGGCGAGGCGGGCGAGCGAATCGTCGGCGGCCGTCGTGACCTTGATCTTGTCGTCCACGGCCGCGAGCGTGCCGTCGGGCGCGACGTAAAAGGTGACGCGCTTCGCGTAGTTGCCGCTGAGCACGCCGTAGGCTGCGGCCGTTTTGCCGCCCACGTCGGAAAGCAGCGTGTGGGTCAGATTCGCGTCGCGGCAAAACTCCTGCTTGCTTTTGGTGTCCTGTGTGGAGATGGTGAACGCGACCGCGTTCAAGGGGGCAAATTTGTCCTTGCTCGACGAGAAGGACTGATTTTGGAGCGTTCAGCCTTTGGTCTTGTCGGCCGGATAAAAGGCGAGCACGACCCACTTGCCTTTTAGGTCGCTCAAACGGTGAGCCTTGTTTTCCTGATCGGGCAGGGAAAAGTCAGGCGCGGGCTTGCCAATCCGGTCGGCGAACGGGCTGCCCGGCTCCGTTGCCGCTGTCGTCGCGCTGTTGGCCGTGGCTTGCGCGCGAGCCGTCCCCATGCCGCCGCCGAACGCAATCAACGCCGCCGTCGCCGCAAATCCGTATTTCCTCATTTTCGTTCTCCTTGAAATTGTCGCTACTGAGTTATGATACCGCCCGGCGCACGGCGGCGTTTTTCGGTCGTCGTTGAACAAAATTGAAACAATTGTCAAAAAAATCAACAAACGCGCTTCTTTAAATAAAACCTGTGGTAGCATTCGCAAAGATATTCAAGAAAGGGATTTGCTTGTGGCTCGACAGGTGACGCAGTGTCCCGTGTGCGACGGGCGGCTGATGAATACCGAATTGACCTGCGTGCGGTGCGCGACGCGGCTTCAGGGCGCGTTCCCGGCCCCGCCGCTCGCGCGTTTGCCCGTCGAGCACCAGGATTTCATCGAAACCTTCGTGCTTTGCCGGGGCGTGATCCGCGACGTGGAAAAGGCGCTCGGCATTTCCTACCCGACCGTTCGCGCCCGCCTGGACGCCGCCGTCGCCGCCCTGCATGAATCTGTTGCCGCCGCGCCGAGAACGGCCGCCGACCCGCAGCAGCGCCGCCGTGCCGTTCTGGATCAGGTAGCGGCCGGCCTGCTGGACCCCGCCGAAGCTGCGGAAGCCCTGCGAAGGCTGGGCTGAGCGTCGGCTCGCTTTGCATTTAAAGGAGATGCCCGTGAATGAAACCGCCGACGAGATCACTGTCCCGCCGCCCCCACCGTCTGGGCGGCGCGGCGTTTACCTGCGCCGCCACCACGCGCGCGTGATCGAGGACGGCAACCTGCTCGTGGTGGAGTTTTTGGACCACGAACGCGGCGCGGGCAGCGCGGCGGCGGGCCGGCCGGTTCCTGTGCCCGACCTGTACTGGCCTGCCGCCCGAACGTGGGCCGCTTCCCTGTCCGCCGTGGCCCGCGCATTGCTGCGCTTGCGATAAGAACGAGCGCACGAGAAAAGAAAAACAAGAAAGGCAAAAATTATGTCCCGTGAGGAAAATCTGCTTATCCTGCGCATGCTTCAGGAGGGCACCATTACGGCCGAACAGGCCGCCGAACTGCTCAACGCTGTGTCAGCGGCCGGGGGCGCGGGGAACGGTTCGGCCGCCATAGGCGTTCCCGCCGCGCCTGCCCCGCCGCCCGCGCCCCCGGCCGCCCCGGCGATTGCCGCGCCTGCTTCGCCCCCGCCGGAACCGCCTGCGCCGGTGGTCGAGCCGCTGGGTGAAGGGGGCGGCGAGGCTTATGCCCGCGCGCGCGCCAAGATCGCCGCCGCGCGCGAAGCCGTCGCGGGCGTGCAGGAGCGGCTCGCCGCCGCCGACGAAAAGTTGGAAGACGCCCCCAAAGCCTCGAACCCGTGGCAGGCCGTCGCTGATGCCCTTAAGGACGTGCCCGGCGCGCGTTCGGTGGCTGATGCCCTGCGAGGCGTGGACCCGCACCGCATCGCCGTGAACGCGCGCCGGCAGGCAAAGCGTTTGGGCCGCTCGGTCAAGGCCCAACTGGGCGATTTGGGCGAGGACCTTTCTGCTCACCTGCCGCTCGCGGGCGGCGACAAACGCGGTGAGCCGACCGTGACCGAGGCGCGTGAACTTTCCGCCATCGCGGTCGCGCCCGGCGGCACCCTGCGCGTCCGAAACACGTTGGGCGGTATCGAGGCGTTCGGGCTGGAAGAAACGAGCGAGAACAACATGGCCCGCGTTGAAGGTGCGCTTCGCGTGTGGCCGAACCGTGACGGGCAGACCCAGGCCGAGATCACGGCCGCTCAGGTGAGCCTTGTTTTGGAAAATGGGCCGGACGGCCCGACCGTGAGCGTGCGGCACCCGGCCGGCGTGCGCGGCGTCGGGTTGGACCTGCGCGTGTACGTGCCGGCCGGCCTCAAAATCTCCCTGCTCAGTCCGGGCGGCGACGTGAGCGCGCAAAAGGTGCGCGGCGGCGTTGTGCTCGCCACGCAGGGCGGCGACGCGCTTGCCCGCGAAATCAGGGGCGACGTGGCGGCGGAAACCGCGTCCGGCGACATTGGGCTGGAAGGCATCGTCGGCAACGTGCTGGCAAACAGCGCGTCCGGCGACGTGGCGGCCGTGCGCGTGGCCGGTCACGCGCTGCGGGTCGTAACCCAGAGCGGCGACGTGCGTTTGGAAGAGGTGGCATCCACGACCGTTACCGTCGAAACAGTGTCCGGCGACGTGGAAGCGCGCGCCCTGGCCGGTGCGGCCCAGGTGCGCGCCCGCACGGTTTCGGGCGACGTTCGCGTGACCGAAACGGGCGTCGGCGGCGAGGTTCACCTGGACACGGTAAGCGGTCAGATTACGCTCGCCCCGCTGCCGCCCCTGTCCGGTCTGGCCGCACTCACGAGCGTTTCCGGCGACGTTACCCTGCTGCTGCCCCCGCCCGGAGCGGGCGTGGACGGCGCGCGCCTGGAAGTCACCACTAAATCCGGCGACGTGCGCGGAAGCCTTCAGCGGTCGGGGGGCGAGCGTCTCCTCGATGCGTCCGGCATGACGACGCTTGTGGAAACGCTGGGCGGCGAAACGGCCGGGGCGGCGGCGGGCCGCATCACCGTGTCCACTGTGTCCGGCGACGTCGGTGTCGAACAGGAGTAGCCTGGAGACCGGCGCTCCCGTCCGGCGATAGGTTCCGGGGCTTTTCATGGCCCCGGAACGGGACCGACAAAAGAAAACCCGCCCGGCCGATTGGCCGGGCGGGTTTGTTGCCCTTTGAGAAAGGAGCGGGGATTTAGTTGCTGCGTCGGCGGCGAATGACCGCGCCAGCAACCGGAAGCAGACCGGTGGCGAGCAGAGCGATCGTGCCCGGTTCGGGAACGACGCCGCTGCCGGCCGGAACCGCGACGCCCAGGGCCGTGGCGATCTTGCCCTGGGTCAGCCCGCGCTGGTCCGAGGTCTGCCCGTTCGCGAAGTCGGCGCGGACGCCCGTGAACGGCGAAGTGGCGGTGAACGTGAAGGTCCCGCCCGTGACCGTCGCGCCGTTGAAGGTAGCCAGCAGGTCACCCACGGCCCCGTCGTTCGAACCCGCCGGGGGCGGAGCGGGAACACCAGCGCCCGGACCGGCGTTGGCGAAAGGCGACACGAGCGGGTTGGAGAACGTGAAGCCCGCCAGCGACGAGGTGGCGTTGGTGAAGGTGCCGAAGTCGAAGATGCTGATGAAGTCACCA
>JAABUN010005887.1_pt1 | contig 14683 bp, 15 predicted proteins | sample 5559311 | NCBI WGS metagenome assembly JAABUN01 (sample SAMN10711877, study PRJNA513370) | rock metagenome | isolation source: Antarctica rocks | place: Antarctica: Victoria Land, Siegfried Peak sud | reverse complement strand
GCGGCCCACGCATCTCATCCTCCACCCTACCCCCGCCCTCGCTGCGCGACGAGAGCGGCCACTATACCATCGCGAAACTTCCGCCACACTGTACTAGATAGAGGCTTCCTCGATCGTCCCCTCGGCAAAACAGTACTAAGCTCCGGCCCGATCGCTTTCCTAACCCGACTGGGCAATCCCATCACGAAATTGCGCGAGGCTCTCCGCTCCTCTTCATCGCCTCTGCTCAGCCGAGCGCTTCGGCGACCGCGCGACCGGCGACCCGCCCAGAGAAGATGCAGCCGCCGAGAAAGGTCCCTTCGAGGGCGCTGTAGCCGTGGAGCCCGCCGCCGCCGAACCCGGCGACCTCGCCTGCGGCGTAGAGGTCGGGGATCGGCTGCCCGTCGGCGGCGAGGACGCGCGCCGCGAGGTCGGTCTGCACGCCGCCGAGCGACTTGCGGGTGAGGATGTGCAAGCGCACGGCGATCAGCGGCCCCGCTGCCGGATCGAGGAATTTGTGCGGCTTGGCGACGCGGATCAGGCGGTCGCCGCGATAGTGGCGGGCGCTGTGGATCGCGGCGAGTTGCAGGTCTTTGCCGAACGGGTTGTCGAGTTGGCCGTCGCGCTCGGCGATCGTGCGGGCGATCCGGGCGGGGTCGAGGAGCGGTTCGGGCGTGCGGGCATTCATCCCGCGCACCAGTTCGGCCACACCGTGCGCGACGACGAAATCCGCGCCGTGCCGCTTGAACGCCTCGACCGGGCCGGGCGCGCCGGGGAGGGCGCGGGCGAGGGTGCGGAGGATACTCTTGCCGGTCAGGTCGGGGTTCTGCTCGGAGCCGGAGAGGGCGAATTCGCGCTCGATAATCCGCTGGGTCAGGATGAACCAGCTATGGTCGTGGCCGCCCCGCGCGAGGTGCTTGAGGGTGCCGAGGGTGTCGAAGCCGGGGAAAAGCGGCGGCGGTAGGCGGTTGCCGAGCGCGTCGAACCAGAGGGATGAAGGGCCGGGGAGGATACGGATCCCGTGGCCGGGTCAGAGCGATCGCCAGTTCGCGATCCCCTCGGTGTAATGCCACATCCGGTCGGGGTTGACGACCCGCCCGCCTGCGTCGGCCGTGATCGCCAGCATCCGCCCATCGACATGGGCGGGAACGTCGGTGAGCATCCGGCGCGGCGGGGTGCCGAGGCGGTCGGGCCAGTTGCGGCGGACGAGGTCGTGGTCGGCACCGATCCCGCCAGAGGCGACGATGACCGCCCCGGCGCTGATCGCGAAATCGCCGCTGGCCTCGCGCGAACTCGGCTCGCCGCGCCCGACGTTGCTCGCGGTCAGGGTCGTGCCGCGCACACCGGTTACGACCCCGGCGTTGACGGTCAGTTCATCGACACGGTGGCGGAAGCGGAAGGTGATCAGGCCGCGTAGCTCCGCCGCGCGCACCCGCCGCAGGAACGGTTCGAGAACACCGGGGCCGGTCCCCCAGGTGACGTGGAAACGGGGGACGGAGTTGCCGTGGCCGGGTGCGCCATAACCGCCGCGCTCGGCCCAGCCGACGACCGGGAAGAAGCGCATCCCCTGCGCGTGCAGCCAGGCGCGTTTCTCGCCAGCGGCGAACGCGACGTAGGCCGTCGCCCACTTGCGCGCCCAGAAATCTTCCGGGCGATCGAACCCGGCGGTGCCGAGCCAGTCGGTGAGGGTGAGATCGTGGGAGTCGCGGATCCCCATCCGGCGCTGTTCCGGCGAATCGACCAGGAAGAGGCCACCGAACGACCAAAACGCCTGCCCGCCGAGGCTCTGCGGCGGCTCCTGGTCCACGATGATGACCCGGCGACCGGCAGCGGCGAGTTCCGCCGCCGCGACCAGTCCCGCGAGCCCGGCTCCCACCACGATCGCATCGGCATCAGCGCGCATCGTTCACCTCTCTTCGTCAGGGATGTGTTCAGGGTCGTGTGGTTACGCGGCGTGGGTTGCCGGTGTGTTGAAACCCCGGCTGAAGGCTGCGCCACGAAGTTCCCCTCCGGGGATTGGCAGAGGGTGAGTAGAGTCGCCATCCCCCTGCCGAACCACTACACGGCGAGACATCGTCATCCTACCACGCGCCAGATTGCGGTCGCGAGTGCCTTTGTCGCCGCACTCATTCGTCATTCGTCACTCGTCTTCTCCCCGCCCCCTTCTCACAACTCACGACTCACGACTCGCGTACACTCTGCTGCGCGGCAAATCGTGGTCGCCCGATCGAGAGAAGGGAGAGCGCCGGAGTGGTGGTATTACGCAGGTATCGCACCGGCCTCTGGCGGCACCCCGATTTCCTAAAGCTCTGGGGCGGAGAGACGGCCGCGCTCTTCGGGATTCAGGTCACGAATCTGGCGCTACCGCTGACCGCCGCCGTCAGCCTGGGCGCTTCGCCGCTGGAGATGGGGATTCTGGGCGCGATGCAGACCGCGCCGTCGCTGGTCGTCGGGCTATTCGCCGGAGCCTGGGCCGATCGTTTGCGGCGGCGACCGATCCTGATGGCGACGAACCTGATCCGCGCCATCGCCCTCGGCACGATCCCGCTCGCGGCCTACGTCGGACGCCTGGGGCTAATGCAGCTGTATCTTGTCGCCTTCCTGACCGGCTGCGCGGGGATCTTCTTCATGGTCGCCTCCCAGCCGTACCTCGGGACGCTCGTCCCGCGCGACGATCTGATCGAGGGGAACAGCAAGCTACGGCTGAGCGAGGCGCTGGCGCAGATCGCCGGGCCGAGCGTCGGCGGTGCGCTGATCCAGTTGGTCAGCGCACCGTTGACCATGATCGTCGCTGCCTTCGCGCCGCTCTGCTCGTTCCTGGCGATCGGTCAGATCCGGGCCGCCGAGCCCACGCCCGCGCCGAGTGCCGAGCGCCAGAGTATCTGGGCGGAGATCGGTGAAGGGCTGCGCCTGATCCGCGATCACACGATCTTACGCCCGCTGATCGCCTGCGATGCCGCCAGCACCTTCTGCGACAGCATGATCCTGGCCCTCTATCTCCTCTACGCGACGCGCGATCTCGGCCTCTCGCCGGGAATCCTGGGTGGGATCATGGCGGTCAGTGGCCCCGTGGCGCTCGTCGGCACCCTGCTGACCGGGCGGATCGTGCGCGCGCTTGGCCTCGGCCCGACCCTCGTCGCTACCCTGGCCCTCGCCGCGCTCGGGTCGGCGCTGGTGCCGCTAGCGGGCGGACCGTTGGCCGTGAAGATCGCGCTGCTAATCGCGTGGCGCGCATTGGTCGGGATGGCCCTGGCGATCTACGTGATCAATTTCTATACCCTGATGCAGACCTTGCCGCCCGCGCGCCTGCAAGGGCGGGCGAACGCTACCGCGCGGGTCTTCATCTGGGGGGCGATGGCGCTGGGGGCGCTGGCGGGCGGGGCGCTCGGACAATGGCTCGGCCTGCGCCCCACCCTGGCGCTCGCCGCCGCCGGGATGCTCCTGTCGCCGCTCGGCCTGCTGCTGTCGCCGGTGCGGCGGCTGCGGGCGAATGACGAATGACGAATGACGAATAAATACGTTCTCTCTCCCGTCGTTCTCTGTGTCTCCGTGTCTCCTGTTCCGTTCCCACTAGCCCACTGGCCCACTCGTCACCACTCGCCCACTCAGTACCCCTTCTGCTTGTCGATCACGTTGACCAACTCCTGGCCCGCCTGATAGCGGCGCAGATTTTCGGCGAAGATGTCGATCCCGCGCTGGCGGGTCTGGGGGGTCGTTGCGCCGTTGTGTGGGGTCACGAGGGCGTTCGGCAGATCCCAGTACGGGCTGTCGACGGGGAGGGGTTCCGGGTCGTGCGCGTCCAGGCCGCCGCCCGCGATCCAGCCTTCCTTGAGTGCCCGAGTGAGGGCCGCGTCGTCCGCGATCCCGCCGCGCGAGAAGCAGATGTAGTGCGCGGTCGGCTTCATCGCCCGAAATTCGGCCTCGCCGAGCAGCCCGACAGAGTCCGGCGTGCGCGGGGCGGTGACGACCACGAAGTCCGCTTGCGCCAGGAGCTCGTGCAACCGGTCGACCGTGAACAACTCATCGACATTCGGCGTCGGGGTCGGCGTGCGGCGCATTCCGAGGACGCGCATGTGGAATGCCTTGCACTTCAGCGCCAGATCTTGCCCCGAGTAGCCGAGGCCGATGATCCCGCAGGTCAGGCCGTTGAGTTCGCCGTGCGGGCGATGCTCCCAGCGATGCTCCGCCTGCGCCCGCTGCCAGCGCGGCATATCGCGGTTGAGCATCAGCATCAGCATGATCGCGTGCTCGGCCAGCGGGATCGCCCCGTTCCCCTTGCAACTTGTGCAGACGATCGGGCTGGCGATCATCTCGGGGTACATCAGGGCGTCCGGCCCCGCCGCCCAACTCTGCACCCATTTCAGCCGACCCGCCCGCGCCAATGCCGCCGCCGAGAGATTCCCGGCCACGACCTCGGCCTCCTCGATTTGGGCTTCCATCTCGGCCTGGCTCTTGAAGTGGCGTACATCTGCCTCGGGCGCGGCTTCGCGAAGCTGTGCGAGTTGCGCGTCGGTTACCTGTCCCGCCATCCATACCGTCAGCATCGCGCCTCCTCGTTTCTCGCTGCTGATCGCCCTTACCTTGGCATAAAGGCGTCTTCGGGCCGCTTTCGCGCACGACCGACCGCCGCAGTGTAGCATCACCGCGCGTTGCTCCGCGCCGTGTCGGATATTTGGGGTGGGATAAGGCAGAGGCGGTAGGATGAGGATGGCGGTGCGGCATTGGTCTTGCGGATTTGGTGGAGGACGGACCGCTCCCCCGGCCCGCCGCCCAGAGGGCACCCGCGACGCAGGGAGGGGTGCCTCGTTGCAGGAGCGGTGGTGTCTGTAGGGGGCTTGTAGGCTGACGATGTGGAGAGGGCGTAGGCGATACGCCCCTACCTCCTGACAGGTGGGTGGCAGTGAGTAAACAGTGCGGTGCCGCAAAGATTAGGGACACCACACGCAGAGGTCAACCGGCAACGCGGTCGTCGCTGTAGGAGCGTATTCCATACGACCACCCACGTCGGGGTCGCTACAGGTGTTGGTAAACGCCTGGAAGTGGGGTGGTTGAGGCGTGGGAGTTAAATCCCGCCCCCGGCCCCGCCCCTGAAGCGGGAGGGATGACTTGTTGAGGGGCAGTGGTGGGCTGGTACGCTTTCTACCGCTATCCGCACTTGTCCAGCGCCCGCTACCGCTTGCTTGCCATTGATCATTGAAGCGCATGGGTGATTCAGGGAGGAATTTATGATGGATGTTCAGGAACGAGCCACGCGGGATCAGACGCTTGCGTTGTTGCGGGGTGGCATGGCGCATATGTCGCTCGATGAGGCGGTCGCCGACTTTCCCGCCGACCGGATCAATGAGCGCCCGCCGCATATTGCGTATTCGTCGTGGCATCTCCTCGAACATCTGCGCCTGACACAGCGCGACATCCTCGACTTTATCCGCGATCCCCATTATCAGGAGCGCCGTTGGCCGGAGGATTATTGGCCCGCTCCCGACGCCACCACTGATGTCCAGGGCTGGGATGCCACCCTCGCGGCTTTCCGCGCTGACTTCGCCGCGATCTGTGCCATCGCCGATGATCCGCAGACCGCTCTCCACGCCCGGATCCCGTGGGGCGACGGCCAGACGATCTTGCGCGAACTCCTGCTCGTCGCGGACCACAACGCCTACCACATCGGCGAGTTCGCGATCCTGCGGCAGATGATGGGGACGTGGCCTGCGTCGCATGGGTAGGGGTGCCGAGGCCCGGCGCATCGCCAACTGGCTGAAGGCCGGGGGCGATCCCGCCGAGATCGCGCATTGCCGCACGGTCGCCGAGGCGTGCGCCTATCTCGATCGTCGGGCAAACTGACCTGACGCCAGCGCCACAATCGCGGTATCCTCTGCGTGACACTACCGCCTGTAGCAGAGAGCGCCCGCCCGCACAGGGGGACCGATGATTGCCGCACCCCCGCATACGTCACCGCAATTCGCCTGGACCGTGGAGGCGCGTGCCGCGTTGCTTGCCACGGTGCCCTTCTTCGCGCCCCTCCCTCCCGCGACGATCGGCGAACTGGCGGCCCTCTTCCGCGCCAAGGTGGTCCCGCGCGGCGACTTCGTCTTCCATGAGGGGCAACCGGCCGATACTGTCCACATCGCCGCGACCGGTCGCCTGAAGATCATTCGCACCACCGCCGAGGGTCGGCAGGTGGTGTTGCGCCTCATCCAGCCCGCCGAGCCATTTGGCGTCTCCGGTGGTTGGGGCGCAGTCGCGTACCCGGCCAGCGCCCGCGCACTCGATCATGCGGTGGTCCTGCAACTCCCGGCGCGTGAGTTCACCCGTTATCTCCACCGGCACCCCGCGCTGGCCCTCGCCGTGATCAACGATATCGGTACCCGGCTGCGCGAGGCCGAGGAACGGATCCTCGATGCGGAGACGGCCAATGTCGAGGCGCGGATCGCCCGGACCCTCCTGCGGCTGGTCGGTCCGGCGACTGCCGGCGGTGCCGCCCGCAGCGTCGCCCTCTCGCGCCAGGATCTCGCCGACCTCACCGGCACCACCCTCAGCACCGCCAGCCGCGTCCTCAGTGCCTGGCACCGGCGCGGGGTGATCCTGGCGCTGCGCGAGCGCGTGACGATCCTCGATCACGCGGCTTTGGCGACGCTTGCCGGGGAGGGGGGCGGGTAATCATGCAACGAGTGCTGCTGACCGGGATGTCGGGAACCGGCAAGTCCACGCTGATCGCGGCGCTCGCCGCTCGCGGCTACAAGGCTGTCGATACGGATAGCGATGCGTGGTCCGAGTGGGTGCGCGGCATCGATGACGGCCCGGACGGACAAATTGCCGCGTTGGACTGGGTCTGGCGCGAAGATTGTATCCAGCGCCTCCTGGCGACCGAAGACGCAGATGTCCTGTTCGTGAGTGGGTGTAAGTCGAATCAGGGCAAGTTCTACCCGCAGTTCGATCGGATCGTCTTGCTCAGCGCCCCAGCCGAGGTGATCGTCGAGCGGTTAGCCACGCGGACCAACAACCCCTACGGGAAGGACCCGGACGAACTCGCGCAGGTTCTGTGGTATCTGCAAACGGTCGAGCCGCTCTTGCGGCGTGGCGCGTCGCTGGAGATCGATACCACTGCCCCGCTCGCGCAGATCATCGACACCGTTCTGGGGCTCGTGCAGCCCTGACAGCAGCGTCGCTGTTGTCCCTTCCTTGTGCTAGCGCAAAGACGCCCCGACCGCGCCACCGCATACTCGCCGGTGGGGAGACTCCCCGCCGACAGCGCGAATGAGGAGTGTGAGCGATGGCCTACGTGATCACCGAGCCGTGCAAAGGGGTCAAGGATGCCTCGTGCGTCGAAGTCTGCCCGGTCGACTGCATCCACAGCGACGACGATCAGGAGATCTTCTTCATCGATCCGAACGAGTGTATCGACTGCGGTGCGTGCGAATCGGTCTGCCCGGTCAGCGCGATCTACTACCAGGATGATGTGCCGAGCGAATGGCAGCAATATATCGCCCTCAACGAGCGCTATTTCGCCGCGAAATTAGGAGGGAGTGTCCCCCATCCCCCCAGTTCTGGGGGGTACAGGTGCCAGTAGCACCGTGGCCTTCCGTGAATGCCCCCTGCTTGCAACTGCTATACCCCCCAGAATTGGGGGGCTGGGGGGCCGTCTCCCCACTCACCCGACGCGGTACAATTCCCTGGTGCTGCCTGGGCGTTGCTCAGGCTGATACCGCCAATGCCGCGCCCCCGTAGATAGTCGTTGGGTCGCGACCACGTTCCCGCGATCGAAGGGTGAGATAGATGGATACCAGCTTGCTGACCAACGGCCATAGCGTCAATGGCAGCGTCCCCGCCGTGCTGGCACAGGGCCTCCGCAAGACCTATGGCGAACATGTCGCCGTCAAAGGGATCGACCTCTCGATCGGGCGCGGCGAGATCGTCGCCTTTCTCGGCCCGAATGGGGCCGGGAAGACGACCACGATCAAGATGATCACCGGCTTGCTGCAACCATCGGCGGGCTCGGCGGCGATCCTCGGCCACGATATTCAGCGCGATTCGGTCGCCGCCAAGGCCAGCTTCGGCTATGTCCCCGATACCCCGAACCTCTACGGCAAGCTGAAGGGCTGGGAATATCTGCGCTTCATGGCGCGGCTCTACCGGGTGCCGACCGCGCAAGCCGAGGCCCGCGCCGCCGAATTGCTGCGCCTCTTCGACCTCACCGATGCCGCCAGCGATCTGATCGAGGGCTATAGCCACGGGATGAGCCAGAAGATGGCGCTTGCCGGGGCGCTTGTCCACGACCCGCAGGTGCTGTTCCTCGATGAGCCGACCGTCGGCCTGGACCCGCGCTCGGCCCGCCTGATCAAAGACCTCCTGGTGCAGCTTAGCTCGCGCGGTGTGACGGTCTTCCTCTCCACGCACATCCTCGAAATCGCCGAACGGATGGCCGACCGCGTCGTGATCATCAACAAGGGCGAGATCGTCGCCTCCGGCACTCTCGCCGAACTCCGGCAGGGCGGCTCCGGCTCCCTCGAAGATATCTTCCTCAGCCTCACCGGTGGGGCCGAATACGCCGAGATGGCCGAGGTATTGGCGTGAGCGAGTCGTGGGTCGTGGGTTGTGAGTTGTGAGGGGACGTGGGTGGAATCCTGAGCGCCTGTAGCTTCTCCGCTCCTCTTCTCACGACTCACGACCCACGACCCACGACTCGAAGGGAATGATGGAACGCTTTTTCTCCGACCTCTGGCTGTTGTTGCGCTTGCGCTGGACGATCTCGTTCAACACCTTCCGGGGGCGGAAGTGGTGGCAGCAGGTGTTGCAGATCATCGGGGTGGTCTGGGTTGCGGGGTGGCTCGGATTTCTGTCCGGGCTGGTCGGCTTCGGGGTCGGGAGCCTGCTGCGGCGGTATCCCGATAGCGGACTCGATGCGCTGCTGCCGGGGCTGATCCTCACGGCGGTCGCCCTGATCATCTTGCTCAGTAGCTTCGCGGTCGCGCTTGGCGCGTTGTTCCTCACCAGCGATCTCGAAACGCTGATGACCGCGCCGGTCAGCCGCCGCGCTGTCTTCACCGCCAAAATCCTCGACGGCCTCACCACCTACTACTCGATCGTCCTGATCACCGCCGTCCCTGCGCTGATTACCTATGGGTTCGGGTTGCGCTACGGCCCGCTCTATTATCTCCTCGCCCTGATCGCCGTCCTCGGCACGCCGTTGTTGCCCGCCGGGCTCGGCGCGTTGCTGACGATGCTCGTTGCCCGCTTCGCGCCCGCCCGCCGTGTGCGCGAAGTTTTGGGGCTGGTCGGCGCGATCGTCGGGATCGGCTTCAGCCTGATCGGGCAGACCTCGCGGATCTGGAGCCGTCGCTTCGCCGAGGCGGGCAACGATCCCGCCGTGCTCCTCGATGGGCTGCATCGGATCGCCGTCGTGCCGCTCCCCTCGATCGTCGCGGGACGCGGGCTCGCGGCGGCGGGGAACGGCCAATGGCTGACCGCGTTCGCCGAGATCGCCGGGTTCCTGGTCCTCACCTTCGGCATCTTCACCGGCTGCGTCCTCGTGGCCGACCGCCTCTACGCGGTCGGCTGGGCGCGGATGCAGAGCGCCGGATCGGCGAATCGCAGCCGTGCCCGCGTCGCCCGCGACGCCGCGAATGCCGGCTGGCTTGGTCGCGCGCCCGCCTGGGCGGCGATTGCGCTCAAAGATTGGCGGGTTATCCCGCGCGACCTCCGCAACTTCGCCCAATTGCTGACGCCGCTTGTCATCCTGCCGATCGTCTACATCAACCTGCTCGGTGGCAACGGTGGCAGGCGGTCGCGCGACCTCACCAGCGTGTTCGACGGGGTCGGCGGCGCAAACTTCGACCCTGCCGGGATGTTGATCGCGATCGGGATCCTCTTCGCCACCGTCCTGATCTTCCGGCGCGTCGCCTCGAATGCGATCAGCATGGAGGGGACCGCCTGGTGGATCCTAAAGATCGCGCCGATCCCGCCGCGCGAACTCCTGCGCGGTAAACTCGCCGCCGCATTCATCCCGTTCGCGATCCTCAGCACCGTGCTATTGATCGGCGCGGAGATCTGGAAGCGGTTCAACATCCTCGGGTTCGCCTACGGCTGGCTCGGGATCCAACTCCTCGGGGCGGCGATCCTCGCCACGGCGATCGGGGCCTCCGCGCCATGGGCGCGACTCGATTGGGACGACCCGAAAAAGATGTCCTCCGGTTGGGGCTCGCTGATCTCCCTGATCACTGGGATCGCCACCGCCGGGCTGGCGGGGATCGCCCTTTGCCTGCCGATCGCCGCCACCGCCTTCGCGCCGAATCTCACCGTCATCGCCTGGCTGATCGGCCCCTTGCTGGCAATCGCCATCGTCGCCGCGACTGTCTGGGCTTCGGTTGACATCGGCGCGCGGTTCCTGGCGAAGGTGGGGGAAGCGTAGGGGAAGTACGAAGTACGAAGTGGGTATGGGTCGTGAGTCGTGAGGGGTGAGGGGTGGGGAGCGTTGCTGGCGTGGGATGGACCTCTCCCCACCGCAGCGGCGGCGACCCTTCCCTACAAGGGAGGGTAGAAAGCCACCCACATCGCAACGCTCCCCACCCCTCTCCTAGAATTGGCGGGTGCCCTTTGGGCAGCGGTCGCCGCCCGCTGGCGGCGGGGGTGAGGACCGTCTTCCCTCTACCCCACCCTAACCACCGCGACCGCTTCGATCTCGATCAGCCATTCCGCCATCGCCAACCGGCTGACCTCCACGGCGGTGTTCGGCGGGGCGGGGTCGGGGAAGTACCGCGCCCGGACTGCGCTGACCTGGGCGCGGTGCTCCATATTCGCGAAGAAGGTCGTCAGCTTGGCGACATCCTGCATGGTAGCCCCGTGCGCGGCGAGCGCGGCCTGGATATTCTCGAAGATCTGCTCGGTCTGTTTGACGATGTCGCCCGGCCCCACCAGTTGCCCATCCGGGCCGAGCGCGACCTGCCCCGCGATGAACAGCAAGCGTGCGGTCCCCAGATCGACCGAGGCGACGTGCGAGTAGTTGCTCGCCGGCGCGGCGATCCCGTCCGGGTTGCTGAAGGTGATGCTCATTGAGGGCTCCATTATGAGTGGGCGTAGTGGACGAGTGGGCCAGTGGGCCAGTGGAACCGGGTTAGCGAGTAAGTGTGCGGAATGCGATCGTTCTCTCTCGCTGGCCTACTCGCCCACTACGCCCACTCGCTTCACACCGGCGGCCAGGTCAACATCCAGCCGCCATCGACGAAGAACGTGCTGCCCGAACAGTAGCTCCCTTCCTCGGAGCAGAGGAAGGCGACCATGCTGGCGATATCTTCCGGGCGTCCGGCTCGCCGCACGGGGATCTGCGCTTCGGCCCAGGCGAGGTGTGCGGGGTCTTCCTGGGCGCGGCGGTTCATCGGCGTCAGGATCATCCCCGGCGCGACATCGTTGACCGTCACGCCGTGCGCGCCCAGTTCCAGGGCCAGCGTGCGTGTCAAGTTCCGCAGCCCCGCCTTCGATACGCAGTAGGCACCGCCCCCGGCGGAGCAGGCTTCCTCGTGGACCGAGCTGATATTGACGATCCTCCCGCCCTGCCCCTGCGCGATCAAGCGGCGCGCGGCCTGCTGCGCGCAGAGGAATGGGCCGTGCAAGTTGCTGCGGATCACCCGCTCCCAGTCCTCGAACGGGGTATCGGCGACCGTGCCGCCGCCGCCATGCCCGGCATTGTTGACCAGGATATCGATCCGCCCGAATGCGCCATCGAGTTGGGTGAACATCGCCGCGACCGCTTCCGGCGAACCGACATCGGCCCCGACGACGAGCGCTTTTCGCCCGGTCGTGCGAACCCGCCGCGCCGTCTCCTCGGCTCCGTCGGCATCGCGGTGATAGTTGACGACGATATCCGCGCCGCGCTGTGCCAGCATCTCTGCGATCCCGCGCCCGATCCCGCTGCTGGCCCCCGTGACCAGTGCCACCTGCCCCGTCAATGCCATCGCCGCCTCCCACGTCCTGTCATCTCTCGCCGCTGACCGGCTATCATCTTGCGACAGCTGGCCGGATGGTGCAAGAGGCGGTGAGTGGCGTACCCGCCCGTACGCCTTCGCCGGATCGAGGTGCCGGACGAACTTGCCTGGGCGCAGGAACACGGCGCGGACTACCTCCAGGGCTATCTCCTCGGTCGCCCCGCCGAATATCTCACCCTCGGCTTTCCCGCCGCCTGACACCTGACGCCGATCTTCGGAAGCGGCGGTTCCCACCGCCGCTTTTCGGCGTGCCCCAGGCGCAACGCGGTGTACGAGACATCCTTCTACTATCTAGCAGCGTAGTATCCGGTGAGGATAGTTGACTTTGTGAGTCAACGAAGTATGCTTTGCTCATGGTGGGTCGTATGCTCGGCCTGTGACAGCAGCGTAACCGATGGAGGAGCCGATGAGCGCGATCGTACAGGAAGTTCTGGATGCCAATAACGCCTATGCCGCCGACTTCGGGGAGAAGGCGCAACTGCCGATGCCGCCGGGGCGGCAGTTCGCCATCCTGACTTGCATGGATGCGCGCCTCGACCCGGCCAAGTATGCCGGCCTCGCCGAGGGCGATGCCCACGTCATCCGCAACGCCGGGGGCCGCGCCAGCGATGATGCGATCCGCTCGCTGGTGATCTCCTACAAGCTGCTCGGCACGCGCGAGTGGTTCGTCATCCACCATACCGATTGTGGGATGGAGACGTTCACCAACGAGATTATCACCGATCTGCTGTCACAGAGCCTCAAGACTGCCTCGGTCGATGCCAGCGGCTGGCACGATGGCGGTGAGGGCCCGGGTTCGGTCGAGGGGGGCTACATCAACTTCCTGACGATCAGCGACCTCGCCGCGAGCGTCGTGGAGGATGTGCGGCGGATCCGTTCCCACCCGCTCGTCCCTGGCGACATCCCGATCTACGGCTACATCTACGATGTGCGCTCCGGTCGCCTCAACGAGGTCGCCGAGGCGACGGCGGCTGGCAAGGCGAGGTAGCGCAGGCATAGGGCACTGGCTGGCGTATCATGCCGGGAAAATCGTCGTTAATGCACATGAAGAGTACCAAGGGGGGCGGGCACGATGCCCGCCCCTCGCCATATTTGGCTATTCCGTGTCGTTGGCTGGACCGGCTGGGGCGGATGGGAACTCCCCCGCACCGGCCGCACCGGCAGTCGTCGGTCGGAGCGTCAGCGTAATCGAGTGCAGGCTGATCGTCTGCGAGGTCGCGGTGAACTTGGGGTTGAGGCGCAGGTACAACGCCCCGCTGAACGTGGCTGGGCTGGCCGGGCCGAACGAGTAACAGGTGTTAGTGGTGCTGGCCCGATCCGTGGGGTCGAGTATGATCAGCGACGCCTGTCCCTTGTCGCCGAAGAGTAACTCGGACTGGTCGATTTTTGCGCCCGCGCTGACGTTGTAGCAGATCTGCGCGGCGACGACGGCCAGGTTGACACCGAACATGCTGGTCGGTCGGTCAAGCGGCACGCGCACGAAATACCCCGACGCCGCATTCGTCGTGATATCGACTGTCGGCCCGTTATCACGCGCGAACGTGATCCCTGTCGCGAGAGAAGTGATGCCATAAAACGAGTAGCGGAGTGTTGTGTCGCCCGTCGAGGCGAGATAAGCGCTTGGCGGCTGCCCGCCGAACTGCGTCGCATTGGCGGCAGTCTGCGCGGTCTTGGCGTTGGCGATAGGGGGATTGGCACCGAGTCCAGCGGTGCGGGCCAGGAACGAAGCCATCTGCTCGCGGTTGACGAAGTCGTTCGGGCAGTATTCGGTGGGTGTGCAGCCCTTAGTGATCCCGGCGTTGAAGATCAGATCGATATTGGCATTGGCGTCGGCATGGTCCGGGCCGCCGTTGAGGTCCAGGAACGGGGTTGCGGCGAGGATCGACAATGGCATTAAGGCCACGAGCAGGCCGGCGATGAGCAACGGCAAGAAGCGACGCAGGTGGCGATGGCGTGTCTTGGGGCGATTCCCTGCTTCCAGCTGCGCCACGCGTGCGTGGAGTTGGGCGAGTTCGTCGCGGGTGTTGTCGTCGGTCATCTCTTCCCCTCTACCGTGTCGTCTCAGGCTCCCATCGAACCCTGACAATACAGTAGCAGCCACCTGACATAGATAGTATCGGCCAGATGGGGGATGATGGTCCTACAAAGACAGGGTGTGGGGCGATTAATCGCCCGTCGTCGCACTCGTTGTTGCCAGTGTTGGGATAGTAGACCCGCTCTCTGATGGGCAGATGTGGATCGTGGCCCCGCCAAGCGAACGGACTTGGCCGCGCAACGTCTGCTCAACGCGCTCGCCGATGGCGTGGGACTCGCGCACGGTCAGGTCGGGGTCGACGGTGATGTGCAAGTCGGCCTCGATCTTGTGGCCGACCCAGCGCGCCCGCACGCGGTGGACATCGCGCACCCCAGCGACCGTCGTCGGGAGCCGTTCGAGTTGGGTCACGATCTCCGGCTCGATCCCGTCGATCAGCCGCCGCCAGACGGCGCGGGCCGCATCTTTGACGATGAAGAGGATGGCGATCGTGATCCCGATCCCGATCAGCGGGTCGAGGAGCGGGAACCCGGCCCAGATCCCGAGCGCGCCGAGCAGGACGGCGAGGCTGGTGAAGCCATCGACCCGCGCGTGTTGCCCATCGGCGACGAGCGCCGCCGAGCCGATCTGCGTGCCGACGCGGATACGGAGTTGCGCGACCGCCTCGTTGCCGATGAAGCCGATGATCGCCGCCGCCGCG
>JAABUN010005886.1_pt1 | contig 14683 bp, 12 predicted proteins | sample 5559311 | NCBI WGS metagenome assembly JAABUN01 (sample SAMN10711877, study PRJNA513370) | rock metagenome | isolation source: Antarctica rocks | place: Antarctica: Victoria Land, Siegfried Peak sud | reverse complement strand
GGTTCCGGTAGCCCGCGCCGTTCGAGAAGAGGATCGGCCCGATGTTGGTGGAGACGTAGACGCGGCGGACGCCGATCTCCGGGTCGGAGCCGTTGCAGTAGGAGGCGACGCCGAGGTCGAACTCCTTTTTGGGGTAGACCTAGAGAAGCTGTCACCACCCGCAAAGTAGCCGCGCCCATCCCTGCCGCGTAGGCCTTGACCGCGCCGTTGGCTGGCAGCGCGTGCTCCGGGCCAAGTACCGATTTTGCTCCTGGTGCCGGTACTTCGACCGATCCTCCCCGTATTTGTCTCCGCCCGCCCCCGTACGTATACTGACGGTCACCCAAGAAGTGCCGACTCCACCCCTTCTCGGCACTTTCTCCCGATGCGGGAGAGGGGGGCGTCGGTATCTGGGGGAGGGGCGCATGAAGCGGCTGTGGACGGCGACGGAGCTGGCCGAATCCTGGACCCTCCTGCCCGACGAACTGGCGTTGCTGGGCAACAAGACCGGGGCGACGCGGCTCGGCTTCGCCCTCCTCCTCAAGGCCTTCCAGCTCGACGGGCGCTTCCCGGTCGGCAAGCACGAACTGCCGGCTGGCGTCGTCGCGCACCTCGCTCGCCAGGTCGCTGTGCCGGCGCTGGCCTTCCTGGAGTACGACTGGCAGGGGCGCTCCATCACCTACCACCGCGCGCAGATCCGCGAATTCCTCGGCGTGCGCGAGGCGACGGTGGCCGACGCCGAGGCGGTCGCCGACTGGCTGGTCGCCCACGTCCTCGACCGCCAGCAGGGACGTGACGCACTCAAGGCTTTCGCCGCCGAGCGCTTCCGCGCCCGCAAGCTGGAGCCGCCGACGCCCGACCGTCTCACCCGGCTGGTCCGCTCGGCGCTCCATAGGCACGAAACCCAGCTGTTCGCGGCGACGCTGGCGCGGCTCACGCCCGAGACGATCGCGCGCCTGGATGCGCTGCTGGACACCGCACCTCCCGCCCCGGCGGAGCCGGCTGACGCGCAGGCACCGCCTGCGGAGACCTCGCCCCTGGCCGCGCTACGGGCCGCCCCCGGCCCGGTCGGCCTCGCCAGCGTCGAGGCGGAGATCGCCAAGCTCCGGCAGATCCGCGCCCTGGGCCTCCCCGCCGACCTCTTCGGCCACCTCGCGCCCGGCGTGCTGGCGAAGTACCGCCAGCGGGCGGGTGCCGAGTGGCCGCGCGAACTGCGCGCGCACCCCGCGCCGGTGCGCGCCACGCTGCTCGCGGCCTTCTGCACCCTGCGCGCGCGGGAGATCGCCGACGGCCTCGTCGACCTGCTGCTGCACATCATTCACCGCATCAGCTTCCGCGCCGAGCGCCGCGTGGAGCAGGAGCTACTCCAGGACTTCCGGCGCGTGACCGGCAAGCACGGGCTCCTCTTCCGCATCGCCGAGGCCGCGCTGGCGCATCCGGACGAGCCGGTGCGCGAGGTCGTCTACCCGATCGCCGGGGAGCAGACGCTGCGCGACCTGCTCAAGGAGTACAAGGCCACCGGCCCGGCCTACCGCGTGCGCATCCACACGGTCATGCGCGCCTCCTACCAGCAGCACTATCGGCGGATGCTGCCGGCGATCCTCGCGGCGCTGGATTTCCGCTCCAACAACGCGGCCCACCAGCCGGTTATCCGGGCGCTCGACCTGCTCCGCCAATACGCCGACAGCAAGGCCCGCATCTACGCCGAGGAGGACGCGGCCCCCATCGACGGGGTGGTGCGCCCCGGTTTACAGGAACTCGTCGTCGAGGCAGGCGCGGACGGGCGGCGGCGCATCAACCGCATCAACTACGAGATCGCCGTCCTGCACACACTGCGGGAGAAGCTCCGCTGCAAGGAGGTCTGGGTCGTCGGGGCCGATCGCTATCGCAACCCCGACGACGACCTCCCCGCCGATTTCGCTGAGCAGCGCCCCGCCTACTACGCGGCGCTCCGCCAGCCCGAGGACGCCGAGGCTTTCATCGCGCAGCTGCAGGGACGGATGGCGGCGGCGCTGGCGGCGCTCGACGCCGACTTGCCGGCCAACCCCGCCGTCCGCATCGGCACAAGCGGGCAGGGGCAGATCGTTGTCACCCCCCTGCCGCCGCAGCCGGAGCCGGCCAACCTGGAGCGCCTGAAGGCGGAGATCCTCGAGCGCTGGCCGATGACCGGGCTGCTGGACATGCTCAAGGAGGCCGACTTGCGGATCGGCTTCACCGCGCGGCTCACCAGCACCGCCGCCCGCGAGCAGCTCGACCGGGAGACGCTGCAGAAGCGGCTCCTGCTGTGCCTCTACGGGCTGGGCACCAACGCCGGCCTCAAGCGGGTCAGCGGCGCGGACCTCGGCGCGAGCGAGCGCGATCTGCGCTACGTGCGGCGGCGCTTCATCGGGCGCGAGGGCCTGCGTGCCGCCATCGCCCAGGTCGTCGACGCGATCTTCGCGGCGCGGCGGCCCGAGATCTGGGGCGAGGGCACGACGGCCTGCGCCTCCGACGCCAAGAAGTTCGCCGCCTGGGACCAGAACCTGCTGACCGAGTGGCACGTCCGCTACCGCGGCCCCGGCGTGATGGTCTACTGGCACGTCGAGAGGAAGTCGGTCTGCATCTACTCGCAGCTCAAGAGCTGCTCCTCCTCGGAGGTGGCGGCGATGATCGAGGGCGTGCTGCGGCACTGCACGCAGATGGCCGTCGAGAAGAACTACGTCGACAGCCACGGGCAGTCGGAGGTGGCCTTCGCGTTCACCGAGCTGCTGGGCTTTCGCTTACTGCCGCGCCTGAAGCAGCTGCGGCACCAGAAGCTCTACCGGCCCGAGGCCGGCCAGCCCGACGCCTATCCCCACCTCCGGCCGGTGCTGACCCGGCCCATCGACTGGGATCTGGTCCGCCAGCAGTACGACGAGTTGATCAAGTTCGCCACCGCCCTGCGGCTGGGCACCGCCGAGCCGGAGGCGATCCTGCGGCGTTTCACCCGCGCCAGCGTCCAGCACCCGACCTACCGCGCCCTGGCGGAACTCGGCAAGGCGGTCAAGACCGTCTTCCTCTGCGAGTATCTCCAGTCGGCCGCCCTCCGGCGGGAGATCCACGGGGGGCTCAACGTCATCGAGAGCTGGAACAGCGCCAATGGCTTCATCTTCTACGGCCGCGGCGGCGAGCTGGCCACCAACCGCCCGGAGGACCAGGAGGTGGCGCTCCTCGCCCTCCATCTCATCCAACTGGCCCTCGTCTTCATCAATACGCTGATGATCCAGCGGGTGCTCGCGGTGCCGGCGTGGCGGGACCGGATGGCGGCGGTGGACTGGCGGGCGCTGACGCCCCTCATCTACGGCCATGTCAACCCCTATGGGGTCTTCCGGCTGGACCTGCGCGAACGGCTGCCGCTCGACACGCCCGACGAGGAGACCGCAGCATGAGCGAGGGGACAGGCCCGCCGCGCACCCCGCCGAAGCAGAAGGCGCGGGAGTTGGCGAAGCACCTGCGCGGCGAGCGGCCCGACTACGCCTACCTCAAGGCCGTCTTCCGGGCGCTGCGCGACGAGCTGAGCGTGACGGTCCCCGGCCCGTCGCGGCGGCTGCCCGACACGCCGAGCGAGGCGGAGATCCGCCGCTACTACGAGACGGTCTGGCAGGCGCGGCACGGGCCGGATCTCGTGCTCATCAAGACCCTGCTCTACACCGGGGTGCGGGTGAGCGAACTCGTCGCCCTCCGCCTGGACGACGTCGACTTCGACCGCTGCCAGCTCCGCGTCAGCCGCGGCAAGGGCGGGAAGGACCGCGTCGTGCCCTTCCCGCAGGGCTTCAAGGAGACGCTGGCCCTGCACGTCGACGGTCTGCGCAAGCAGGGGGCGACGCACCTGTTCGAGTCGTCGTGGAAGAAGCCCTACAGCGACCGCGGGGTGCGCAAACTGCTCGCCCGCTACGCCGCACAGGCCGGCCTCGCGCGGCCGATCTCGCCCCACCGGCTGCGGCACTTCCTCTTTACCTGGCTCAAGAAACAGGGGATCGATGATGCGCTGATCCAGCCCTACTCCGGCCACGCCAGCCGCCAGTCGTTGGAGGTCTACTCGCGGCTGGCGCTCGCCGAGGCGCAGGAGGAGTACGAGCAGGTCATCGGGCGGTTCCCGGTCTAGTGGAGGGTGGGCGGGTGAGCGATACTATCTGCTGGTTGCACTGGCCCAGGCGCGCGGCTATCGGTTGCGCCCATTCGAGCCGGCCGACGCCGACGCCTATCTGCGCCTGGCGACGGCGATCCTCGGCGAACCGGTCACCCACTGGTACCTGGTGCGCCTGATCCCCACGCTCGTGCCGGGGAGCCCCCTGGTGATCGAGCACGGCGCGAGCGGGCTGCCGGTGGCGACCGGGGCCGCGCGGCCCCTCCCCGGCACAGCGCCCCGCGCCTGCACCCCGCCGGTGGAGCTGGTCAACGTCGGGGTGGCCCCGGCGCATCGCCGCCGGGGCTTGGCGCGGGCGGTGTACGGTGCCGTTGTCGCGCGGCTGCTGACCGAGGGCTTCCTGGATATCCGGGTGGCCCCTGAACGCGACAATAGCGCGGCACGCGCGCTCTATCGGGGCCTGGGCTTCCGCGAGCCACGGTGACGGAGGCCCGCAAGCGGCGCGGCGCACCGGCTACTTTGCGGGTAGTGACAGCTTCTCTAGGTCTACCCCACCTTCGCTCTGCAGACTGGCTCCGCGCTGCTCCACCAGACCGCGCCGCTCACCCCACCCGGCCACCCTCGGCCGGTGCGCGTCGCGCCTTGGTCCCCGCTGCGGTGCTCCCTACGGTCCGCCCGTGCGACGGTGTCGACGGTGCCACGCGCGGGTTGCCTCTCGTTGAACCGGCATCGGCGATGGGGACAGGCCCCAAGCCCCATCGCTCCTGATCTCGCTCCGGCGGTGCGGCTGTGCCGCGTCTTGGTCGCGTCCTCCCTCTCGCCCGAGTGTGGCGGCCACCCCGCCCGGTCAAGGGCGCTGCGCGTCCCTGCGGGATGCCGCTGCGCTCCACCCTTGACCGGGCGAGGCCCCGGCCGCCGTGCCCTAGGCAGAGGGCGACGCGACGGTGGCTCCACACGGTAGGGTGCGCGGCGGGATGGCCCGGTCGACCACGAGGGCGAGTGGTGCGGCCTGCGGGCCGCGATCGCGAGAGGGCTCGCTCCGGTTCACCACCGGTAGTGGAGTATCCGCCAGACCTTCATGCGCCCCGCTTGCCCGGACGCTGGAGCGCGGCCACGACCTCGCGTGGGCTGACCCCCAGGGCCTCGGCGAGCTTCCGAATATTCGCCGGCCGCGGCATCGCCTCGCCGTTCTCCCACTTGGTGATGATGCGCGACCCGACACCGATCTTCGCGGCCAGCTCCCCCTGTGTCAGCACCGCCGCTCGCCGGAGCACCTGAAGGTCCAGCCCGGTCGCCTCCTCCGCTGCCATGATCATCGCACCCTCCTTGTCCCGTAGGGGCGACTCGGATCACCCCATCATCGAGTATAGCACGATAAGTGCTACGATCAACCCGATAAAGTGCTTGATAAGTGCTATTAAAGTGCTATAATTAGAGCAGAGAAAGGCCCCGGGGGCGGTAGCCGGGAAGCACATCCCCCAGGGCCGGTGAGCAGGGCCGCAGGCCCCACGCGAAAGGGAGTCTACCATGCGAGAGTTCAGCAAGCCCCAGGAAGCCCGCGCGATCGAGGCCCGCGCCCGCGCTCACAGTTGCGGCGTCCGCGTCGCCGTCGTCGTGGAGGCCCGCCGCTACTGCACCCCCGCCCGCTCCGAGCCGGGCACGACCTACACCATCGCCCGCACCCCGGTCGGCTGGGCCTGCTCCTGCCTCGGCTACTTCCACACCGGCGTCTGCAAGCATCTCGGCGCGGTCGAGCGCCGGGCGGAGCGCGAGGGCTGGGCCTTCGGCCAGATCGCCCCGCTGGCCCGCGTCGCGTGCTACATGCCCCTCGACCCGCCGACCCCCGACCCGGAGCCCGACCCGGAGCCGCCGACGCCCGCCGGGGGCGCGGCGCGGCCCCGCTCGCTCGACGAGTACCGGGCGCGCGGCGCGGCCTAGCGTCGCCTGGGCCGGGGGTGGGTGTGCCCCCGGCCCCCATCCTCACCCACCAGTACCACCCCCATGCGCGATGCGCCAAGACAGGAGGGGACCATGATCGAGCGCTTGTTACGCGACCTGCTCGCCGAGTTGATCGCCGCCGGTGTGCCCGCGCCCCTGGGCCAGCCGCTGACCCTGGCCGCCGTGTGGGCCGATCTCGCTCGCCTGGCCGGGGAGGAGCCGCCCGCCGACGTGCTGGCCCTCCTCGACGGCCCCGCGCCGCGCACCCCCGCCGACCGCGACGCCTGAGCGCACCCGCCGGGACGACCCGTTGCGCGGGCCGCCCTCACCCGCACCCGACACCCGTAACAGGAAGGAGCATCCCCATGATCGATCAGCGGCACGAGCCCACCGCCGCCCACGAGCGCGCCCAGGAGCGCATGGCCGCCGCGCTGGCCCTCCTCGACGCGGGGATCGGGACGATCGTCGACGGCGCGAGCTTCCGCGCCTACCTCGCCACGCTGGCCCGCTTCCCGACCTACTCCGCCCGCAATGTGGCCCTGATCCACGCGCAGCGCCCGGACGCGACCCGCGTCGCCGGGTACCGCGCCTGGCAGGCGCTCGGGCGTCAGGTTCGCAAAGGGGAGCGGGGCATCCGCATCATCGCCCCCTATCGGCGCGTGCTGGCCGTTGGCGATCAGGAGGGCGACGCCGACGATGGTGGCGCGCTCGTGACCGGCTTCGGGGTGGCGACCGTCTTCGACCTGGCCCAGACCGAGGGGACACCCCTCGACGAGGCCCCGGCCCCGCACCTGCTCGCGAGCGCAAGTGACGCCGCCGCGTGGCTGTGGGAGCAGTTAGCGGCCTTCCTCGCCGCCGAGGGGGTCGCGCTGGCCCGCGAGGAGACCGGGCGGGCGAACGGGTACTACGCCCCCGCCGGGCGGCGCGTCGCGGTCCATGCCTGCCTCGACGGCGATCAGGCGACCAAGACCCTGGCCCACGAGTGCGCGCACCACGTCGCCGGGGCGCGGGCCGGTGCGCGCGGCGCGGACGACGAGACGATCGCCGAGGGCGCGGCCTTCGTCGTGCTGCACCACTTCGGCATCGACGCCGGGGGCTACACCTTCCCGTACGTCGCCCGCTGGGCCGCCGATCGCGCGGTCCTGACGCGCAACCTGGAGGCGATCCGCGCCACCGCCTACACGCTGATCCACGTCGCCACCGGCGGCACGGGCGCGGCGCTCGCCGCCGCCGCCTGACTGGGGAGCACTGGGCGCGGCGGCGGGCGGCTACCCGCTCGCCGCCGCGCCCGAGGAGGAAAGGAGCGGACATGAGGCGACAACTCCGCAAGGTGGCGAAGATGTGGTATCGCGCCGACCACGCGGCGGCGAACGCGGGGTGCGCGCTGATCGCGGGCTACCCCGCCGCACACCTCCTCACGGCCTCCTGTACACATGCTTCACCTGTCGATGGCAGAGAGAGAACCTTTTGTCACGCGTGGAGGTGTGCCAGAACTTCCGCGATAATCGCGACTTGCGGCCGCGTTGTATCGACCTGCAAGGTGTCCGCCGGGAGATGGTTAAAGCGCTCCTGCCCGTCGCCCGCCACATCGCTCGGGCGGCGGCGAGCGGGATGGCGCCAGGCCCGCGACGAGGGTGGCATCGTGCGCGCCATGCGCTCGTTTCGCACCGCTTGACCGGCGTAACAGAGGATAACCCCGAAGCGCGCACCGGCCTGTTGCGCGAGTTGTGCCCCGCGCTCCACCGGGTCGGGCAGAACCGCCGGACAATCGAGGATGACGGATAACCGCTGTTCGACGAGCATATCCTTGAGCAGCGCGAAGGCGAGGTCGTAGGCCAGGGCGGTCGGGCTGACCTGCGTAACCCCCGCGGTTCGAGCTACCGCGTCGAAGATGTCCTTGTCCACAACCGGCCAACCCAAAGCACGGCCGAGGGCGAGGGCGAGCGTACTCTTGCCCGCACCCGGCAACCCCGCCATAAGCACGAGCGTGGGTACGTCCGACGACATCTCCGATCCCCCATACCGTCATCAGAAGTGGTTCTACTATCGTTCCCACCGGAGGCGCAAAGTATTCTGCCACGCCGACGGGCGCTATGTGTAAAGGAGGCCGTGGGGAGGCGTGCCCGCCGGGCTCCTGAAGGCGCGCGGGGCGTCGGCGGGCGCGATCGGTAGGACGCCTCGCCATATCATCGGTGACACCGGCGTGCAGTTCCCCTGGCAGCAAAACCACCGCTGCTCGTGTTGTTAGCAACGCAGCGCCAGGTGGGAGATACGGGGCTGTAGTAGGATAGGCGCGCGGGGAGGGAGCGGCGGCAAGGAGGCAGGAAGGACCAACCATGCTGCGGACGCATGACCCACAGGATGTGCTTCGTCGCCTGATCCGCTGGGCCGAGCGGCGCGCGGCGGTTCGCGCGCTGCTCCTGACCAGCACGCGCGCGATCCCGCACGCGCCGGTGGATATCTACTCCGACTACGATGTCGTCCTCGTGGTGGCGGACATCGGCCCGTTCTTCGCTGATCGCACCTGGCTGGGGGACTTCGGCGAGGTGCTGGTGGTCTACTGGGACCCGATCGCTCCCGAACCCGAGTATGGTGTCGAGCAGACGGGCAACGTCACGCAGTATGCGGACGGCCTGAAGATCGATTTCCGGCTCTGGCCAGTCGCGTTGTTGCAGCGGATCGCGCACGCCCCGGCGCTGCCGACGGAGCTCGACGCCGGGTACCGCGTGCTGCTCGACAAGGACGGCCTGACCACTCGCCTGCAACCGCCGACCTATCGCGCCTACATCCCGGCCCGGCCCTCCGAGGAGACGTACCAGACACTGATCCAGGAATTCTTCACCGACGCGCCCTACGTGGCGAAGTTCCTCTGGCGCGATGAGCTATTCCCGGCCAAATGGTGCCTCGACTACGACATGAAACACGTCTACCTGCTCCGGATGCTCGAATGGCGCATGGAGCGCGATCACTGCTGGTCGGTGCCGGTGCGCAACCTGGGCAAGGGCTTGAAGAAACGCCTACCGGTGGAACTCTGGACGCAGATCGAGGGCACCTACGCGGGTGCCGGGATCGCGGAGAACTGGGCGGCACTCTTTCGGACGATGGCGCTCTTTCGCGACGTGGCGATCGAGGTCGGTGCCGATCTGGGCTACACCTACCCGCTCGACCTCGACGAGCGCGTCACGGCGTATGTGCGGTCCATGCACCAACGGGAGCACGGAGCGGCATCCGGTGGCTAATCGGGGTGGCCATTGCTCGCCTGCTCCCGCGGCCTCGACCCGCTGCCACTGTGGCCCCACCCTGCGCTAGCTGCGGACACGCCCGCGCGACTCCCCCGGTCGCTTCCTTCTTTCATGTGCTGAACGACACTGCCCGAGCACGCGTACATTGGCCCCGCGTCGCCTTCGCCGTCGGCATACACTATGGCCCCGATGCTGCGCGCAGTCGCGGATCGTCGGGATGCGCCAGTGTTGCCAGACATGGAGGAGACCATGCCTGTCGTGAAACGCCCGCGCCGCGAGCCGACTGACGACTGGGAGCAGCTGCGCCTACTGGCCTCCTTCCCGGAGCAACGCGCCTACGAGTTGCTGCGACCGGTGGTGCTCTTCGGTCGCCCGCCCGCCGAGCGCGCCGGCGAGACGGGGACGCCCGAGCGCACCATCTACCGCCGTGCCGCGCGCTTTGACGCCGAGGGGATGGCGAGCCTGTTCCCCCCGCCCAAAGTCGAGAAGCACCAGCGGCTCCCCGCGAAGGTCCGCGCGGCCATCCGCGACCTCAAGGCCGAGCACCCGACCTTCTACGCCAGCGAGATCGCGGACATCTGCGCGATCCGCTTCGACCACCGCCCCAGCCCGCATACGGTGAAGCGCCTCCTCGCCGAGGATCCGCCGCTGACACCGCTCACCCGCCGCTTTCCGCCCTATCGGGAGATCGCTGATCCGGCGGCGGCACGCCTGGCGATTATCCGGCTGCACAGCGAGGGGTGGGCGGTCAAGAGCATCGCCGCCTACCTCGACTGTAGTCGGCAGCAGGTGTATCGCACCCTCCGGCGCTGGATCGCCGAGGGGATTGCGGGGCTCGACGACAAGTCGCATGCCCGCACTGACGGGCCGCGGACGGTGACCTTCAGGGCCATCGCCACCGTCAAAGAGCTGCAGGAGAACCCTCGCCTGGGCGAGTTCCGCATCCACGCGGCCCTGCGGCAGCAGGGCATTTATCTCAGCCCACGCACCTGCGGGCGGATCCTGGCCAAGCACCGGGCGCTCTATGGTGTGCCACAGCCGACGGTCACGCCGCGCGAGCCAAAGCCACTGCCCTTCCGCGCCACCCGGCCGCACGAGTACTGGTTCTTCGATATCCGCTACGTCGACCACCAGCTGGGGCACTTCAAGGTCTACACCATCACCCTGCTCGACGGGTACTCGCGCGCGATCCTCGCCAGCCTCCTGTCGCGCAGCCAGGATCTCGCGGCGGTGCTGCTGACCGTCTATGCGACGATCCGCCAGCACGGGGTACCGACGGCGCTCATCACCGACAGCGGCGGGGTCTTCTTGGCGAACCACGCGCAGCGGATCTACGCCGCGCTGGGCATCCGCAAGGAGGAGATCGCGCGGCGGCAACCGTGGCAGAATCTCATCGAGGCCAACTTCGGGGTCCAGATGCGGATGGCTGATCACGGATTCGCCAAAGCGGCGACCTGGGAGGCGTTGCTCCGGGTCCACGAGCAGTGGGTGGACGACTTCAATGGCCAGGCCCATTGGGCACACCGGGAACGCGAGGATGGCCGACGCACCCCCGCCGAGGTCCTGGCCCGCGTCGTCACGCGCCCCGTCGATGAAGCCACCTTGCACCGCGTCTTCTATACCCTGCGCTTCGGGCGGGTGCTCGATGCGCGGGGCTACGCGCGGTTCCGCCATTGGAAGGTGTATGGGGAGCGCGGCCTCGCGGGGCAGATGGTGGGCCTCTGGCTCTACGGCCCCCAACTCACGGTCGAGCATCGCGACGAACCGCTCGCGCAGTTCCAGGTCGCCTACGCCCCCGGCAAGCGCCAGCTCAAGGCGGTCACGCTGCTACGGGCCTTTGAGACCCCCTTCCGCTCGCCGCAGCCACTGCTCTTCCCGCTCGACGACGAGCAGTGGCGGAAGGCGTTCCACGTCACCCCCTATGCCCCGCGCCGCCCGCGCAACAGTGGCTCAGCAACGCAGCTGCCGCTCTTCGCGGCAGAACCCCGTGATGCGCTGACGTCGTAGCCTCTAAGGTATGACCGGCGGTGGTTTTGCTGCCAGGGGAACTGCACGCCGGTGTCACCGATGATATGGCGAGGCGTCATCGGTAGCGGCAAGGTCAGCGGCGGGGATCTCGTCGTGGCGTGGGCCAACGAATGGGGCTACCTGCTCGAACCGGGCGAGGACCTCCACGCGGAGCGGGCGCGGGCGGTGCTGCTGACGCCGGGCACCTGGCGATCGAGCAGACCCTGCGGGGCACCTCGGCGCTGGAGAAGAAGGAGGCGGCGCTGGCGCGGGCGGCGCGCGAGCGGGGGCTGCTCGACGCCGAGCGAGCGACGGATAGCATCGTCGGCTCGACCGATCGAGTCGCGGGGGGGGCACGCCGAGGACCTGGATCTTATCGCCGACGACGAGCGGCTGACGGTGACGGGGAAGGGGGGCTACGGCGCGGCGGGGGCGAGCGGCGCCTCGTCGAGCGGCACCAGCAGGGGGCCGAGCGTAGCCGGCGGCGGGCCGGTTAGGGCCGCGCGCACCGCGTCGAGCAGCTGCGGCAGCGGCAGGCCGCTGTAATCGCGGTAGTGGGGCAGCGGATTCGCGGCGGTCCCCGCCGCGGTCAGGTCCCAGTAGCCCTGCGCGCCGAACGCGGCGTACGTCGGCACCCCGGTCCCGCGCTGGGGGGTGCCCAGGAAGAGCAGCAGCCGCTGCCCGACGACCGGCTCCGGCTCCGACCGGTAGGCCGTGGTGCAGCCATCGACGGTGCCCCCCGCGCGCCGCAGGTGGATGAGCGCGAAGGGCTGCCCGCGCACCCGCCCGTCGACCTGTATCGCGTAGTCGGTGCGCAGCTCCCGGTCGCTGGGTCGCGCCGCCGGGTCCGGCGCATAGGCGATCGTCGGCAGTTGCGCCACTACCGTCCCCATCACGATCTGGTGCGACGCCCAGGGGAGCTCTGCGGGCAGCGCGAGGCGCGGGAAGCTGGCGAAGGACAGCGGAGGGCAATCGAGCGGCACCGGCCGGCGCTGCCCAGCGATCGCCCGCCCGAACTGCCCCAGCAGGACGTCGTACGGCGGGGCGTTCTCGGGATGGCGCTCGAAGCGCGCCCGCTCGAAATACTGCACGGTGTAGGGCTTGCCATCCTCCGAGGTCTCGGTGAATTCCTCGCTGATCGGGTAGCCGAACTGGGCCAGCCCGCCGTTGGCGTCCCAGTAGGCGCGGAAGGCGCCGCCGAGGTTGTGCCCGGTCGCGGGGAAGTACGCCCGGTCGGGGCGGGCCGCAGCCGGCGGGTCGGCGGGGTGGAGGCGCCGCCCGAACTGGCCCAGGAGGACGTCGTACGGCGGGGCGTTCTCCTGGTGCCACTCCAGCCGCGCCCGCTCGAAGTATTGCACCGTGTAGACGGCGCCGTCCTCCAGCGCCTCCAAAACCTCCCCGGTCAGCGGGTAGCCGTTGATCGGCAGCCCGCCCCCGGCCTCCCAGGCGGCCAGGAAGCGCCCGCGCGCGCACTGCCCGGTCTCGGCGAAGCACCGCGATTCCTGGGCGGCGCGGCCGGACCCCGCCGGCATGGCTACCGCAAGCAGCGCGGCGCAGGCCAGCAGGCGCAGGAGCGGCCCGGTGGGCCGGCACCGGGCGACGGATCGGCGCATCGGGACCTCCTCGGATACTCCGCGCGAGGCGACGAGTCGTCAGCGCACGCCGAGGGGACCCATGAGGCGCCCCCGGCGTGATGTTAACGGGCCACCCCGCGCGGGGTTCCGCCGGGCGGCGGGAGGCCCCTCCCGCCCCTACGGCAGCGGCGCCTCGCTGAGCGGCACCAGCAGCGTGGCGGGGATGTCCCGCGGCGGGGGGCCGACCAGCGCCGCGCGCACGCGCCCTTCCACCTGCCCCACGGTCAGCCCGTTCAGGCCCCGCAGGTGCTCGGCGCGGTTCGCCACCGTGTCGTCGGCACCGACCGCCCATTGCCCCTGGTGGCCGCCCAGCACCTGGAACGAGCGCCCGGCCCCGTCATTCACCGGCGCGGCCAGGAAGAGCAGCACCCGCTGCCCGACCGCCAGCTCCGGCTCGGAGGCGTTCGTCAGGGTGCAATTCGCGATGGTGCCGCCCAGGTGCCGCACGACCACGGTCTGATCGGCCTGGCTGCGGAACCGCTGCTGGACCTGCACCACGCCGCGCTGCCGGGCGAGCTCCGCGACCGCCCGACGACCGGTGACGCCCAACTTCTCGCTGATGTGGTAGACGTGGGCCTTCGCCGTGCTGGGGCTGATGCTCAATGCAGCCCCGATCTGTGCGTCGTCCAGCCCCTCGGCCACCAGCCCCAGGACCTCCCACTCGCGCCGCGTCAGCTTCATCTGGCGGCGCTGGAACTCCGCTTCCTCGATCGTCCGGCGCGCGCATTCCTCGCGGTATCGGGCCGCCGCCTCGTGCCGCTCGCATTCGCGCTCCGCCGACTGCCGCGCGAACCACTCGCCGCCGGCGCGTACCTGCCCGCCGACGAGGAGGGCCGTCAGGCCGATCGCGAGCGCCCATTCGCCCAGGTCGCGCCCCGCGGTCGCCGCGTCAAGCCGCCGCAGGGCGAAGGCCTGGAGGCTCAGCCAGGTGCCGGTGACGATGATCCCCGCGAACGCCGCGGCGAGCGCGCCGCGCAACCGGTGGCGCGCCCCGGCGAGGACGATGAGCAGGAGCAGGGTGAGCAGCGCGTCGTTGTCGGGGTCCCGCGCCCGCAGGGCGATGACGGCGAGCGCGATGCCCCAGTCCAGCCCGGTCGCCAGCCCGCGCGCCGCACGCAAGCGCCGGGGGCACGGGCCGCGCCCGAGGAGCCCGGCGAGCCCCCCATTGGCGAGGGCGATCCCGGCGGCGAGGGCGACCGCTGCGGTCGACGCGACGGTCGAGAAGAGCAGGGGCAGCGCCAGGGCGAGCGGCACGCCCGCCCTGCGGATGCGGGTCAACCAGACCTCGAGCAGCCACTGGTAGGCGAGGCGCGGATCGGTCGACGGGGCTGCGGCCGGCTCCGGGAGGGGGTCGATCATGTTGTGGCGATCGATCACGCGGTCGTCCTCCCCCGGCGCGCCCTGATGCGTGACGAGCGCCTGTGCCCACTCGCGCCCATCCGGCGCGCAAACCTCGCCACATGATCCAGGGTCTTGCCGCCATTCGATGATCGCCTTCCGCTCGTTTTGTGCGTTGGCACGGGCGGATCAGTGGCTCCGAGTGCCCGCCGTCGCCAGGTTACCGCCGACGGCCAACAATGCGCGCTGCCGCTCAGGAAAGGCCGGATCCGGATCATCGAATGCCGGCAAGAGCCATGATCCAGTACACATGCAGCGTGTTGAAAAATGGGTTGGTGGTGGGTAGCATCTCTCTCGATATTGAGTGCGTGGGAGGGTGGCCACCATGATGGGTACGAAGGCCCGCGAGTTCGCAACGCACACGGCCATCTCGGTGGAGG
>JAABUN010005884.1_pt1 | contig 14687 bp, 17 predicted proteins | sample 5559311 | NCBI WGS metagenome assembly JAABUN01 (sample SAMN10711877, study PRJNA513370) | rock metagenome | isolation source: Antarctica rocks | place: Antarctica: Victoria Land, Siegfried Peak sud | reverse complement strand
GGCTCGTTCCGTCACATCACCAGGGAAAAGGGGAAACTATGGGACTAGGCGCACTTCAGCCGATGCACCTCATTCTGATCGTCGCTATCATCGTGATCGTTTTCGGACCAAGCAAACTCCCAGAGCTTGGCTCATCGCTCGGTAAGGGAATCCGTGAATTCAAGCGCGGCAGCGACGACCTCAAGGATATCAAGGAGTCGGTGACCTCATCGATTTCCCTGGATCCGACGCGCAAGCCGGTCGCCTCAGTCGCCACGCCGCTCCCGAATCAGCCCGAGCCGCGCCACGAGCCGGTAGTGCTGAGCCGCCAAGAGATCGACTAAACCGCAAACGACAGATACAAACAGCGCGGGTGGTCCCGAGAATTTCTCGGGACCACCCGCGCTGTATTTCATTTCATCTCGTCGGCAACGCGCTGGCGAGGTGCGCGGATCAGTGTGCCGCCGCGCGCCGCCCCTCATAGTATTTCTGGAACGCCGCCGCGCGCTCGTGCTCGGCCGGTGTTTCGGCAGCGGCGACGATTGACTGCTGCTCGGTGACGACCCGATCCATCAGCGTTTGCAACTCACCGCCATCAAAATCCCACTGCTTCTTGATCGGGGCATCGTCTCGACCAGCCGCGCGGGACGCCACCGCAGCGAGTTGCTCTCGCCCCAGGACCGCCGCCCCGGCCACCCCAGCGGCCACACCGAGGCCAACCACATATTTCCGTTTCATCGCTGTCGCTCCATTCTGCGTTATCGCACGGTAAAGGAGGCCGCCATCACAGCGACTACCGTGACGACCATAAGTATAGTGGAGCGGGCCTACTTGCCACAGAGACTCACACCAAGGCAGACTAGGAATCAAGGATTGTTGTAGATATTCAGCGAGGCGATCATCGGCCCGAAGGTGCGGTCGAGGTTCCCGCTATAGTCGCTGTACCGCGAATTGAGGCGGAAACGCCACGGCACCGGCCCACGCAAGCCCAGGCCGATATAGGCGTAGCAGAGCTGGTAATTGACGTCGAAGGTCGCGCCCAGCGAGGCGAAGGTGAGCCCGGAGAATTGATTCACGCGGGTGACATCGATCCCCGCCTCCGGGTGCGATTCTTTCAACTCAGCGGCGAAATACTGATTACGCAGCACGTCGATATTCGCGGTCGGTTCGGCCCGTCCCGTTGTCGCGATCAAGACCCAAAGCCCATCCTCGAACGGTTCGCTCACCCCCGGCCCGTAGAAATAGACGCGACCTTCGCTCGACCGCGAATCATCGACGCTCCACCCCGGCGGGTAGGCAATCGCGAATGGCACGCGCGTGTTCCCACCATAGGTCTGCCAGCCGGCCGGCACGGTGCCGAGGGGAGCAACAGGCGTGGCCCCGCCCGCACGAGGGGTCCCGGCACTCGGTGTCGCGGCGCTTGTGGCGGCGCGGGTGGCGGTCGCGGCAACCACCGGGGGCGAGGCCGTGCGGCTGGCGACCGCTGCCGAGGGGGCGACTGTCGCGGCGCGTGTGACCGTGGCGACAGTTCGCGATGCTGTCGCCGCTGCCGGGACGGTCGGCGCTGCGGCAACGGTCGGGGCGACCGTCGCCGCGCTGGTTGCGGTCGATAACGCCGGGGCACTCGTCGGCGCGTTCGTCGCCGCCTGGCCGCCGCAGGCCATCGTCAGCAGCGGCACCACCAGCAGTTGCGCGAAGGAACGGCGGTTCATCGGGCACCTTCCTGTTTTTCCACTCCCAGCCTGCGCTGACAGCTATCAGGGCAAATTGCCGTCGTCGCGCACCTATACGTACGCCCCCGTCGCGCTGAGTGTAGCAACCGATCGCCGCGCTCGTCCACCCTCCTGCCCGTCAACTACGCTTCAGGATAGCGATCACAGTGACCATCACGAGAAAGGTGCGATAGTCCAGGCGACAATATCGAGTCGTCGCGCGAAGTGCAGCAACGGTGGCGTTTGCGGCAATTCGATCCCGTGCTGCGCGGTCAGAGCGTGGAAATGGAGTTCGGCCTCGGCGGGCTGCAGCGGCCAGGGAAGGTGATGGATCTCGCCGCGCAACGGTCGCCCGGCGTTATCGGTGGTATAGAGGGCGTAGCGTTCGGTCAGCCACGCTTCGAGCGAGCCCGGCTGCGCCCGAAACGGCTCGCCGATCGGGCGATAGCGCCCACGGAAACGCGAACGCGGCGCACCGGGATACGCGCGCCAGCTATCGTATTCGATCCACCCCGCCCGCTCGCGGCTCGACATCCGGGCGAAAAAGTAGGGCAGATGATACCAGCGACGCGCGAGCGCCACCGCGACCGGATTTGCCGCATCGAGACTATAGAAATAGACGCCCGGCCGATCGCCGCCGGGCGCGGTGACATAGGTGCGGACATTCAGTTCCGGGAAAGCCCCGACCCAGGGCGCGGCGATCGGCTGGCCGCGCAGCCGGATCCCGCTCATCCGAAATGGCACCACGCCGACCCACGCCCGCCCCGCGAAGAGATCGAGATCGAGCCCTGCAGGGATCGTCGGGCGCAGCATCTCGGGCGGCACCGGCCAGTGCGCAAAGAGGAGATCGTGCCAGACCTGCCACATCGCAAATGCCCGTTCTGGCGGCGACCAGGGGCGGTGATCTGCGGTGAAGGGTAGCTTATGGTCTACGATAGCAGGGGGGCTGTACTTCAAACCTTTATCGTTCACCGCGCATACTCCTCATGGCACTCCCTTCGAGTCGCGGTTAAACGTAGCACGGACCACGCCTCGGTGTCAGGCGAACCGGAATATCTTCACACGCCGATCAGTAATGGCCGACCTCCTCTTTCTCCCGGAACCCTGGCAGAGTACAATCATTCCCGGAGATCGCATGGGGCGGCAACGGGAGGACAACTGGAGAGAGGAGCAGGGATGACAAACGGGCGCAAAGAAATCGCGGCGCTGCTGATGGAATTCATTGGGACATTCGCGCTGATCTTCATGGGGGCGGGCGCGATTATCCAAACGCAAGGGGGCAATTTGGTCGCGATTGCGCTGGCCCATGGCCTCGCAATCGGCCTGCTCGTCGCGGCAGGCGGACATATCTCCGGGGGAGTCTATAACCCGGCTATCGCGATCGGTCTGATGGCGGCAGGGAAGTTGCCATACGTGCGCGGGGCGACCTTTATCGTCGCCCAACTCCTCGGGGCGACGGCAGCGGCAGGAGTGCTCAAAGCCACCCTCCCAGCCGCCGCCGTCGATGCGGTGAAATTGGGGACACCATTACCGGGGACAGGGATATCCTCTGGTCAGGCGCTCGTGGTCGAGATCGTGCTGACATTTTTCCTAATGTTCGTTATCTTCGGGGTGGCGGTCGACAAACGCGGCCCTGCGTCGATCGCAGGACTGGCGATCGGCCTGACGATCACCATGGATATTTGCATGGGCGGCGGGATCAGCGGCGCGGCGATGAATCCCGCGCGCTCGTTTGGCCCGATGCTCGTGCAACAGGAGTGGACGGCCGCCTGGGTCTATTGGGTCGGCCCGATCATCGGTGCGATCCTCGCCGCGCTGATCTATACATTCGTCATGCTCGATGACAGTTCGGCAGATGAGGCAGTCGCCCTACCACAGGCCGATCCCGAGCGCCCCGTTCGCACTGCCACGCCGAGCGGGCGCTCCGCCAATCGTCGGCGCTGAGTATCACTGGGTGATCGAAACCTGGGAGCGCAACGATCTCGTCGGCAACCTCGTGGACACGATTGGGCAGACGACCGGCGAGATCCAGCAGCGGATGGTCGGCCACCTGAGCCGGTGCGACCGCGAACTCGGCCAGCGGGTTGCGGCGGGCCTCGGCGTGGCAGTCTCCGAAACGGCGGCTGTCCCGGCTGATTAAACCCGGTATCCGACATACAAGCAGCGAAGCTGAGCGGCGCGTGAGGGTTTCCTCACGCGCCGCTCTACGCTGTGTGGCGCGATAGCAGCAAACGGAAAACGAAGCGGCAAATACGGCACGGCGACAGGATATTGGCAGTCCCAGCACGAAAGTCTTGCACATTCAGGACCATTCGCCCATTGAGGGGAAGGCACAGAAGCGTTTAGATGGAAGGAGTGAGAAAGAGATCCATCTGTAGAAAGCACAGCGATGAAGAACGACGCGCTGGAAGCAGGCTGGCCGCGCACAGCCACGAAACCGTCAATGGCGTCGCGCAGCACAGCGTGGGCATGGCCGCTCGCCATCGTGACCCTCGTTGCGGGCGTCCTCCTGAGTCGCCTCCCCTACCTCGACGTGCCGATCAGCGCCGACGAGGGTGGGTATGCGACGGCGGCCTACTGGTGGGCGCGCGGCGACACCCTCTATCAAAATATCACGATTACTCGACCACAGGGGATCTTCGTCGTCTTCCGCCTGATCGATGCGCTTGGGCTCGGCAGCACGCGCGGCATCCATCTCTCCGCCGCCATCTGGGTCGCACTCTCGACACTCACGCTCCTCGCCCTCGCCGCGCATAAGTGGGGCCGCAGCATCGGCCTCGCCGCCGCGATCCTCTACGCTGCGGTGATGGCGGTTCCCTGGGTCGAGGGGTATCACGCGAACGCCGAACTCTTCATGACCCTCCCGCTGCTCCTCGGCATCTGGGCACTGCTCAACTCCGATGCTGCGCCGCTCGGCGCACGACGCGGTAATCTTTTTCTCGTCGCGAGTGGAGTCATGGGCGCAATCGCGCTTTTGCTGAAGCCGTCCGGGGTGGCACTCCTGCCATTGGGTGCGCTCTGGCTCCTCTGGCGCTGGCGCAATGGGGCGGGTACGCGCGGCGAATGGCTACGCGCCGAGGGCGCGTTATTGCTCGGCTGGCTATTAGGGCTAGCGCCCGCGCTCGTGCATGGGCTGATCACCGCCCCGGAGCAGTACCTGAGCGCGGTCTTCCTCTACCGCGTCGGGCAGGACTCGCTGATCGGTGGCTCGTTAGCCTATCAACTCAGGTATTTCGCGACCAACACCCTTTTCATCGTGGGACATCTGCCGCTCCTCCTCTTCGCACCCATCGGCCTGAGGCTCGGCGCGCACGCCGGCGATCGGCACAAGCGCGCGTTCCTGGCACTCTGGGAGCTCACCGCGCTCGGCGGAGTGGCGCTCGGCGGGAACTGGTTCCTCCACTATTACCAGCAATTGTTGCCGCCGCTGGCTATCACCCTGGCCCTGGCCGGGCGCTGGCTCCTGCAACGACCGATCGCGTTGGCCTGTTGCGCCGGACTCACAACCTTATCGCTGATCCTGCCGATCGCCAGCGGGTTCGGCGCGGGCGTGGACCCGCGCACACTCCCCGGCTGGGAGCCGGGTGTCAGCGCGGCGGCACCGATCGCCGCCTATCTCGCCGCCCACACCGCGCCCGATGACACGATTTATGTCGCCTACGATCACGCCGACATCTATTACCTCGCGCAGCGTCGCCCTGCCGCGCGCTGGCTGCACTTCCGAGAACTCTCGCGGACTCCCGGTGCATTCCAGGAACAGGTGACCCGGATCGATACCCCGGCAACCGCACCGCGCTACATCGTCGGCGCGCAGGCGTTCGATCGATGGGGCTTCGACGCAGACGGCATCCTGCGCGCGATTGTCGCGCGTGACTATGAGCGTGAGACCACGATCGAAGGGATCGATCTCTATCGGCGGAAAGGCAACTGAACGATGCGCACGGAATTGGAGCGCCACCGATGATCGGGCAGGTACAAACAGCGGACGAGAGCGAGCCGCGAGAGCGACTACAAAAGCTCGATCCCCAGCGACTCCTCGATCGCGCACTCGGCGGCATCGATGCGCTCCTTACCGAGCCGCTGGAAGCGGAGTTGCGGGTCGTCACCATGCCATCGCCGCGCGCCGGGCTGCGCTTTTTCGTCGCCCTCGATCGCCGCCTGATCGTACCACTCACGATCCTCGCCGCGATCTTCTTCTTCTGCTTCATGCGGCAGACCGACTACGACTGGTGGTGGCACCTGCGGGTCGGGCAGGATATCTGGCAGAACAAGGCGCTACCGACGGTCGATACCTATTCTTACACCCGCGCAGGCCAGCCGTTCGTCGTCCACGAATGGCTCTTCGAGTTGCTGACCTACCTCGGCTATCGCGCTTTCAGCTATCGCGGACTCGTCGTGATCATGGGGCTGATCGTCCTCAGCACCTACGTCATCCACTATCTCCTCCTCCGGGCGCTCGGCACCGGTCGCGCCCTGGCCGGATTGCTCGTCGCCTGGACCCTCGCCCTCTCGTTCATGAGTATCACGATGCGCCCGCACATCTTCAGCACCCTCTTCCTCAGCATCGAGCTCTGGTGCCTCTACCTTTACCGTAGCGGCCAACGTCGCGCACTCTGGCTGCTGGCCCCGCTGACCATCCTCTGGGTCAATATCCACGGCGCGTGGATCATGGGCCTGGCAACGTTGGCGCTGTTCATCGGCGGGGAGTGGCTCAACGCACGAACACGCGGCGAGACAGCCGAACTCAAGACGGCCGCTTTGGTCCTGCTCGCCTCACTCGTGGCGGCGATGGTCAATCCGATCGGCCCCAAGCTGCTTCTCTACCCGTTCGGCTTCATCGGCGGGGAGAGCGCGACGATGCGCTATGTTCAGGAGTGGCAGCCGCCGAGTTTCCGCGAGCCGATGGGGATCGCCTTCGGCCTGAGCGTGATCCTGCTGGTTGGGCTGGGCTTGCGCCGCCCGCGATTCGATTACACCCTCGGGCTCTGGGCTGTCGCCTTCACCTACCTCGGCTTCTCGGCGATGCGCCACGTCCCGCTCTACGCCCTCGTCGTCATCCCGATCACCGCCCAGCAGTTGCCCGCGCGCTGGCGCGGCCCGGAATGGCCCTACCGCGAGAATCGCTTCACGGCAACGATCAATTGGGTCTTGACGGGGTTGGTCCTGGCGACGATGGCGGGGATCGTCTTCGGCAACCCGCTGGTCCAGGTCCACCGTGAGCCGAACCTGCAAGCGTATCCGACCGAGTCATTAGCCTACCTGCGCGGTAATCCCGGCGGCAAGCTGCTCAATGAGGACGGTTTCGGCGGGTATCTGATCACCAACCTCCCGGAGCGCCCAGTCTTCATCGACACGCGGGTCGATTTCTACGGGCGTGACTTTCTGGAGGAATATCTCACCGTGACCAGGCTCAGGCCCGGTTGGCGTGATGTCCTGACCCGCTACGATATCAGCCTGATCCTCATGCCCCCCGATAGCCCGCTGATCGGCGTCTTGCGCGATGATCCGGCCTGGCGCGTCGTCATCGATGGCGATCAGGGCGGCGATACCGCCGTCTTGCTGGCGCGGAGATAAAGAAACGCTGGCGACTTGCCGATCTCGCGTCCACTGGGCTAGCATACGCGGCGCGTGGTTTACTCAAGCGCGCAATGGTGCGTACAGGCGTATAGCCGCTAGATGAGGAGGATGTGGGCGATGGGCAAGGAAGTTATCGCGACAACGGCGGCCCCGGCAGCGATCGGGCCGTATTCGCAAGCGATCAAGGCGAATGGCTTCCTCTTCACAGCGGGGCAGATCCCGCTCGACCCGGCCACGGGCAAGCTCGTGGCCGGCGATATCACGGCACAAACCGAGCGGGTGATGCAGAATCTCGCGGCGGTTTTCGCCGAGGCCGGTACGTCGTTCGAGCAAGTCGTCAAGACCACCTGCTTCCTCGCCAACCTCGACGATTTCGCAGCGTTCAACACCGTCTATGCCAAGTATTTCACCGCGCAGCCGCCCGCCCGTAGCACGGTGCAGGCCGCCCGCCTCCCCGCCGGATCGCAGGTCGAAGTCGAGTGCGTCGCCCTGCTAGCTTAGGCATTGGGCAAACGACCAGAATCTCGAGGACAGAGAACAGGGGGGAGGCGCTAGCGCCTCCCCCCCTGTCGCATTCAGGACACTATGTATGTAATGTAATTCTTACGGCTTGCGGGGCGAAGTGCCATTCAGCACGACATCGTTCGAAACGACATGATCGATCACGCCGTAGGCGCGTGCTTCTTCCGCGTTGAGATAATAATCGCGTGCGGTGTCGTTCTTCATCTTATCTTCGGGCTGGCCGGTATGCATTGCCATGATCCCGTTCAGCGTCTTGCTCAGGCGTAACGATTCGCGCGCCTGCACCTCGACATCGGGGATTGCGCCCTGGAAGCCGGTCGATCCCTGATGCAGGAGAACTCGCGCGTTCGGCAAGGCGAAGCGCTTCCCTTTGGTCCCGGCCATCAGGATCACTGCCGACATCGAAGCGGCCATCCCGATGCAATAGGTCGCGATGTCGCAAGAGATGAACTGCATCGTATCGTAGATCGCCAATCCGGAATAGACCTGCCCACCAGGGCTATTGATGTAGATCGCGATCTCCCGCTTCGGGTCTTCCCCGGCCAGGAAGATCAATTGCGCCACGATCGCATTCGCGACCTGATCATTAATCCCCGTGCCGAGATAGATGATCCGATCTTTCAACAGCCGCGAGTAGACGTCATAGACGCGCTCGCCGCGACTCGTATCCTCGGTGACGTATGGCACGATCAGTTGCGGCTGCTCCGCGCGATACTCAAATGGCCCGCTCATCCGTTTCCTCCGTCAGTGTCGATCGTCACAGCTTGTCGATGCGCCCGCTACGGTAACGACATTTCCACGGTTAAGCTTACCACAGCCAATATCCCAAAAGAAAGCGTGCTGTCCCTCAAGACAGAAATGCGTTAAGATCCTATCGTCAGCCGCCCAGTCACGCCATGCAGGAGCCCCGCCACGATCGTTCATGGCTCGTGCGTCTTCGCTGCACAGCAACAGTGGGCTAATCGTCCCCTCTACCATCGCCATAATGGTCAAGAGCCTTTGCGCCACACACAGCCATCCCCTATGATGCGATGTGCGAGGCGGGTATCGATGCGCGTGAGGGCAGTGCCATGACAAGCGGTGGTGGGCGCGGCGGCTTCAATTGGAGCGAGGACGATAACTTCGCCGCGCTGAATCGGGTCGGCGATGAATGGGAAGTGAGCTACGGCTTCGAGGCGACCGCGAAACGCGGGCGTCAGATCGTGGCGCGGCGACTCACACCCGACTACGAGGAAGCGGTACGCCAGCTCTGGCAGGTTGTCGGCTACTACTTCGCCGCGCCAGAGCACGCCGAGCGGATCCGCCGCGAACTCCTCAGTTCAGCGGGGCTCGAAGCCGCCGGAGGAAAATATTTCCCCGTACCCGACGCCTCGTTCCTCACCCCGGCAGGCGGGGGTGTCGGCGGTCGCGAAGCGGCCATCGGCGAAAACGAGCGCCGCGATCGGATTCTGCACGGCGAAGCAGAACCCGAATCACCTACACACAACGAACAACCCGATGAGAAACGCCCGTGGTGGAAGCGATGGGGGTCGTGAGCCAGGACCGGAACAGGCGACACGAAGATACGGAGAGGAAGGGCGGGGAGATGAGCATGCAAGTGATTCATGCCCTTCAGGATACGAGTGCTGAATAGATCACCCTCTCTCTCCCGTCATTCTCTGTGTCGCCTGTTCCGTCCCTTCTTATGACCCACCCCGGAGGAACATGGAACGTCAAGCGGTGATCCGGCAAGACACCGAGCACAAGATCGATCAGTTCCGCGAGTTGGCGCAGCGTGCGACCACCGAAGATGCGGCAGGGGCCGAACGCCAACACAAGCGTGGCAAGCTGACCGCGCGTGAGCGATTGGATCTCCTGCTCGACCCCGGCTCATTCGTCGAATTCGATGCCCTAGCACAGCATCGCTCCTACAACTTTGGCCTGGAGGAGCGCCGCCCATTCGGCGATGGCGTAGTAACCGGTTACGGCACGATCGAGGGGCGCAAAGTCTGCGTCTTCTCGCAGGATTTCACCGTCTTCGGCGGTTCGCTCGGCGAAGTTTTCGCCGAGAAGGTCGTCAAGATCATGGACCTCGCGCTGAAGCTCGGGGTGCCGATGATCGGGATCAACGACTCCGGGGGCGCACGGATCCAGGAGGGGGTCGTCTCGCTCGCCGGGTACGCCGACATCTTCCACCGCAACGTCCGTTCGTCGGGCGTCATCCCGCAGATTTCGGTGATCGCCGGGCCGTGCGCCGGAGGAGCGGTCTACTCGCCAGCGATGACCGACTTCATCCTGATGGTCGAGGGGATCTCGCAGATGTTCATCACCGGGCCGGAGATCATCAAAACGGTGACGGGCGAAACGGTGACCCAGGAGGAGTTAGGCGGCGCGGGCACCCACAACAGCGTCAGCGGCGTCGCCCACTTCGCCGCCGCCGACGAAGAAGAACTCTTCGCCCAGACACGCGCCCTCCTCTCGTTCATGCCCAGCAACAACCTCGAAGATGCGCCCTATACCCCGCCGACCGACGATCCGGCGCGGGCCGACAGCGAACTCGACACGATCATCCCCGACCAGAGCAACAAGCCCTACGACATTCTCGATGTGATCACTCGCGTGGTCGACGATGGCGACTTCCTCGAAGTCCAGGCCCGGTTCGCGCCGAATATCGTCGTCGGCTTCGCGCGGCTCAACGGTCGCGCCGTCGGGATCGTGGCGAACCAGCCGCGCCATCTCGCCGGGACACTGGACATCAACGCCTCCGACAAGGCCGCGCGCTTCGTGCGGACCTGCGATGCCTTCAATATCCCGCTGATCACCTTTGTGGATGTGCCGGGCTTCCTACCGGGGATCGAGCAGGAGTATGGCGGGATCATCCGTCACGGGGCCAAGTTGCTCTACGCCTTCTCCGAAGCAACGGTGCCGAAGCTAACGGTGATCACCCGCAAGGCGTATGGCGGAGCCTACTGTGTGATGTGCTCGAAACATATCGGGGCCGACCTCAACGCCGCATGGCCGCAAGCCGAGGTGGCGGTGATGGGCGCGGAGGCGGCGGTGGGACTCCTCTACCGCCGCGAACTGGCCGACGCGACCGACCCGGCGGCGCAGGCAGCCGAACTGGCACACGAATATCGCGCCCGCTTCGCGAACCCGTATGAGGTCGCGGCGCGCGGCTACATCGACGCCGTGATCGAGCCGAGCCAGACCCGCCCCTGGTTGATCAAGGGTCTGGAAATGTGCATCTCCAAGCGCGAGAGCGGCCCGCCGCGCAAGCACGGCAATATCCCGCTGTAGTGAACGAAGTCGCCACACGGTGCCGCAGGCTTATTCGCTTGCGGCACCGTCAGCAATTACGGTGGCACCGAGAACCGCTGCGCCGACCTCTGCGCGTTCAGATGTACCCGTTGGGAGCAGCGTGAAATTGCCCGCAAGGCGGCGATAGATCTCACCAACCTGCTGGAAACTCGCTTTGAGAATTCCGCGGCTAGATGAATTGTGCCCCGGCTCGTGTCCAATCCAGTAGCGGTGCGCGGCCCCCTCTTGGTCGATGATCGCCGCGATCAGGCGCGGATAAATCCCGCGCCCGCGCCACGCTTTTGCCGTAACAAATCCCCAGAGATACCGATCCCCCGCCGTTAGCGGCTGCACCAATCCGAGTTCGCCGATCGCCAATACCCGCGTCGCCGACCAGCCACAGGCGACGACTTCACCCGCGACCCGCGCGAGGTACGGCTGGTTGCCACCGCGCTGCCACGCCTGGAGGTCGGCAACCCGCGCGCCGATCAGTTCACCGAGTGCCGCGTCATCATCCGCCAACGTGACATCGAATTCCGGCCAAGGGTCGAAGGTCGGTGCAGGATCGCCGGGCCACCAGCCATACCAGGGACCGACAAAATCACCGATATCGTAAACGGTACTCACGCCCGACCTCCTGATCTGCTGTAGCTGGGACCAGCCGCCTAACGAAGAGGGGCAAGCCAGCGCCCGCCCCTCTCGTCAACGCCCATCATCGAGCGGTGAAGTGCTATTTCCGCGCCCCAACGCTGGTCAGCAACGGCTGCAACCCGGCCTCGATCTCCGCACGGCGCGACTCGAGGAACGGTGGCAGGGCCAGTTGCTCCCCGAGGTGCGCGGGGTCTTCGTCGGTGGCGAAGCCGGGGCCATCGGTCGAGATCTCGAAGAGGACGCCGCCGAGTTCGCGGAAGTACAACGCCTTGAATTAGAAGCGGTCGATCACCGGTGTGACGCCGAGTCCGGTGGCGGCGATCCGCTGCTGCCACGCCTGATGCTCCTCATCGTCGGGGGTGCGGAATGAGACGTGGTGGACCCCACCGTGCCCCTGCTGCGCGTACGGCAAATCGGGGCGCGCGACGACCCGTACCTCAGCACCGGACCCACCGGGGCCGACCTCGAAGACCACCGCTTCATGACCATCGGGTGTCGCTTCCCGTGCCTTCTCGCGGAAGCCGAGTACCTGCGTCAATACCGCCGCAGTGGGGGCCAGTTCCGCCACTACAAGCGTCACGCTGCTTAAGCCGAGGAGCTGATGCGCGACAGGCACGGGGCTACCGGGCCATGGCACACCGGGCTTGATCGCCGGGGCGGCGTCATCCTCGACCAGTTCGAAGCGCTGTCCCTCGGGGTCGGTGAACGGCAAGAACGCCCGCCCGCCGCGCTCGGTGATCATCCCCTGGGCCACGCCACGCTCGCGGAAACGCTCGGCCCACCAATCGAGCGCCGCCCGATCGGCAACCCGCAAGCCGATCGCCGCGACCTCGCCGGTGCCGGGTTCATTCGCTGGCACCTGTGACCAATCGAAGAAGGTCAGTTCGGTGCCGGCGTTGCCATCGGCATCGGCATAGAAGAGATGATACGCGGACACGTCATCCTGATTGACCGTCTTCTTCACCAGATGCAGACCGAGTGTATCGGTGTAGAACGCCACATTCTCCGGTGCCTGCGAAGTCACCGCCGTGACATGGTGCAAACCGCCTAATGCCATTGCCATCTCGTTATCCTCTCGACGGCTATCGCTCGCCGCCACTCTGCCAGAACCCATCTATCAGGGGCACCGTTTACCAAACGCATAGCGCATCACGCACATCGTATGCCGGAACGAGTACCGCTTAATCAAGCGGTGCAATCGTCTGATTCATTCCCCAGCAATCGCGAAGTGGCATGATCGCATGGCATAATTCTATCCAGCGAGAATGGCTGGCAAAAACTACCGCCATGCGAACAGGTAGCACGCCATGACAGATAACCCGATGACAACCTCAACCGAGCTCACGGTGGCGAGACAACTCTGGACCAGCGGTCGCCCGCTGGAAGCGGGCCGCGCCCTAACTGCGCTCATTCCCGTAGCGTCACGCCCGCGTTGGGCGGGGCGGATCCTGGCCTGGGCGTATCAGCACAGCCGCAGAAAGCCCGAGCCGGAGATCATGGCGCTCGTCATGGCGCTGGCCGATGGGGCGAGCAGGGAGGAAGCGGTCGCGCATCGCGACGCCGTGACCGCCATCCTCGCGGTTGTGGAGCAGGCCGGGCGCTTCGATTCGTTGCACGAGGCGCTGCTGACCCTCGCGCTCAATGCCGCCCGCTTGCTCGTCGCGGCAGCATCGCCCGAAGCAGCCAACCCGAAAGAGTGCTGGTGGTTCGTCGCCAGCCTCAAGTGCGTCGGCGACGAACTCGACGATGGTTTCGCAGCCGAAGCCTGGAAGCGCCTGCGCCAGATCGCCTGAGCCGACCGCAGCAGATAGTAGAGCCTGTTGCGGCCAAATCCGCATCTGGCAGCGTGCGCGTGCGATAATCTCCAGCGCCGGAATATTGCCGGGCGAAGCACACTGAAAGATGTGGCCGATGGGCCAGTTGGCCACAATCTTCCTCAATGTCCTGACGCCGGTTTTCGCGCTGGTCCTCCTCGGCTACCTCGCCGGGCCACGCCTCGGGTTGCAGGCGCGCACCCTCTCGCGCGTCGCCTATTACCTGCTGATGCCCGGCTTCATCTTCAGCGTCCTCGGCACCGCCCACGTCGAAGGGGCGCTCGCGGCGCGGATGGTCGCCTATATCCTCGCCGTGCAAATCTGCTGCGCGACCGCCGGGTTCGCCATCGGGCGACTTCTGCGCCGTCCCGCGCCGGTCGTCGCGGCATACATCCTGATCGCCACGTTCGCCAATGTGGGCAACTTCGGCCTCGCGATCATCCGCTTCGCGCTCGGCGATGCCGCGACGGTCGCGGGGACGATCTACTTCGTGGCGATCTCCACCAGTTCCTTTGCCATCTGCGTCGCCGCCGCGACCTGGGTCAAGGGGGGCGGGCTCTACGCGGTCGCGGCGGTCCTCAAGACGCCGGCGGTCCTCTGCCTACCACCAGCGCTGCTCCTCAACCTGCTGGATATTCCCTTGCCACCGGTCCTCCTCCGACCCGCCGATCTGCTCGGCAGCGCGATGATCCCGGTGATGCTGCTCGGCCTGGGCGTGCAATTCTCCGAGAGCGGCTTCCAAAAACTCAGCACCGATATGCTCCTCGCCAGCGGCGTACGCCTGATCGCCGCCCCGGTGATCGCCCTGTTGCTAGCACTCGCCTTCGGCGTTGGAGGTCTGGAACGCAGCGCGGGGATCATCCAGGCCAGCACCCCTGCCGCCGTCTTCGCCGCGATCATCGCGTTGGAACACGACCTCCTGCCCGATTTCGTGACCGCCACCGTCCTCTTCTCCACCGCCGTCAGCGTGATCACGATGGCGGTTGTGCTCTATCTGCTCTGAGACAGGAGGGATACGAGGGGCGGGGCGGAAAAAGGGGAAGACGAACAACGAAGTGGGTCAGTGGGCGAGCGTGGGTCGCCCCCCAGCCCCCCAATTCTGGGGGGTACAGTGTTGCAAGCAGGGAGGCGTTCCCGTAAAACCACAGTGCTACTA
>JAABUN010005883.1_pt1 | contig 14691 bp, 13 predicted proteins | sample 5559311 | NCBI WGS metagenome assembly JAABUN01 (sample SAMN10711877, study PRJNA513370) | rock metagenome | isolation source: Antarctica rocks | place: Antarctica: Victoria Land, Siegfried Peak sud | reverse complement strand
CAAGAGCGCGGACACCTCGGCGGTGTCCGCGCTCTTGTAGTTTCTTGACTGCTCGCTGTCGCGGAGAACTCGCTCAATCTTGTTGCGTCGTTCCACATACCACCGTGGGGTGTGGGGAGCGGTCTGGCGAATCGCATCCGCGCACACTCCCTGTTCGCGCTGCAACTCCGCTACGCTCATGTTGATGAGATCGCGCCCCTCGTACTTGAACTGCGCCGCGAAGCTGGTCGTCGGATCGGGTACGGGGTAGGACGGCACAGAGTTCGAAAGGTTTCTGCGGGTGCGCACCGTTTTGCTCCTATCGTCAGATACAAAAAGAGGGAGGCGGGTTATCCGCCTCCCTCGTTCGTTGTTCAGACCTTGTGCCGCCTATAGGAGGGCCACGTGCCTTCACCGCCATCTGAACTTTCTCAACTTTCATCGGTCTCTCCAGACGCAAAAACGCGAACACAAAAATACCCCCACGTATGGGAGCATTCCTCGCACGACACGACCTATTTTAGCTCCGTCTACTGAGTAAAAAACTCTATTTCTGCTTCAACCACAACGTTCCGCGAGCATAATAAGACTTGCCCTAAATTCCTGTCAAATGTCACTCCCCGTGACATACATTGCCCACAACTGGGCGTGGCGGGCAATGTCTTCATCCACGCGGGCAGGGGATTCGCGGTAGTAGGCAAGGGCCGCTTCTACCTGCGCGGGGGTGAGTTGCGGGTAGAGTGCGAGCACACCATCTACACTACCCGTGTCGCGGTACTGCTCCACGATGAGGCGCACGGCGATGCGCGTCCGCCCCACACGCGGGTAGCCACCGCACACGCCGGGTGTCTCGCGGATCGTCGCATCAATGCTTTCCGTTGCGTCGCGTATTGCCGCCATACACGCCTCCTTGCTGTCGCAGTGTATCCTACTACGTGACACTTGAGGGCGTTCCCCTTGCGGCGAAAGATGGTAAGCATGGCGACGAAAGGGGCGACACCGGCATGATCGCGTATCTCGCCCCGACGCTTGCCGTCACCGCCGTGACGAATCAGTACGACGATATTCTCGGCGGCGTGCTGCGGTTGCTGATCTTCGTGGCGAACCTCGCGGGCGGGATCGTGATCGGCGTCGCCCTCGTGCGTGCGCTGCTCGTCTACGTGGTCGGCCTGGTCCGCACGCGGGGCGGCGAGATGCCGCAGGAGAGCATCCGCCTGTCGCTCGGTCGGTCGCTCTCGCTGGCGTTGGAGTTCCAGCTCGCCGCCGACATCCTTGGCACCGCCCTCAATCCGACGTTTCAGGAACTGGGCATCCTCGCGGCGGTTGCGGTTTTGCGCACCGCCCTGAACTACTTTCTGGAGCGCGAACTCGCGGACGCGCAACGGCGGGAGCGGGCCGCACCGGGACAGGGACGCAGCGGCACGATGAACCCGTCCGACACCGCGCCGGACATGGAGTAGGCGCGAATAATCGCGCCCGTTTCCGCGTTACAATGAGCGTATGGCCCTTCACGGATTGCAACAATTGCAGTGGGGCGATTGCAGCATCCCCCGAACACGGCGGGGAAGCGGCGCACGTTGCCGCCCGCCCCCGCACATGGTACCCTCGCCGCCAGCAGCGCGGGATATGATAAAGGATACGCAGGCACGCATGACAACAGAGAGCGGCATCGTACGCGCCCACGGAACCACGATCCTCGCCGTCAAGGTGGGGGATATCGTGGCGATGGCGGGCGATGGGCAGATCACCTACGGCGACCTCGTGATGAAGCACGGGGCGAAGAAGATTCGGCACCTCGCGGACGGTCGCGTCCTCGCGGGCTTCGCGGGGGCGGTGGCGGACGCCTTCACGCTCTTCGAGAAGTTCGAGGGGCAACTCGACGCCGCGCACGGCAACCTGCGCAAGGCCGCCGTGGAACTGACGAAGGAGTGGCGCACCGACCGCTACCTGCGCCGCTTGGAGGCGCAACTTCTCGTGGCGGACGCGGAGCAGATTCTCGTGCTCTCCGGCGAGGGCGATGTGATCGAGCCGGACGAGGGCGTGATCGCCATCGGCAGCGGCGGGCCGTACGCCCTCTCCGCCGCGAAGGCGTACCTCGACATCGGCGGGCTGGGTGCCAAGGAGATCGTGGAGCGATCCATGATGATCGCCGCCCGGACGTGCATCTACACGAACGATCAACTGACGGTTCTGACCATCGCAAAAAATGAGGCGGCAGCCCCCTACCGCCGGAGGATGCTGTCGTGAGCGCACCACCCGAATTGACCCGCGAAACCGCGACCGAAACGGCCCGCGATCCGCGCACCCCCCCGGCCCAGACCGCGAACGCCGCCCCGCCGCCGATGGGCGTGCCGAACCGACCGGAGCGGGTGGTGCCGACGAGCCTCACCCCGGCGGAGATCGTGGCGGAACTCGATAAGTACATCATCGGGCAGGGCGAGGCGAAGCGGGCCGTCGCTATTGCATTGCGCAACCGCTACCGCCGCCAGCTCCTCGGCGAGGAGATGCGCGACGAGGTCACGCCGAAGAACATCCTGATGATGGGGCCGACGGGCGTGGGCAAGACCGAGATCGCCCGCCGCGTGGCCAAGATCGTGGATGCCCCCTTCATCAAGGTGGAGGCGACGAAGTTCACCGAGGTCGGCTATGTCGGGCGCGATGTGGAGAGCATCATCCGCGACCTCGTGGAGGTCTCCATCTCGAACCTGCACACGGCGCGGCTCGACGCAGTGAAGGGCGAGGCCGAGATTGCCGCCCGCGAGAAGCTTATCACCTATCTTCTGGAGCAGACCGACACCGAGGGCCGCGCCCGCCCCCGGCGCACCAACGGCACCGCCCCGGCGGAAACCGACGCCGCCCGCCCCGCCAGCCCGACGCGGCAACGGCGGCAGCGCAAGAAGCTCGAAGACCTGCTGGCGCAAGAGCAGCTCGAAGATGTGATCGTCGAGATTGACGTGGAGCAATTCACGGAGGACTACAACGACGACGGCCCCTTCGACGAGACCAGCTACGCCGACTACCTCGATGACCTCTCGCGGGAGCGGCCCCGCCGCCGTTCGCGGCGCGTCAGCGTGCGCGACGCTCGCCGCATCCTCACGCAGCAGGAAGCCTACCGCATCGTGGATTTCGACGCCGTAGTGGACGAGAGCGTGCGCAAAGCGGAAGAGTCGGCGGTGGTCTTCATTGACGAGATAGACAAGACGATCTCGCGGGGCGACTACGGTGCCGACGTGAGCGGCGAGGGCGTGCAGCGCGATCTCCTGCCCATCGTGGAGGGGAGCGTAGTGATGACGCGCTACGGCCCCGTGAAGACGGATCATATCCTGTTCATCGCGGCGGGCAGTTTCCACGGCGTCAAGCCCTCCGACCTCATCCCGGAGTTGCAGGGGCGGTTCCCCTTGCGCGTGGAGTTGAAGAGCTTGAGCGAGGCGGACCTGCTCGCCATCCTGCGGGAGCCGCGCAACGCCCTGACCAAGCAATACACTGCCCTGCTCGCCACCGAGGGCGTTACCTTGGAGTTCCCCGACGACGGCCTTGAGGAGATGGCCCGCATCGCCGCCGATGTGAACGAGCGCACGCAGGACATCGGGGCGCGTCGCCTCGCCACGGTGCTGGAACGGGTGGTGGAGCAGATTTCGTTCGACGCCGCCGACTACGGCGGGCAGTCCGTGACGATTGACTCCGCCTACGTGCGCGACAAGGTGGGCAACATCGCCGCCGACGAGGACCTGAGCAACTTTATTCTGTAATCCCGATGCTCTATGAGAGGTGGGCGTTTGCGCCTGCAGGGGCGGCTCGTGAACCGCCCTGTCGGGAAGGCACGGAAGCCGACGCAAGCGCGAGGCACGGCAAAGGTGGGCGGTTCACGAACCGCCCCTACAAGAAGGATGCACCGCGAATCGTCGCTTGCGCCCCGGCCCGCTGTCGGGTATACACGGGGCATGAGCGATCTGTACCCTATCCGTCCCATCCGCGACGACGAGTTCGAGATGTTCGCCCGCGTGGTCGCCAATACCTATGGCGGGGATTGGCGCGACGCGGACACCGCCAACGAACGCGCCTTTGTCGAACTCGACCGCACGCTCGCCGCCTTCGACAGTGACTCGCCCATTCCCATTATCGGGGGAGCGGCGATCTACCCGCGCACCATGACGCTCCCCGGCCTCGTGCAGCAGCCGATTGCGGGCATCACATGGGTCGGCGTCTCCCCCACACACCGGCGGCGCGGCATCCTCACGTCGCTGATGCGCAGGCAACTCACCGACTTGCACGAGTCCGGCGGCGAACCAATCGCCGTGCTCAACGCCGCCGAGGCGACGATTTACGGTCGCTTCGGGTACGGTATCTCCTCGCGTGCGGTCTGGCTTCAGGGCGAGAAGCGGTCAATGCAGTTCTGGCCGGACATTGATGTCGGTCGGGGAACGATCCGGCTCCTCAGCCGCGAGGCGGCCCGCCCGCCGATGGAGCAGGTCTACGACACGGTTCGCGTGGCGTCGGTTGGCTGGACCGACCGCCCGCGCCCGTACTGGGATGCCAGCCTCTCCGACGACGAGCATGGGCGCGGCGGCGCGACCGCGTTGCGCTACGCCGTTCACGCGGAGCCGGACGGTGCCATTACCGGGTACGCGCTCTACCGACTCAAGGAAGGCGGGAAGGACGGCTCCGGCGAGGGACGCATCGAGCGTTCCGGCACCGCGCTCAATACGAGCACAGTGCAGGTCATCGAGATGGCGGCAACGACGCGGCAGGCATACGCGGCGGCGTGGCAGTTCCTGATCGGCATTGATCTGCACCCCCGGATCAGCTACGAGGGCGCACGCGACGAGCCGCTGCTGGACATGCTGCAAGACGTACGAGCGGTGCGCCCGATCATGGTTGACCGGCTGTGGGTACGGCTGGTTGACGTGGATCGGGCGTTGGTGGCACGCCGCTATGCCACGCCGCTGGACGTAATTTTCGAGGTCGAGGACATCTTCTGTCCGTGGAACGCCGGTCGCTACCGGCTGCACGCCGACGGCGTCGCGGTGACGTGCGAGCGCACGCAGGCCCGCGCCGATCTGCGGCTGTCGGCGACCGAACTGGGCGCGGCCTTCCTAGGGGGAACGACGCTGGCATCGCTCGCCGCTGCGGGACGGGTTACGGAGTTGCACCCCGGTGCGGTGGCCCGCTGCTCGGTCGCCTTCCGTGGTATACGGGAGCCGTTCTATCCCGGCGGTGCCGCGTTCCCCGGATATTGAGCGAACGCCTTGTGTTGAGCGAACGTCTTTGCAGCGTGCAAGAACCGGAGAAAAACATGGATCGAGGCATTCGGCGCGGCACCGTCGCTATTCATCACGCACGCACGGGCGATGCGCCGAAGTTCGTCTATCCCGTGGATTTCGTGCGGCAGCGCGATTGCGCGGTGGTCGTCTCCGGGGTGTTCGGGCCGGAAATTGAGGGCCGGTCGCCCATCTACCGCCCCGACGACGTAACGTGCGAGTTCTTCTGGGCGGGCCGCTGGTGGAACACCATTGCGGGGTTCGATCCGCTCACGGGCAACTTGCGCGGCTACTACTGCAATGTCGCGTATCCGCCGCAGTTCGTGGCAGGGGACGCGCCGCGTGTCTCGTACATTGATCTCGATCTGGACATCGTGGTCTTCCCCGACGGCACGCACGAGTTGCACGACGCCGACGAGTTCGCGGCGTACAGCGCACGCTACGCCTACCCCGCCGAGACCGTGGCGCGGGCGTGGCGCACGGTGGAGGAGATACGGCGGCGCATCGAGCGGCGGGCGCACCCGTTCCGCTTCGAGACGCTTCCCGCGCTGCTCCGCCGCCTGCGCCTCCCCGACGTGCGCCGCGACTCGCCGTGATCTGCTACGGCTTGCCGTGACGCGGTGCTATGGCATAATGCGCGGCACATTCCACGCACGCGGGGCGACCACGGTTTCGGAAAGGAACGCGCATGAGCTGGCGATGGCTCGACGAGCCGAAGACCCCCACACACCATCTGCTGTCGGTCGTCGTGCCGGTCTACAACGAGCGCGACACGCTGGCGGAGATCGTGCGGCGCATCCAGAGGAGCGACCTGTCCGCCTTCGGGATGGAGAAGGAAATCCTGCTCGTGGACGACGGCAGCACCGACGGCACGCGGGAGTTGCTGCCGGGGCTGGCGGAAGTCCCCGGCGTGCGCGTGCTGCTCCACCCGAAGAACCGGGGCAAGGGTGCCGCTGTCCGTACGGGGCTGGAGGCGGCACGCGGCGATATCACCCTCGTACAGGACGCCGACCTCGAATACGACCCCCGCGATTACATCATCCTGCTCAAACCGATCATCGAAGGACGAGCGCAGGTGGTGTATGGCTCGCGCTTCCTCGGCGAGCACAAGGCGATGTACTTCTGGCATCAGGTGGGCAACAAGTTCCTCACCCTCGTCACGAATGTGCTGTACGACACCACCCTCACCGACATGGAGACCTGCTACAAGGTCGCCACGCGGGAGGTCGTGCGCTCCTTCACCTTGCGGCAGAATCGTTGGGGCTTCGACCCGGAGTACACCGCGAAGGTGCTGCGCCGGGGCTACCGCATCTACGAAGTGCCGATCTCCTACACCGGGCGCGAGTTCACCGAGGGCAAGAAAATCAGCTGGCGCGATGCGTTCGTGATCCTCGCCGTGCTTTTCCGCGAACGAGTCCGCAAACTACCGCGCAAGGACTAGAATTCGAGAGACAAACGAACCACCAAGGCACAGAGAACACCAAGACCGGATACCAAGAGTCGAATAATCGGTTTATTTCTTGGTGTGTCTCTTTGGTGTCCTCCGTGCCTTGGTGGTTCGTTTCGGTTTCTCCCCGGAGGTGAGATGCGAAACGTCATCGCGGTGGACATGGGCGGGACGAATATCCGGGCGGCGCGGGTGGACGAGACGGGGACAATCCTCGCCCGCGAGACGGTGCCGACGCCCGCCGCCGCGCCGGTCGCGGTTGGTCTCGCGGCACTGGAAGCCGCGATTGCCGCCATGCGCGACGGCTCGGAGACGGCCCTCGCGGTGGCCTGTCCCGGCCCGCTGAACAGCGTCACCGGCACGATTAACCTGCCGCCGCAACTGCCGCAATGGCGCGATGTGCCGCTCGCCCGCCTGCTCACGGAGCGACTCGGCCTGCCCGTGCGCATCGTCAACGACGCTTCCGCCGCCGCCCTCGGCGAGTGGACCTTCGGCGCGGGTCGCGGGTCGCGGCACATGGTCTACATCATCGCCGGCACGGGCATCGGCGGCGGGGCGGTCGCGGACGGGGTACTCGTCGAGGGGCGGGCGGGGATGGCGATGGAGTTCGGGCATACTACCGTGAACCCGCACGGGCCGGTCTGTGGCTGCGGGTTACGTGGCTGCGTGGAGGCGTACAGCGGCGGCGCGGGCATCGCGCAGCGGGCGCGGGAAGCCATCGCACGGGGCGCGGGGGCAGGCATCGTCGCCCTCGTTGCCGGGGAGATGGGCGCGATTACGGGCGAAACCGTCGCCCGTGCCGCCGACACCGGAGACGAAGCGGCGGCACGGATCGTTGGGACGGCGGGCGAGATGCTCGGCGTGGGCGTGGCGAACCTGCGACACCTCTTCGACGCCGAAGTGATCGCCATCGGCGGCGGGATGACGAAGATGGGGCCGCGCTACTGGGAGCCATTCCGCGCCGCCCTCGACCGCCACACGCTGCGCACGTACGCCGACATCCCGGTTGTCTTCTCCGCGCTTGGGGACAACGCGGGTCTACTCGGCGCGGCGTCGCGGGCATTGATGATGGACTGACGCACCGTGTGTGGTTACGCATCGAATACGATTTGTCGTATTCTCCTGAGAAACACACCCAACGTTCACCATTTTCTTACAATAGCCACGAAGGTCTCGCTCTTCCTGTGCGACTGCACGAACCCAAGGCCGTCCAATCGCCGTTTTGCCCCGTTGACACGCGAAATAGCGCGTGTTATCGTGCCGCACAGTATTCACGTTCCCGTTACTCTTTGGCGTATGCCATACAAAAGACACGCTGCGTGCCACACGGCACCGGACTTTGCGTACCTGCTCGTTGGTGGAGGCCTGAATCTATGCTGCGATACATCGGCACACGCATCCTCTGGATGATCCCCACGATCTTTCTCATGAGCCTGCTGCTCTTCATCCTCATCCGCCTTGCCCCCGGCAACCCCTTTCAGGATGAGAAGGCGGATGCGAACTTCATCGCCAATCAGGAACGGCTCTACGGGCTGGACAAGCCGTTGCCGATTCAGTACGTGACGTGGATCGGCAACGCCGTACAGGGCGAGTTCGGGTACAGCCTCTCGCAACGCAGCCGCAAGGTAGGCGAGATTTTGCAGGAGCAGTTTCCCGTGAGCCTGCGCATCGGTTTCTTTGCCACGCTGGTCGCCTTTGTCGGCGGCATCACGCTCGGCGTGCTGGCAGCAGTCAACCAGAATGGCCCGCTGGACTACCTCGGCACGATGATCGCCACGCTCGGTGCCAGCGTACCGAATTTCGTCGCGGCGTTCCTGCTGCTGTTCATCTCGATCAACTTGTTCAAGAACACCCTCGGCATAGACCTCGGCTTCAAGACATCGTTCAACAACCGACCACAGGACTATGTCCTGCCCGTGCTGGCCCTGTCGTTCCTGCCGCTCGCGCTCATCACGAGCTACACGCGCAGCAGTATGCTCGACGCCATCCGCTCCGATTACGTGCGCACCGCACGGGCGAAGGGACTGGGCGAGAGCCGCGTGATCTCGCGCCATGTGCTGAAGAACGCGCTGATGCCCGCGATCATCCTCGTTGGCCCGATCTTCGCGGGCGTCGGCACGGGGACATTCGTGGTGGAGAGCACCTTCGCCATCCCCGGCATGGGGCGGCAGTTCGTGCAGAGCATCCTCAACCGCGATTACCCGATGTTCCTCGGCGTGTTCCTGCTCTTCGGCACCTTCCTCACGCTGATGACCCTCGCGGTGGACATTGTCTACAGCCTCGTTGACCCGCGTGTCCGGCTCACGGGCCGTCGGTAAGCCGCACGTACGGCACGAACGGAAAGGGAACCGCGCAGTGGCCACGTCCGATCAGCCCGCCGCCCAGAACATGCTCGTCAGCCCCACGGGGGAAAGCATCGCCGTTGCGACGCCGCTCGGCGATGAGGTCGCCCCGAAGCAGACGAACCTCGCCCGCGACGCGGTAGCCCGCCTGCTCCGCAATCGGTTGGCGGTGGTGGGGCTGGCCTTCATCCTGTTCCTGTTCTTCTGCGCGGTTTTCGCGGACGTGATCGCCCCGTATGGCTATGCCGAGAAGATTCCCGGCGGCGATTTCTACCGCACGCAACCGAATAGCTGGTTCATCTTCGGTACCGATAACGTGGGGCGCGATGTGTTCTCGCGCATCCTGCACGGGGCGCGGGCCTCGCTCCTCGTGGGCTTCGGCGTCGCTATCCTGCAACTGCTGATCGGCGTCAGCATCGGCTCGTTCGCGGGCTACCGCAGCGGCAGCACCGACACGGCGATGATGCGCATCGTGGACATCGTCGCCACCATCCCGCCGATCCTGATCGCCATCCTGCTGCTCGTGGCGCGGGGGCCGGGGATTGAGAACATCATTATCTCTCTGGGCCTTGTCAGTTGGGTGACGATCTCCCGCCTGACACGGGGGAACATGCTCAGCCTGCGCGAACTGGACTATATCAAGGCGGCTCGCACGGCGGGGGCGAACGGGACATACATCGTCACGAAGCACCTGCTGCCGAACAGCCTGACGCCGCTGATCGTCGCCACCACCTTCAGCATCCCGGAGGCGATCTTCGGCGAGGCGTTCCTGTCGTTCATCGGCATCGGTATCCGCCCGCCGAACCCCTCGTGGGGGCAAATGGTGGCGGAAGGGCAGAACTACATCGAGAGCGTGCCGCATCTCGCCGTTATCCCGATCATTTGCCTGATGCTCACGCTGCTTGCCTTCCGCTTCTTCGGCGATGGCTTGCGCGACGCCCTCGATCCGAAAGGCAACAACTAAACCGGGTCGAAGCCGGGTCGAACCACAAAGGCACAAAGACACGAAGAACTACGGAAAGATGAAGTAACCCGGACGCCAAAGACAACAAGAAGTGTTTCTCTTCCTTCTTCGTGCCTTTGTGTCTTTATGGTTCAATTTCGGGGGAGAGCATGGCGGAAACGGTGGCATCGCGGGAGGTCGCGGAGGTTGGGGGCGGCGGCAAGCGCGTACTGGACGTGCGCGGCCTGCGCACGCAGTTCTTCACGCGCACGGGCGTCGTCTATGCGGTGGACGGCATCTCGTTCTCGGTGGACGAGGGCGAGACGGTGGGCATCGTGGGCGAGTCGGGGTGCGGTAAGTCCGTCACGTCGCTGTCGCTGATGCGGCTCGTGCCGAGTCCGCCGGGGCGGATTGTGGACGGTGAAGTGACGCTCACCGTGGGCGACACGGTGTACGACGTACTCAGCATGTCGAACGACGAGATGCGCAAGGTGCGCGGGCATCATATGGCGATGATCTTTCAGGACCCGATGACGAGCCTGAATCCCGTGCTGACCATCGGCTATCAACTGACCGAGCCGCTGATGCTCCATCTCGGCATGAGCAAGGAGCAGGCGCGGCAGAAGGCCATTGAACTGATGCAGCAGGTGGGCATCCCCGGTGCCGAGGGCCGGATGGACTCGTACCCGTATCAGTATTCGGGCGGGATGCGCCAGCGCGTGATGATCGCCATTGCGCTCTCGTGCAACCCGAAGGTGCTGATCGCGGACGAGCCGACTACCGCGCTGGATGTGACGATTCAGGCGCAAATCCTCGACCTGATGCGGCATCTCAACGAGAACTTCGGCACGGCGGTGATCCTCATCACGCACGACCTCGGCGTGGTGGCGGAGATGTGCCAGCGCGTGATCGTGATGTACGCGGGGCAGATCATCGAGCAGGCTCCCGTGCATGAGCTGTTCAACAACCCGAAGCACCCGTACACGCTGGGGCTGATGAACAGCGTGCCGCGCATCGGTGTGGACGTGAAGGTGCCGCTGAAGCCCATCGGCGGGTTGCCGCCGGACTTGCGCCAGCCCCCGAAGGGGTGCCGCTTCCGGCCTCGTTGCCCCCGACGCACGACCAAGTGCGAGGAACAGCCCGCGCTGATGCAGATGGGGCCGAACCACATCGCGGCGTGCTGGCACCCGATAGAGTCAGCAGTCGGCAGTCGGCAATCGGCGGCGGATTAGAAAGATACACCTAGGGGTCTCTGGCTTCCCGGGGGTACAGCGCAGTATTTGTACTGCCGACCGCCGACCGCCGACCTGCGCGACGAAGGAGCATCCGTGGCACAGCAGATTCAGGACAACACCGCACTGATGCCCGTGGAGCAGGACGCCATGCTCGTGGTGGACGACGTGAAGAAGCACTTCGCGGTCGGCGGGCTGGGGCGGCAGCAGACGACCATCCGCGCCGTGGACGGCATCTCGTTCTCGGTGCGCAAGGGCGAGACGTTCGGGCTGGTGGGCGAATCGGGCTGCGGCAAGACCACGCTCGGTCAGACGATCATCCGCCTGTACGAGCCGACGAGCGGGCGCGTCACCTTCAACGGGCAGGACATCTCGCACGCGAAGGACGCGCAACTGCGCAAGATGCGGCGCGGGATGCAGATGATCTTCCAGGACCCCGCCGCGTCGCTCGACCCGCGCATGACGGTCGGCTCGATCATCGCGGAGCCGCTGAACATCTTCGGCATCGGCACGCAGGAGCAGCGGCGCGAGCGCGTGCGCGAGTTGCTGCGCGTGGTCGGGCTGAACAGCTACTTCGTGAACCGCTACCCGCACGAGTTCTCCGGCGGGCAGCGGCAGCGCATCGGCATCGCCCGCGCCCTCGCCCCGAACCCGCAGATGCTGATCTGCGACGAGCCGGTCTCGGCCCTCGACGTAAGCATTCAGGCGCAGGTGCTGAACCTGCTGCGCGACTTGCAGCGCGAGTTCAACTTGACATACGTCTTCATCGCGCATAACCTCGCCGTGGTCGCGCATATCTCCGACCGCGTGGGCGTGATGTATCTCGGCAAGATGATGGAAATAGGTGGCTCGAAGACGATCACCGAACAGCCGTCGCACCCGTACACCAAGGCACTCATCAGTGCCATTCCTGTACCCACACCGGGCCTGCGGAAAGACCGCGTGGTGCTCAGCGGCGAGTTGCCAAGCCCCGCGAAGCCGCCAACAGGTTGCCCCTTCCACACCCGCTGCCCGGTAGCGCAGCCGAACTGCGTCACCGACACCCCCTTGCTCACCCCTCGTGGCCCCGATCATTGGGTCGCGTGTCACTATGCGTGAGACGTCCGCGCCGTTCGCCGGAGCATCGTAGGAGGGAACAGTACGAGAGAACGCGAAGAGAGACGGGCGACGACGCACGCCGTCACGCTTGGGACGGTGGATCATTCGACGGAATTGGAGAGGAACCGCATGAGCAGCGATCAGTTCGACGATAAAGCCGTGTTGCGCGATCCGAGGATGCTCGCGCAACTGGAGCGCAACCTACGCGGCGCGGGCATGAACCGCCGTAATTTCCTCGCGCTGGCGAGTGCCGCCCTCGGCACCGCCGTGCTTGCCGCCTGCGGCGATGAGGCCGCCCCGACCGCGACCGTTGCCGCCGCGACGCGGGCGGCAACGGTCGCCGCGACCACGGGTGCCGCACCCACCGTTGCCGGTGCCGCGACCACTGCCCCGACAACCGCCGCCGCCGCGTCCGCCGTGATGCCGACCCGCGCCGCGAGTGCCGTAACGGGCGCGACCACCGCGCCGTCCGCCGTGGCGGCGGTAGCGACGACGGCTCCGACCGCTGCCGCGACCGCCGCCGCGACCGCCGCCGCACCGGCAGCGACCACCGCTGCCACGACCGCCGCTTCCCCCGCCGCGATGGGTGCTGTCGCCCTCACAGCACCGCTTCCCGCCACCACCATGCCGGAGTCGAACCGTGTCTACATCACCTCCGACCTCACCACGGAGCCGGTAGACAACGACTTCAACCGCGACCTGTACTGCGCCGGCACGAGCACCCATATGATCGGCCTACTGCGCTACGATCAGGACTTCAACCTCGTCGGGGAACTGGCCGAGAGCTACTCGAATGTCGGCCCCGTGTTCACCTACAAACTGCGAGCCGGACTGACGTGGAGCGACGGGGTGCCGATCACGGCGAAGGACGTGGTCTACTCCCTGAGGCGGCAGGTGGACCCGCGCACCGGCAACGGCTACGGCTCGTTCTGGAACGGCGTCATCAAGGGCGCGACCGAGATTTCCGGCTCCATGACCAGCGATCCGATGCTCCAGGCGAAGGTTGACGCGATGGGCGTGCGTGCCGTGGACGACCGCACCGTAGAGATTACGGGTGCCGAGTTCGCCGGCCTCATCCCCGGTCAGAGTGCCTACGTCGCCACCGTGATCGCCCGCGAGGACGAGGTCAAGAAGTACCAGATGGGGCCAGTCTCGAGCTGGACCGATCCCGGCAAGACGGGCAAGCCCGTGCTCGCTAGCGGCCCCCTCCAGATCACCGCATGGGCGCATAACCAGAGCATGAGCCTCGTGAAGAACGACCGCTACTGGAACGCGAAGGCGGTTCGGCAGAAGTACGTGCAGTACAAGTTCCTGCCCGACGTGACCAAGAACACCCTCTCCTTCGACAACGGCGACATTGACTTCCAGGTGATCCCGTCGTCGGAAGTGGATCGCGTGAAGGGCGACGCGAAGTACCGGAACCAGATCTTCCAGTACGTGTATCCCGGCACGCGCTTTCTCGTCCCGGACACGGGCAAGGCTCCGTTCGACAAACTGGAAGTGCGCAAGGCCGTGATCCTCGCCATTGATAAGGATCGCCTCGTCAATCAGGTGGGTCGCCGCATCCACACCCCCGCATACGCGATGACCGCCCCCGGTGTGTTCGGCTACTTCGACGACGACGACAACAAGCTGAAGAACCTCCAGAAGTTCGACCGGGCCGCCGCGCTCGATGCCCTGAAGGGAACGACCTTCGAGGGCGGGCGTAACTTCCCGAAGATCACGCTCAGCTACAACGTCGGCGACCTCGATATCCCCGTCGGTTACCCGGAGGAGATCGCCCGCCAGCTCAAGGAAAACATCAACATGACCGTTGACCTTGAGCCGCTGGATACGAAGGTCTGGAACATGCGCCGGTTCGCGCTCGACCTGCAACTGCTGCTGTATCGGTGGTATCAGGACTACCCGGACCCGCACAACCAGTACTATCAGGTGTTCAGCATCCACAACAAGGGTTCGGCCCGCCAGAGCTACACCGACGAGATGTTCGACAGCATCTCCCGGATGGCGGCGGCGGAAACCGACAAGGTCAAGCGGCTTGCCCTGTACTATCAGGCCGAGACGCGCATCCAGCAGCAGTTCGGCTACATGCCGATCCACTGGCGCACCGACAACCTGCTCATCAAGCCTCATGTGCAGAACTACCCGAAGAACAAGCAGGGCTATACGGTGTACAACACGAACATCTTCACCCGCCTGTTCGACTACATCTACGTGACCGACGAGAGCAAGAACATGCCGCCGCGCTAAACGCACCTCTCCCCCGGCCCCTCCCCACCTGTCCAGAGGGCACCCGGGGAGGGGTGACACATGGCAAGGTTCGAGGCTACTCCCGTCATCGGGAGTGGCCTCGATGCATGAACAGATTGCTTCCCTTCCTTTGTGGGGGAGA
>JAABUN010005882.1_pt1 | contig 14692 bp, 21 predicted proteins | sample 5559311 | NCBI WGS metagenome assembly JAABUN01 (sample SAMN10711877, study PRJNA513370) | rock metagenome | isolation source: Antarctica rocks | place: Antarctica: Victoria Land, Siegfried Peak sud | reverse complement strand
TTTCCGTACCGGTGTAGACGGCACGGTCGCCGCCGGGCTCGGCGGCCAGGGTGCGGTAGGACGGGTTCAGATCGACGAGCGTCGAGACACGGATATCCACCTCGTCCGCCTCGCGGGGGCAGTCGAACGCCAGCCGGGCGCCCTCCTCGAGCAGCTGGTCGGCGGAGGTCAGTCGCCCGGCGCACGCGGCGTCGTCCTGTCGCACCGCGATCGACCGCAGCAGGTAGTCCTCCAGCTCCGGTGCCTGCGCCAGCAGCGTTGCGTCGCCGCTATCGGACTCCTCCGGCACCAGCACGCCCCGGTCATAGACGAAGGTCCGAGCCTCGGCGAGCACACCGAGCTTGAGCCCGAGCGCAGTGAAGTCGTCCTCGGCCGCCCGCCACGTCAGCAGGACGCGGTTGCCGTCAGCGGATATCTGCATGGTCTGCGGCGCGCCCAAGGGGTGGGCCGCGGCGGGTGCGGCCGGCAGCGCAACGACGAGCGTGGTGGCTGCCCCGAGGGCGGCCACCACGCAGGTACGTCGGCTCATGGCGCCTGTCGCGCCGGCCGTCGGTCAGCCGCCGACCGGCCGGGCTGACCGGCCTGGTTGTTGGTGTGCAGCTCGTTGACGACCACCGACGTCGACGGGATCGCGGCAGCGGGTAGCGCGGGAAGGACGGCCGCGGTGACCGCCGTTGTCAGACCGATCAGGACGGGGACGAGCGGACGCAGCGACACGAGCAGCTCCTGAGCTGAAGGCGATACGGGCCATCGTGATGGCGACATGAGCGTGTCCGCATGACAGCAGCCGGGGGTGAACGGCGGCGGACGCACACGAAGACGCTGGGCGAATTCCCCGACCGGGGACCCGCCGTTGCGTCTTGCGCGGAGCAGCGTCCAGGGAACCGCTGAGCAGGACGTCAGGCCGGGACGGCAGCGGCAGGACAGCGGCTGCAGTCGTGACGCCATAGGGGTCGCTGCTCTGGGTGAGAAGGACGGTGCGGACAGGGTGATCACCGAAGTCCGCAAGCCGATCGGCTTCCGGCGATCAGACGATCGGGCGCTGCCGACGCTGGGTTACTCCGAAGGTGACGTGCAGAACGGAAGGACGCGCGACCACAGCAGCTCGGCGGCGTCCGCGTCGAACTCGTTGGGGAGTGAGGGGTCCGTGAACAGGTGCCCGGCACCTGGGTAGTCGAAGATCTCAATACTGGCTCCGGCTTCGTTCACCTGAGCGGCGACGGCGTCGATCCCCGCTTGACTACGGAAGGGGTCGTCAATGGTGTGGTGAACCTGCGCGGGCACCCCGTGCGGCCACGCTTCGACGCCGATCATGGCCAGGTCGAGGGCGCCGGAGAGCATCAGGACACCACGAACCGGCCGCCTTGTGGCCACGAACTCAGCCATCCCACCGCCGTTGGAGAACCCCGCGGCGACGAACCCGTCAGGCAGGTCCGACACGGCTTGCTCGGCGAGTCCCATCAGCGTCGGGTAGCCGATCGATTCTGCGAACTCGCTGGCCTCGTCATAGTCGTCGAAGACGCGGCCGTACTGATCCACGACCACGACGTCGTGGCCCTCAGTGCGGAGACGATCGGCGGCTTCGCTGACGCCTGGACACACGCCCAGAACCGAGTGGAACAACACGATGTCGGTCATGGTCACAGTTTGCCCGGCGACACCGACAAGACGCCAGCATGAGCCTTGTCCTGTGCGGACAACGGACTGAGTGTCGGCCCCGATGACGGGTCATTCGTCTGTGGAAGGATCGCGTGCATGGCATCGCTGGTCGACCTCCTCGCCGCGCAGACGGCCCATGCTCTCGCTACTCCGGCCAACGCTCGGCTTGGCCGCGAACTCGCCGATGCCGGCGAGGTGCAGATCGTCGATGTCGATGCCAGCCGGGTCGAAGCGCGAGTCGGTGGGGGCCCGAGCAGAAGCCAACGCCGCCGGATTGAACTCCGGGCAGCAGGCGATCGGCTGGAGTGGTCGTGCACGTGTACAACGGATCCGCAGTTGTTCTGCAAGCATCTCGCGGCCGCCGCCCTTGAGGCGGACAAGTCGCATCCAAAGGCCACGTAGCCACGCGTCCGCTTGCCGAATCGTCCTGCGGACTTGGTTCACTTGCCGATCGGTGACCGGGACGGATCTCGCCTTGGAGCGGGAGGTCAGCCGGCGGCGCGGCTGGAGCGCATCGCACACAACTGGGTCAGCGAACGGTCGATGCTGAGCTGGGTGTACTCCGGGGAGTCGACCGCATGCAGTGTGATCCGGCCGTCGGCGTCGTAGTGCAGTCCCCAACCGAAGCTCTTCGGCAGCGGGGAGGCGCGTAGGCATGCGCGCGGACGGGTGAAGTACTCCTCCCGCAGCCTGCTGAGCTCGGTCTCGCTGACGTCGTGACCGCGGACCTGCGGAGAGGATGCGAGCAGAACGTCCTCTTCGGTCCACCGCCCGGGCGCGGCGGTGAGCATGGCGTACTGGGTGCTGGCCACCGTCGGACCGCCCGCCCGTTCCGGCGGGATCTCGCCCGTGGCCGCACGGCAGTCCCCGGCGACTGCGATGAACGTGTTCGCGTAGCCCACGCCACCATCTTGACCCACGCAGCAACATCAACGAACTGCGGCGGGGATTAGCCACTCGGTGTTCTGTAACGTCACGGCACGCATTGACCAGGTCGGCACCACGGGACCTACCGTACGAACCTGCAGCCGAAGCGACTGCTGGCTACGACGTTGACGCGCGCGCGCCGTCCCGGTAGATGAGCCTCTACGACACCTCTCGCCCGGCATGGAGCGCCGACCTCGGGCTTGTACCGTCGGGCCTCGTGACGACGGCCAGAACCAGCTCGTCGTCTGGACTTCTCTGGTCCCTCTTGGCCGGCGCCTGGTCGGTGATCTTCGCCGCGCCGCACTTCTACTGGGCGCTGGGTGGGCGCGCGGGCCTCGGGGCTCAGACGGCTGCAGCCGATGCCGCGCTACAGCAGGGCTGGTTCGCCGCCTACAACTTGACCGCCGGTTGCCTCGGGGTCCTGGGCGCGGCGATGGCCCTCGTGCTTGCCAACAGGTGGGGAGGCCAGCGGATGCACCGCTGGCTGATGATCGCCTCAGTGGCAGCCTGCGCTGGTCTCCTCCTTCGCGGAATCTTGGGACTGACGCTGCTCGGTGTCAGTCTCCTTCGTGGCACTCTCGACCAGGAGACACCCGCGCTCCTTCTCGCGATCGAGCCCTGGTTCGTGCTGGGGGGACTCGCCTACGCAGGAATGGCCCTCAGCCAGCGCAGCGGGTCCGACACGGGCACCATGTCCCACTGACCGATCGTCAGCCGGACGCCTGGCGGTCCTTGGTGAGGTGGACGAGTCGGTAGCCGGCCGGTGTGAGCTGTCGACGGCTCTCCCGGTAGCCGAGCCGGCCGTAAAGGCGCAGGTTGCCGGCGCTGTGCTCGCCCGTAAACAACCGCCACGGTGTCGGGCAGCTGCGCCTCGACGGCGGCCAGCAGGCGGGTGCCGAGGCGCTGCCCTTGTTGGTCGGGAACGACCGTGAGTCGACCGATCTCGGCCACCCACGAGTCGTCCGTCGTGACGCGGGCCCGGACCGCGGCGACGAGCCGCCCGCTGGGGTTGCGCCAGCCCAGCGCGAGAACCTCCGGGTCGGCGAGCTCGGCGGCCACCTCGGTGAGGGACTGCCGCAGCGGCGGGAGGTTCAGGTCGGCGTGGGCTTGGGCCTCGGTGACGTACGCGGCGCGCTGCAAAGTGAGCACCTCGCCGGCGTCCTCAGCGCCGAGCCTGACCAACGACTCCATAAGCAGCAGCGTGCCAGACACGATCCTCCAGTGGAACGACGAGCGACCGCTACGCGCTGGGCAGTGTCGCGCTGCGCTCCCGTGTGGGGTAGGTATGACGGGTGACGGAGCGCAGCGTGGTGGTCATGTCCGGGAGCACCCGTGCCGCCTCGACCAACACCGCCTTCGCGCGCACGGCCGCCGCCCACCCCCCGGCGGGAGCCACCGTGACCGCCTGGACCGCCCTGACCGGACTACCCCACTTCGACCCCGATCTCGACCGCGACCCGCTGCCCGCACCTGTCGCCGCGTTGCGCGAGCTGCTGTCCGGAGCGAACGCGGTTGTTCTGTGCACGCCGGAGTACGCCGGCGCCCTTCCGGGAGCGTTCAAGAACGCCCTGGACTGGACCGTGGGCAGCACCGTGTTCAGCGACAAGCCCGTCGCCTGGGTCAAGGTCGCTGCCGACGCCCGCCGCGGTGAAGGAGCCCACGCCGAACTGGCCACGGTGCTCGGCTACGTCCAAGCCCGCGTGCTGCCTGAGGCCTGCACGCATGTGCCCATCGACCGCAACGCCGTCGATGCCGACGGGCTGATCGCCGACGAGACGACTGTCCATGCCGTCACCGGCGCCATCGCCGCAGTGCTGGCCACCATCCCCGCGGCCGACCCGCAGTCGCAGTAGCCGATCCGTAGGGCACCGCCGCAGGGGGCAGGCTGTCGGCGGGCGGAGAGGAAGCAGCCGGTGGACGAGTCAGTGACTGTGCGACGCGCTCGTGCGGAGGACTACGACCGCATCGTCGAGGTGGTCGACGAGTGGTGGGGCCGGCCCGTCGGCTCCTCCCTTCCTCGGCTGTTCCTGGACCACTTCTGGTCCACCAGCCGCATCGTCGAGGACCGACTCGGCTTGGCCGCCTTCCTGATCGCCTTCCTCTCGCCGTCCCCGCCGCGCCTCGCGTACGTGCACTTCGTCGGAGTCCGACCGGACCACCGTAGAAGCGGACTCGCCCGCGAGCTCTATGAGAAACTTCGCCCGGCACGCGCAGGAGCACGGGTGTACGGAGCTACGGGCCATCACCGCCCCAGGCAACACCGGCTCCGTTCGCTTCCACGAAGGCCTCGGCTTCACCGTGAGCGGGCCAGTAGCCGACTACAACGGTCCTGGTCGACCCATGGTGACGTTCAGCCGTCCACTCAGCCCTGCCGACGACCGGTAACCCATCCCGTAACGGCGTCGTCCGCACCTGCTGGAGCGGTCGATGCCGCTACGGCCGACCCGACGAGCAGAACGAGCGTTGCGCGCCGGCATGACCCGTGGACACGCGCGTTGGCTCGTAGCGACTTTCACTCCGGCGACGAAGAACCTGTGGCGCGTGCACCGGGGCGGGTGCAGGCAATGGCCAGCGTCCGGTTGCGAGCAGGTGCCACCGGTAGGTGCCACCGACTTCACCGCGCTGACAAAGGGGGCAGTGCGCGAACGCGACTGCGCTCCGTAATCACGTCCTCTCAACAAGGAACGGTCCCCTTACGGGGAGCGCCCGGGATACGCCGCTCAGGTGGGCGGGTCCGGCTCCGCTTCCTCCTCGATGTCAGCCGGGGGCGCCACCTTCACCGCCGCAGGCAATGCCGCGTCCACCTTGGCGACGGCCCGTCCAAGCTCCGCCGCGAGCTCTCTGATGACCTCGTCCTCGTCGGCGTCCACCGGGACAGCGAGGGGTACGAAGATCCAAGAGTTGTCCGCGCTCGTGTACGCCCTCGGTGGGCTATCGCGAAGCCACGGGCCGAGCGCCTCGTTCACGTACTTCCCCGGGTCGCCCACCGCGGGGAAAGCCGCGAAGAACGGGCCTTGGCCGCTCTTGAGCCAGTACTCGGCGTTGATCTGGAAGCGCCCCCACACCTCTCGGGGCGTTACGAACGCACTCAGATGCCATCCGCTGCCGCCCAGCACCTTCAGACGGCGGTTCGTAGGTGGGTTGCGGAAGCTTGGCGCCAGACCAGGCTCGCTCTCGATCTTGTTGATGGTCAACTCCAGGAGCCGGGTGTAGTCGAGCCATCTGCGGGGCCACCCGACGTCCGCGAGCTCGTCGGGCTGCAGCGGCCGAAAGCCGACGTCCTCGCTGAACGCGAGCAACCCCCGGAGTTGCTCCACGTCGGACCGGAGCCTGGGCGACGACTCGGCGAGCGCGCGGTCGATGTCGTCCAGCACCGCCGCCCACGTCAGCAACGCGACGGCGTGCCCTTGCGGGGTGGTTGCCCGATAGGGTTCACCCGGCACCGGTTGTAGGCCCTCGACTTTGCGAAGTACGGCCCCCCAGATGACGTCGCGCCGCGGGGTCGGCACGAGGAGCACCAGTGTTCCGGGGCCGCCGCCGAAATGCCGGAGGTACGACGTCAGCTGGTCGCCGTGCAAGCCGGCCCCGAGCTTCACCTCGACGATGACTTGTACCCGGCCGAGGTCGTCGACGCCTTCAAGATCGGTCTGCGCGCCCGTGTCCTTATCTTGCTGCTGGGTCCGGAAGTGCAACGGCCCGAGCGACGAGAGCCTCCCGTCGCCTTCCGCCAGCTGGCGCATCAGCGCGGTCTTCGCCGCCGCCGACATCGCCACGACATGAGCGAGGGCTTCGGTGGCTTCGTTCTCCCATTGCCTCGGCCGCAGCCGCCGCACCGACCTCGCGAGCACCCCGTACCCGCCTGCATCAGGCATGCGGCGTCTCCAGACTCGAAAGCGCGAGCAATGCAGGCAAGAGGACTCCTTCGCCGTAGGGAGCGACACGTTCCTCGAGCGGCGAGCCGGACGCAAGCGGCGCCGAGGGAGAAGGCACGCTCCCTGGCTGCCGAACGCTCCTACGGGGGCGGGTGCGATCACGTAAGTGTGGCGTGGGTGCATTTGCCGCCGGCACAGCAACCAGCATTCTCGGCGCGCTCAGGAAGCGTCTACGAGTCGGCGCTCGCACGAGGTGTCGAGCCGGTCCACGGCGGACGGCCATGGAGGGAGCGACTGCACAGCACCGTCGATCGACGGGACGGTCATGGATGGGCAGGACGCGGAGAGTCAGTGCAGGTCTGAGCTCTGCGGGTTGGGCAGGATGCAACTGGACGAACACCACCCGTACCGAGGGATAGCCGTGAAGAAGAAGAAGCGCGTTCCCAACCGCACCGCGACCCGCAAGCCCATGGACCCGACCGCATCACCGGCTCCGCGGGCTTCGAAGAACCAGGCGGGCTACCGGCCTATGCGCCTGACAAGTGACCCCAACATGATCTTGACGTTGCTACAGCGCGGCGAGCCGGACCAGCTCCTCACCCTGCTGCCTCCCCTGATCCTCCTTGACCACGTCGCCAACTCCGGCGCACCCGGCAACGTGTGTCTCCACGCAGCCCACGAATTGCGCGTGGTCTACACCGCCCTCGGCGTGCCCGTGGAGATCAAGCCGGTCCGCCTGGAGGTACGCGACCTGGAGCGCCGCGGTGGTACTGCTTACGGAGTGGAGGAGCCGCACTTCACCGACGCTGACGACTTCGTGGGGCACTGTGTCCTGCGTTTGCCCAGTTTGGACCGTCTCGTGGACGCCACCGTCGGCCAGTTCCCGGACGTCGCCCGTAGGGACGGCAGCCCCCTCGTCGGTCGCACCGCCTTCGCCCTGCAGGGCACCGACCCGGGCGCCGCCCCCTGGCCGAAAGGCAGCCAAATCAGGGCTCGCCGCCAGAACCTGGAACTGCGCTACAAAGTTCTGGACCCCGCCTATGACAAGGTCGTCTTTTCAGGCCCGGCGGCCAGCGCACAATTTCAGCGCGCCATCTTCCATAACGGACTGAACACGCTCGCCCAGATGGTCGCGACCCTGTCCCAGTACGAGGATGCTGCCCGCCGAGCCCGCAACGCCAGCGCACCGACCCTGCCTGCCTTGCTGGACGCAGTCGCAGGTGCGGAGTGGACTCCCAGCCCGGAACAACCGGACCACTTCATTCGCGACGGTGCCGACATCCGCCTGCGCGACCTCGTCGATGTCCCCCGAACGGGAATCGCTCTATGACCCTCTCTGGTCGGGGCGCTCACCTGCGGCTGACCGGACGCTCCTTGATGTCCAGAAGTGCCGGACTGTCAACGGACCTGGCTGATGACACCCGCCAGGCCGCAGACGCTTGCGGCGCGGCGGGTGCGATCTCCTGGTAGCCGCCATTGGCGAGGGGGAACCGGCAGTAGCGTGCGCGCGTGGTGCTGCCGCGCGACCTGGTGACTGGGCAGGGATTGACCTGGATCGGGCCGCGCCTCCCTCCGCCCGAAGACGACGTGGTGCAGGCCGGCGACCGGGGCGTCTTTCTGGACTACGAGGGCGATGCCGAGCACTACGTCGTGGAGTTCAAGAACGAGGTCTTCTGCTGCGCTGCGGACGACGTGCAGCCCGACCGCCGGCCGCCGGTGCCGGTTACCCGCAGACACAACGCCACCTAGGTGACAGCAGCGAACGTCCTCGACCCCGTCGTCGCTGCAATGCTGCAGAGCCGGGGTTAGGGTGCGCCCCATGCAGCCCGAGCAGCCGTCATGGGAGGTCGCTTTCCAGTCCGACGCCGAGACAGCGGTCGCGAGCCGGTTCGTCCCGCTCGACGTAACCGTGGATCTTGAAGTGGTGGACGAGCAGGCAGTGCGTGCAGCCGCGCACGAGGCTCTCAAGAAGGATCTAGGCAAAGAGCCCGACCCCTTCCTGCTGACCGACCTAGCGTCACGTGTTGGACACGCCGTTCGAGCGAGCAACCTGCTTACCGGCGTACCCGGCGTCCGACTTACGGGGTCGTCTACCAGTGCCGGGTACGTCGCGCCAGACGCGAGATAGGCGGCCTCAGCGGCTGTTGTCGGGCTCGGCCTGCGGGCGGCGCCGCAGAGCCGGCACTACCGTGCGCCTGTGAAGAGACTCTTTGACGCGCCCGCCGGTCCCTGCGTGCTTCACACCTGGGGTGGCATGGGTTGGCAGTTCTCGGAGGTGTGGGTCTTCGGCGACGACGGCTACCTGGTGCGAGAGGACATGTGCGGCGGGAAGGACCCTGAGCCGCTGGGCGTCTTCGTCGGCCGTCTGACCGGACTCGCCGGACCCGACGCGGACGCCGTCGCTGCGGAGTCGACTGCTCGCTGGCGTGAGAGCGGGGAGGAGTCGGAGCAGACCCGTCAAGGCCGTCGACTGTTGAGGTCGCTGCAGGGGACGGTCGTCGTCGGTGCGTCTGCGGTCGTGGTCGCCGTCGGTGCCCTCGTCGCAGAACGGCGGCGCCGATAGTCAGGACCGGCCTCGCGGCGCAGTGATGCAGGGCCAGGCTTGTGCGCCTACCAATGAGGGGGTCACATTGGGGTGATGGCGACAGCGCTACGACTCAGACGACGTCGATACGAAGCACTCGCCTGGTGGGGCGCGAGCAGCTGGATCCAGCGGTGGCGGCGAAGACGCGCCAGTGGATCACCTCCCGGCACGGACGGTGATGGCGGCGCCGCCTCCGGAGTGCGGGAGCCGCGTCGTCCGGCTCCCAGTCCGCCTTTCATGCAGGCGCACGCCGACGTGCCGGCCCCGCAGTGTTGGGACTAGGTGGCGACGCCCGACAGCTCGGTATAGCCGATCACGGGGCGGGTGCGATCACGTTCTGGATGGAGGAGCGTCGACCCCTCATGCCGAGATGCGCATGTTGACGATCATGTCTTTGCGCGGGCACGTGTGCAGGCTTGGCCCATTCGGCAAAAGTCGCTGCAGGCGTTGCTCGATCAGCCCGCGAAGCGTTCAAAGATGGCCGGGGCTTACCCGCTTGGACCTCATACGGCTAGTCATGACTAAGGCGCCACGACCGACGACCTAGTGCAGGTCCCAACCGCCTTGTTTCACCGTTTCACGGTCGAAGCCATCGCGCTGCCCAGGTGCGGCCCAGATCCACTCCGACCCCAGGGAAAGTCGAGCCGTCCAGTCGGTGGGGTATTTGCCGAAGGAATCCTTCCAGTGAGTACGGATAGTGGCGGCGGGGTCCATCAGAACGACGCTGTGACGATCCGCTTGGACCGCGCTCAGCAGCGGCTGACCGTCACGGCGGGCGGAGTCGCTTCGCTGCCAGTTGCGCTTGTTGAGTACGACGTCGTACGCCGCGACTTCGAGACGGCCTAGGTAGGGCTGGACGTCAGCTGATCGGGCCAGGGACTTGTGCTTGTGATCCCCATGCACCGTCTGAGGTCGCAATACTGTGAGCCAGTGAGTCACTTCATCGCGGTCGTACTGCAAGACATCCTGCCGCGGGTGGCTGCTGAGGAAGCCCGTCAAAGGGTCGATCAGCGGTGTACTCGCCTTGGTGAATGCGCGCTCCAAGAGCCGGAACAACTCCCTGGCACGAGCGGCGGCATTTGGCTCTGATACAGCGTCGGCTAAGAGTGCGACCGCGTCTGGACGATCCTCAAAGAGAGGCTGTACATCGTGCGGTGCCAGGGTGGGCAGCACTCTAGCCACCCCTGGTGTCTGACTGTCGGCTTGCCACTCAGTGACGTCAGCGATCGCGGCCCGCTCCGCATCGTCGACCGCGGCCATGGCTACGCATGCCGCCATCGGCGATCGAACGATGCGTCGGCACTGCTGCGTGACGGCGAGGAGGTCAGCGTATTCCTCGATGGCCGCCTCGGCGCGCACCCTCGGCTCACTCGGAACTAGTAGTCGGCCTGCGAGCAAATCCGGTGGTCCGACACCCAAGATCACCGACACGCCGACTGTTGTTGCGTCGCCTTCCCTCGGCAGTGTGACCCGCGTGCCGTCAGCTGGTGACCCGGTCATTTCCTTCGCACCGCCGATTGACGAGACCGTAACGGTGCACCCGTTCGACGCCAAGAACACTCGGCGGCTGAGTTCGAGCGGTGCCGGGTCCGACAGTTCGATCAACGCCGCGCGCGATAGCCACATGGAACCCACACTGACACGATGGGCGAGCCGCTTCAGAGCGACAACGCCGACTTGCCTGAGCAATGCCGGCAGGATCCTCGTCACGAGGGCTCAGGGTCAAACGGGCAGGGCCAACAGCACCTTGCAGACCGGCGTCAGCCGCGACCGCCGGTGCACCCACGAGGCGAGCGGCGGACCTGACTTGCTTGATTCGTTGCTGGCCGCCGACGCACTCATCTGCCCCGAGTCGCGCTCCTGCTGACCAAAGGACGTAGGACGTTAGGTCCCTTGGCGCGGGTGTCGGTGCCCCCGCATCTCTTCCGCGAGGGCAGGATTGTCTGCCGCTAGCCGTGTGGTGATGGTGTCGCGGACAGCTTCGGTCTTGTTCTGGCTGAGTTTGGCTCGGGCGTCGAACCGGTCGACGCGCAGGCGCAGGCCGGCGGTGTCTCTCGCGGCCCGGCGGGTGGCTGCCTCGTCGTCGAGCAGGTGCCGGCCCTGCGGTTGGTGGCGCTCGAAGTGGTCGGTGAGCTGGCACAGGACGTTGTAGTTCTCGTTCCCGTCGAGGCGGACGGGGGTGCCGTATAGATGCGCGGTCACGTGGTTCCAGGTCGGGACGAGCTCGCCGGGGGCGTACCAGCTGGGCGAGACGTAGTCGTGCGGTCCCTGGATGATCACCATCATCTGGTGCTGGCCGAGCTCGTGGAGCTCGTCGTCGGGCCGGCCGAAGTGACTCAGGACCGTGACTTCGGAGGCGCTCTCATCCAGCAGCACCGGGTAGTGCGAGGCGACCAAGCCGTTGCTGGTGGTTGCGCTGACGAACGTCGCCCACGGGTTGTTGCGGACCAGGCGCCTGACCTCGCCGGGGTCGGTCATGAGGTACCGCGGGGTGTGGCGCATCAGCTGCTCCTGCTGTTCAGGCGGGTTCGTACGGCAGTTCGTGCGCACAGGATGACGATGAGACCGCCGACGGCGGTCGTCCAGGTGAGGCGCTCGCCGAGCAGCAGGGTCGCCCACGTGATGCTCAGGACGGGCTGCACAAGCTGGACCTGGCTGACGGTGGTCATGGGGCCGATCGCCAGACCGCGGTACCAGGCGAAGAAGCCCAGGTACATGCTCACGACACCCAGGTAGGTGAACGACAGCCACTGCGCCGCCGTACCCTCAGGCGGCTCCTGGGCCACGGACACCGTGGTGAGGACCATCATTAGCGGAGCGGCGAGCAGCAGCGCCCACGACACCGTCTGCCACGAGCCCAGCTCGCGGGCCAGCAGGCCGCCCTCTGCGTAGCCGACGGCCGCGGCCAGCACAGCGGCGAGCAGCAGCAGGTCCGCTCGCTGCAGCGAGCCGAGACCGCCGTTCTGCAGCGCGGCGAACACCACGACGGCCGCGGCTCCGAGCCCCGCGGACAACCAGAACCACATGCCCACGCTCTCCTTGCCGCGAAGTACGGCGACGACGGCGGTGGCCGCAGGCAGCAGACCGATGACCACCGCACCGCGGCTGGCCGGGGACTGCGTCAGCGCGTACGAGGTCAGCAGCGGGAACCCGACGACCACTGCGGCGGCAACCACCGCCAGGCGAGGCCACTGGCGGCCGCTCGGACGGCTCTGACGGGTGACGGCCAAGGCGATCGCCGCCAGCGCCGCCGCGACAACGGCGCGTCCAGCGCCGATGAACAACGGCGACAGACCGTCATCTGCCGCGACCCGGGTGAACGGGACCGTGAAGGAGAACGCCGCCACACCCAGCAGCCCCCAGCCCAACCCGGACGGCGGCCGAGTGGGCTCGTGGGATAGCGGCGATGCCGCCTGCGCGATAGCGCTATCGTGATACCTCATGTCCCACGATAGTGCAGGACGCATCGTCGCGGCAATGCGTCTTTGGATGGCGACAGCACCTCCGGGCGCGCAGCTGCCGTCGAACCGCGCCCTGATGGTCGAGCACGGAGCGAGTCCGGTCACCGTGCAGAAGGCGATTCGGCAGCTGTCCGCACTGGGCCTGGTCGAGAGCCGACCAGGTGTCGGCACGTTCGTGCGTGCGGTGCGTCAGGCCCGGCCTGCTGACCTCAGCTGGCAGACCGCAGCCCTGGGCGCGCCCCGCACCCGGCTGTCGTCCCTGTCGTCGACCCAGCGTGCGTCGGTCTCTGACGCGATCGCGCTGCACTCCGGCTACCCGGGCAAAGACCTGCTCCCGGAGCGGCTCATCCGCGCAGCGCTGGCCCGCGCCGCACGGACCGAGGCGGCACTGACGCGCTCCCCCGCCGCGGGGCTGCCCGAGCTCCAGGCGTGGTTCGCCAGCCAGGTCAACAGCGCTACGCCCGTCGGGGTGAGTCCGCCATCGGGGCGCGACGTGCTCATCATCGCCGGCAGCCAGAGCGGGCTCAGCTCGGTCTTCCGTGCGCTCGTCGGTCCCGGCCAGCCGCTGCTGATCGAGTCACCGACGTACTGGGGCGCGATCCTGGCTGCCGAGCAGGCCGGCGTAACCCTGGTGCCCGTGCCGACCGGCCCGTACGGCCCGGACCCTGACGACGTCGACCGTGCCTTCGCTGCCACCGGCGCCCGAGCGTTCTACGCCCAGCCGACGTTCGCCAACCCCACCGGCACACGGTGGTCAGCCGAGGTCGGCGCCGCCGTGCTCGACATCGTCCGAGCCCGCGGCGCGTTCCTCGTCGAGGACGACTGGGCGCACGACCTGGCCATCGACGCCGACCCACGGCCCCTGGTCGGCCACGACGACGACGGCCACGTCATATACCTGCGATCGCTCACGAAAAGCGTCTCGCCGGCCCTACGCGTGGCAGCGGTTATCGCCCGCGGGCCGGCACGCGAACGCATCCTCGCCGACCGCGCCGCCGAGACCATGTACGTCAGCGGCGTCCTCCAGGCAGCGGCCCTCGACGTCGTCACCCAGCCCGGCTGGGCGACGCACCTGCGGGGCATGCGCCAGCAGCTCCAGAGCCGCAGAGACCTACTTCTTCAAAGCATCAGGACGCACGCGCCACAGGCCCACATCGAGCACGTCCCTGTCGGCGGCCTGAACCTGTGGGCACGCCTGCCCGACGGCACCGACGTCGACCGTCTCGTCCGCGAGTGCGAGACCAGGGGACTGCTAATCGCACCCGGTAGCGAGTGGTTCCCCGCCGAGGCGTCCGGCCCGTTCATCCGCCTCAACTTCTCCAGCGAGCACCCCAGCCGCTTCCAGGAAGCCGGCGAACTGCTCGGCAACGCGATGCGCGAGCTCGCCTAGTCGACGTGGGGACAGGCTGGCGCGCAACGTCCGTTCATGGCGCTGATCGGGCGGGGGCGAGTGTGAGCATCTCCTTGCAGGTCTTGTCAGCGCAGGCCGGACTGCCTTTGGCGCACCACCTTCGATGGGATGTAGTCGATGTGTCGAAAGCCCGGAGCGGCTAAACGTACCCACCGGGTGGCCGCTGCAGCGCCTCCATGACCATCAGCGCGCTGCCAAAGAAGTCGAAACGGTTGACCAGCACCTCTGTGAGGGTTGTGTAGTCGGAGAACGACAGCCACAGCAGCGCTCGTTCCGGAGGGAAGCCGGCTGCCGTCCACGCCCCGCTCTCGTGGCAGATCTTCCCGAGCGCGTGCCACCGCTGGGCGCCCTCCTTGGTATGGCCGTATCGCTCGACACAGACGCAGCGCATCAGTAGCCGGTGCCCTCCGGGGGTCGGCCGAGCGCCTCGGTGCGAGGCAACCCCTCAGCCTGAAGCGGCTCGGCAACCTCTCCGGCCGCGGCGAACATCGCCGGCCTGGCCTTCCCCTGGTTAGTCAGGTGACGGGTGAGCGCGCGGCTCATCTCCGTCCTCGTCATGGCCGGACGATAGACCGCACCTTTGACATGTGGGCGGGGCGGGTGCAAGCACCTTCAAGCCGGCGCTAGCGAGCGGCCACCAACAGTGGCTATCCGGCGTTAGCCTCGGTTGGATGGCTGCGTCGACCTGGTTCCGGGAGGTGGCGCAACACGGTGTTCCGGCCGCTGCCAAGGAGGTTCTTGATCAGCTCGTGCGCATGTTGGAGGCGCACCTCCGGCC
>JAABUN010005881.1_pt1 | contig 14699 bp, 13 predicted proteins | sample 5559311 | NCBI WGS metagenome assembly JAABUN01 (sample SAMN10711877, study PRJNA513370) | rock metagenome | isolation source: Antarctica rocks | place: Antarctica: Victoria Land, Siegfried Peak sud | reverse complement strand
GATCTGCTGGTTTGTCTGCTCCTGGTTATTAACAAAAGCAACCCCCCTTCCTTCAATACCCTGAGAATTCAACAACCGGTTTATCTGTCCCCTTCTTGTGCCTACCTGCCGGTTGGCACTGTATATAAACTTGTATTCCAGTTCTTTGGTTATTTTATAAGAAGGAGATATACTGGCAATAACCGTGTTTAGATTTGCTTTGTCACTAAAATATTCCAATTGGGCAAGGGGGTTAATTGTAGTTGCTCCAACAGCCGGATCAATCCAGATAGAATCATTGGGCTTTCTTAATGGATGCGTAGGGTTCCATTGTAACGCCTGAGATATTAAATTTCCTGTAAACCCGGCAAAAGCTGAAATAGGCGCTATTCTCTCATTAGTTTGAGTAACTAAAATATTTACATCAAGCCCTAATTTCTTACTTTCTAAAAACCTGAAATTACTGGTAAGACTGGCAGTAATTTTCTTTAATGCTGAAGTTCTAATAATTCCTTGTTGATCGAGATAACCTGCTGAAATACGATAACGGCCATTCTCAGTACCGCCGCCCAACGCAACGTTATAATTTTGAGTGATAGCTGTTTGAGTAATAGCTTTAAAAGCGTCCTCGCTTCCACCAAAATCGCCGGTCGTTAATCCATAATCTTTTAAAGCCTGCCGGTATTCATTTGCATCCAACACTTCAAGCCTCTTTACAATATTACTTATGCCTGTTGAAGCAGTTATATCTAATTGAGGTACTCCTGATGCTCCACGCTTTGTAGTAATTAACACCACCCCATTTGCGCCTCTTGATCCAAAAATAGCAGTGGCAGAAGCATCTTTTAAAATTTCAATGTTTGCAATATCGTTGGGGTTGATGAAATTTAGCGGATTGCCTGCATCACTTCCGAAGCCGCCCCCACTTCCTCCCGGGCGGGCAGATCCCCCCGATAAAGGAACACCATCTATTACAAATAAGGGTTGATTACCAGACCTAATAGAAGATGTGCCCCGAATTCTAACTGTTGTAGAACCTCCCGGCTGCCCGGTATTATTGATTACTAAGACACCGGCAGCTTTACCTTGAATTAACTGATCAGGTGAAGTCAAAACCCCCTTGTTGAAATCTTTTTCCCTTACCGAAGCAACGGACCCCGTCAGGTCTCTTCTTCGTGCAGTTCCATAGCCTGTAACTACCACTTCGTTCAAATTAGATGTAGTTGTTTGAAGGGTTACATTTGCGGCGTTGGCAGCAGAAACTTCCAGCGTTCCAAAACCAATAGACGTAAAGACCAAAGTAGCATTGTCTGCAGCCTGAATACGGAATGTACCATCGGTTGCAGTTTGGGTTGCAGTATTTGTACCCCTTACCGTAACTGTGGCACCAGGTACGCCGTTCCCTTGCGGATCAACTACCTTGCCCGTAACGGTTTGGCTTTGTGCAACTAAAGTTTGTAAGAAAGAAAATAAGATAAATAGCAGTAAAGTAATTCCCGTAGAATTTTTGGTAATTCTCATATAGCATTTGTTTTTAAAATTACTGAAGCAAGAACTTCAGAAAGGATAATTAGCCTTTCTGAACTTAAAATTAATTATATTAACATACAATTTGATAAAGTGTTTGAAAAATTTAATAATTTTTTAAAATGAGTGCTTAAAAAAGAGCGCTCCTGTTACACCTTTAATGATTGCATCACAATACGAAAAAAAAGCAAAGCTGCAATTTTAGTATAGATTAAAGGATAAAGAAGAAGAATAATACACCCTCGCCTGAGAAGGTTTTTAAAAAAAATATCGAAGCTGCCTGGTGTTTAATTCCGGTGCTCCAAAAGCTAACAGTAAATAAATACTGCAACTATTACAACAATAAGCTACCTGAACTAAATCTTAAAAGTGGTTTACCTTTATTCAAAACGGTAGAATGCAGTTTTTTTTAATGTAATGTTATCCAAAACCATCACCAATATTAAATATGTATGTCTAAAATATTTTGGTCTTTCTTATTCACTATAGTTTCATCTGTTAAATTATTGTCTGCAGATACAACTTTTATAAAACCTGTTGATCCCAAACTAAAAGTTTTAAAACAACAGGTAATTAACGATCTACTTTCTGCATCTGTAAGTGATGCAGGGGTTATAAACCTTGCTGAAAAAATGAAAGATGACGGATCGTGGGGCGACATTGATTATACAGATAAAACACGTGGCGGGTGGACGGTGGCCGATCATTTAACGCGTTTAAATAATATGGTAATTATTTATAAAAGGCCCGGAAGCAAATGGGAGAATGACCGGAAATTAGAGGAGAAAATAATTTCGGGATTGAACTTCTGGTTAAAGAATGACTTCATCTGTCCCAACTGGTGGTATCCTGAAATTGGGGTACCAAAGGTTATGGGGGCCAACTATGCTGTTGATAGAAGATAAGCTTACACAAGCACAAATGCAAGCCGGCATTAAAATATTAAACCGGGCCAAAATTGGAATGACAGGGCAAAATAAAGTATGGTTGTCAGGAAATGTTATTTATCGCAGCCTGTTAACGAATGATGTTGAACTGGTTAAAGCTGCTGTTTCATCTATACAAAAGGAAGTTATCATTTCAGAAGGTGAAGGCATACAGTCGGATTTTTCTTTTCACCAGCATGGACCGCAGCAACAATTTGGAAATTATGGAGCAGCTTATGCTGCGGATATTTTAAAATGGGCAATTATATTTCAAAATACTCCCTTTCAGTTTGAACCCGGGAAAATAGAGATCTTACGAAATTATTTATTGCAGGGTTTGGGTTGGATAGTATGGAAAAATAAAATGGACATAAGCGCTTGTGGCCGTCAGTTATTTCAAGATGCACAGACCGGAAAGGCGAACAGTGTTGAAAGAACTTTTAATAAAATGCCATTGGTTGATGCTGCGTTTAAAAAACAGTATTTGAAGGCAATGAATGATTTTAATGGCAATAAGCATTTCTGGAGATCGGATATGACAGTTCATCGTAGGGAAAATTTTTACACTTCTGTAAAAATGAGCTCCTGGCGGGTGGCAGAAGCAGAGTCTTGTAACGATGAAAATGTTCAGGGCTACCATTTAGGCGATGGGGCAACTTATTTTTATCAGTCTAACCAGGAATATACAGACATCTTTCCTTTTTGGGACTGGAAAATGATCCCCGGCACAACTACTTTTCATGACGCTAAACCATTGCCCGTTCTTTCGTGCAACGGATATCGCATAGCAAGCGATTTTGTTGGTGGTGTTTCGGATGGGTTAAACGGCATAGCAACTCTTGCATACAACCGCGATAGTTTACATGCCCAAAAATCATGGTTCTTTTTTAACGAAGCAGTTATATGTTTGGGAGCAGGAATAAATTCTGATGAAAACAAAGAGGTTACAACAACTATCAATCAAAGTTTTCTTCATGGAAAAGTTTTGGTAAAACAAGCGGCTGCAAGTAAAACGATAGAAGCCGGGCAACATAATTTGTCTGATGTATCATGGATACTCCACGATAATTGGGGATATTTTTTTCCGCGCAAAGCAGCTATTGAAGTGGCAAACCGCCAGCAAAATGGCAACTGGAACAAGGTATTGAAACGCATGCCTTCTAAAGAGATTAAAGCAGACATTTTTACTTTGTGGTTTAATCATGGCTCAATGCCGAAAGCAGCACGCTACGCCATTATGTTTTTCCTGCCGCAACTGCCGAAAACATTAATGCACGTGCATCAGCAATTGAGGTAGTTGAAAATTCGGAAAAGCTGCAGGCAGTTGAAAGCCTCAAAAAACAAATGGCTGGTTTTGTATTTGTACAACCCGGCCAAGCAAATACAAAAACATTTAATAAGGTAAATGCCGGTAAACCTTGTGTATTAATGATTACAAAAAAAGACCCCGGATACACCTTAACGCTTTCTGATCCCACACATCTTCAAACTAAAATAGTTATTGGCTTACAAGGGAACAAAAAGAGCCAAACCGGCAATAGCAATTACGATGCAGGTAAGAACATCACTTTCTTTGACATAACCTTGCCACAAGGTGCTGAAGCCGGTAAAACTATTGAGTTTATTATTAAGTAAAACAGTACTTCTGCAACAGTTTGTAATTTTAAATATTACAATTGCTGCTTTATAACAATAAAACTGATTTTCATTCTATTACTTTCATAGCTTTGAATAAACTTTGCTATATGTCAAAACATTATCCGCTTAAGTTTACTTTAGAAGATGGGGTACATGTGGTAGTAAATAAAACAGGTGAGCACACTTACAATTTTACGCTAACACCAAAACATGGTACAGAACGTCATTTTACACTTACAGATGACAGGCCACAAGAAGAATTGACTGAAAAAATGGATTTCGACCAGTTAAATGCAGTTCGCCGTTTTTGGCTTGAGCAGGAAGATATAATATAATTTATTCTACCATTTTTAGGAAGTTGCCTGTTGTTGTAAATTGTATTTATTTTCCTCATGAGAAGCTTTTTACACGGCAATCAAAAAATTAATACGGGTGTATGGCATAGCTAAAAGAATCTAATGCAAGTAGTTGCGTGCAATTGGTAAACAAATAATACATTTTGATCTGCCTGATTTTTCTTTCGATTTTTTTCATAATTACTATCATTCTAAATGCTTAGCAGTTCTTCCGTAAATTCCAGATTTAATCATCCTCAAAGACTTAAACCGGCAAGGTAAATAGCTAAAGCAATACGTTTACTTAAACTAGTTTAAGTGTCGCAAACACCCCCTTAAATTGTCTTTTCTGCACCTTGTTAATTGCAAATGCCTTTTGTAAGTTTGCCCTGTAATAAAATTTGATAATATTAAAATTAAAACCATGGCAAGTACAAGCACCTATCTTAATTTTCCCCGCAACACAGAAGATGCTTTCAATTTTTACAAATCCGTTTTTGGCGGCGATTTTTTTGGAACACCAATGCGCTTTGGTGATATTCCACCTATGGAAGGCATGCCACCCATAGCAGAGGAAGACAAAAATTTAATAATGCATATTGAATTAGCTATTGTTGGCAGGCACATGTTAATGGGAACTGATGTACCGGAGTCTTTTGGATTTACTGTAAACTTTGGTAATAACGTTCATATAAACCTGCAACCAGATACAAGGGAAGAAACAAAAAGATTATTTGACGCTTTATCAGATGGCGGCAAAGTAACTATGCCACTACAGGATATGTTTTGGGGAGATTATTATGGAAGCTGTACAGATAAACTGTGTGTAAATTGGATGTTTAACTGCAGTGAAAAAAAATAATTAAAACGATTGCTATGCAAAGTTGCCGTTGTTGAAAATACAGTCAAAAACGGCAACTTTCATTATTTAATTAAGGTAAGTTGAGAAAGTGCGTTATGCCTATAGCGCTTTAACAAAGAGGGTATTGCAACAGCAGTGTATCAAAGAAAATATTTTGTAATACTTAACTCTAATCAACGCTACATTATGACAAATATAGAACCCTCAATTACAGTTGAAACAACTGTAAAAGCAACAGCAGAAAAGGTTTGGAAACTTTGGACAACGCCAGCCGACATAATGAAATGGAACAATCCTTCAGACGATTGGCATAACCTGTTGGTTGAAGTTGATTTGAAAGATGAAGGCAGGTTTTTATTCAGGATGCAATCTAAAGATGGCAGCGAGGGTCTCGACTATTGTGGCAAATATGATAAAGTAAAAACTAATGAGCTTATCGAACTTACAACAGCTGATGGCAGAAAAGCAATAAATACATTTATACCAAATGGCAACGAAACAATTATAACCGAAACCTTTACAGCAGAACCAAAAACGCCTTTTGATATTCAAAGAGACTTTTGCCAGAAAATATTAAACAACTTCAAAGTATATGCAGAGAATAAAATAGTGTGAAAAGAATAATGCGAATAATTATCGGGTATAAATATTGCTTAAGGATGGAAAATTAAAATTGCATGGCGCTGTTAGGTGGAGTAATTAAAAAAGCAATAGATCTTAATGGAATTATAAGTGGTGAACCAAATCCTTACAAAGCGCAGAAGAAAGTTCTTTTGCAGCTATTAAAAAAGGCCAGACTTACCGCCTTTGGAATGAAATATAAGTTTAACCAGATTTTGGAAAGCCATGATCCTATCACTGCTTTCCAGAAAAATATACCAGTGTATGATTATGATGCTATGTACGATGAATGGTGGAACTACCTGCTGAAGGGACACCAGAATATTACGTGGCCGGGCGGACAAAAATACTTTGCATTGAGCAGCGGTACCACAAGCGATAAAAAATACATTCCTGTAACTAATGATATGATTACGGCTATTAAAAAATCAGGCATGCAGCAGGTTTTGAGCCTGAAAAACTTTGATCTCCCAACAGATTTTTTTGAGAAGCAAATTCTTATGCTTGGAAGCAGCACGAGTCTAATAGAACAGGAGGATCATTTTGAAGGAGAAATAAGCGGTATCAGTGCTGCCAACATTCCCGGATGGTTCAGTAAATTTTACAAGCCGGGCACGGAGATAGCTTCAATAGAGAACTGGGACGAAAAGGTAAAGCGAATTGCAGAGGAAGCCCCCGGGTGGGACATTGGAAGCATATCAGGTATCCCTTCCTGGGTAGAACTGATGCTTAAAGAGATCATTACTCACAACAACCTCAATACGATTCATGATATCTGGCCTAACCTGCATGTATATACTTCAGGCGGTGTTGCCTTTGAGCCTTATCGTAAGAGCATGGAAAAGCTATTGGCGATACCTTTAATCTATATAGACACTTACCTGGCTTCGGAAGGTTACCTGGCAACGCAGAAAAGGCCTGATACCAATTCTATGGCCCTTATAGTTAATAACGGTGTCTTTTTCGAATTTGTTCCTTTTATCGAGGAAAATATTGATGACGAAGGACGGGTTGTACAAGGTGTAAAAGTGCTTACACTGGAGCAGGCAGAAGAAAACACTGAATATGTTTTGCTTATCACAACGCTATCAGGAGCATGGAGATATATGATTGGAGACACGGTAATCATCACTGATAAGAAGAGATCTGAAATTCAGATCAGCGGCCGCACCAAACATTATTTAAATGTTGTTGGCGAGCAACTCTCCGTTCAGAAAATGAATATGGCAATAGAAAAACTTGAGAATACATTCGATATGGAAATTAAAGAGTTTGTTGCCGCAACTGTTTTTGAAAATGAACAATATATGATGAAGTGGATAATAGGAACTGATAAAGAGATTGACACTGTAAAAGCAGCGGAAGTTATTGATAACGAGCTGTGCGATAACAATAAAAACTATAAAGTAGCCCGGACAAAAGCCCTTAAAGGTGTGGAAGTTGAGGCAATTCCAATTGAACACTTTTATAACTGGAGCGAAGAATTTAAAAAAACTGGGCGGACAGGCAAAAATTCCAAGAGTTATGAAAGGAGAGGCTTTTAACGAATTCAAAGATTTTGTACAATCATTGGCATTATGATAAATAAGCTCAGGGGAGCTTTTGCTGCAGCTTTTTTTCTTCCAGTTTTCTCACCTGCTCCATGATCACATCAGGCGAAAGATAAAGCCTGGAAATTTTATCCTTATACGCTTTTGGAAGTTCTGCATGATTTAAAATAAACCTTTTGGTGGCAACAATATAATTTCCCATTCCACGCTCCACTGCAAGAGAATCTGCAACCATCTCTGCATGTTTTACAAAAGAGGAGTAAAAATAATAACGATAACCAAACCCTACCATTCCCGCATTACTCATGCCTTCATAATCCAGTATATGCCCCAGCTCGTGGCCTATCCATCCTATCATCACCTCGTCAGGTATTTGCTCAATAGGCATGTCAGAATTTATAAGCTTGAAATGCTCACTTATATTTATTCTGTAACGCCTTTTTTTTCTCTTTCCAAGCAGTGTTGTAAACACCGGCTGAGCCTGCATTACTGAAGATTTGATGGTTGTTTTAAAAATAAAGCTAATGGTAGTATTTTGTAATTCAGGGTAAAAAGATAAAGCTTTAAGAACGTTCTTTTCTATTAAATCAGGTATCTGCTTATTATGCGCAATTTGCAAAAGCTCCGGGTCGTTCTGGCCGTTTGTATTGATTAAATGTGGTAACATCATAAAAACTAAGAGCAACTTCATTATGTATTAAAAATTCAAATAATGGTTTAGTCAAAGGTATGTTCACCTTATTGTTAAAAAGTATTTTATTTCAGAGAATGTACTCTTGTTCATATCATCTTTGATCGTCGGTTAAAATGAAAATAATATTTGGCTTTTTAGCGCTTTTCGTTGCTAACTTACTTGTCGCAAAACGAGCCGAAGTATTTACCTGCGCTTTAACAAACACTGAAGCAAGCAATAAAACAACGAGGAATTCTAATTTAATTTTAAAAAATGCGCTACTCATACCCCCTCAGTTTCAAAAACAAGAAAAATGCGAAGTTCAGCCCTATATTTAAACGCTATAAAACAATACTTTTCAATCAGCTCTCCTGCCTTTTATTCAAAAAATCCAGCACATGGCAAAAGGCATCAAAAACCCGTTTAAGCTCACTTCCATTTATCAGGCTTCTTTGTATCATCAGCTCAAGATAATCTCCTTCTTTTTCTGGAAGCTTATGAATTTTAAACGAATAGCCGGATAGCGATTGGAATACCTCCCTAACTTCAGTGGCTGCAAATATCCTTTTCAGCCGGTGGGCATTGTTTGTTTTTACAATTACTTTATTATCAAATTCGGGATAACCAAGTACAACATCCTCCATCCCGAAAAGCTTACCGATCTTATTTAAAAAATCCTCAGGATGTATAGCAAAACTAAAGTTAGTATGTGCAGGCAGAGCTGCACTTAATGTAGTTACATCATAACCACCTTCTTCGCTGCCGCCTGGCGAACTTACCATGTCCAGATCTATGTTCCGGTCTTCGTGCTGTATCGAAACGTGGTAATTGTGCAGATCGTTACCGGATATAAAATCTGTATTTATCTGTTGCCATATTTCCTGTGCATCTCCTGTTATGTTTTTTCTCTGGTTCATAATAATCTTGTTTTAAATAAGGTTTGCAAAATAACCAAGCCACGTGTATTTATCAGCAAATAAATTTGGAGGAATAAACTACGTAGTACTTCCATTAAATAACAAAGGAAAAAATTGTCCTTCCATCTTCGAGCCTTTAGGTATTGGTGGCACTCCCTGAAGCAGTGGTTCATCCGAATCCGACTTTACTCCATCAGCAAAAGCATTTATCACAAATGCCCGCCGTGGTTGTGCACTTTTATTCTCGCCCGATCCGTGTAATGTAAACGGATGATGAAATATAGCTTCGCCGGCTTTTACCGGGGTTGGTTGCGGATTATCGAATTGCTTTTTCTGTTCATCATTTAAAAATTCTCTGATGCCTTGCAATTCTCCTGCAATAACAGGCTTGGGCAAAAGCCCCCACTTATGGCTGCCCGGAATATATTGGAGGCAGCCGTTTTCAATAGTTGCATCGTCTAATGCACACCAGCACGTAATATGTGCAACGGGTTTTGTTCTTGTCCAGTACGAATAATCCTGGTGCCATGCTACAACGCCACCTTTTTTAGGAGGCTTATAAAAAATCTGGTCGTGCCAGAAGCGTACGGGTACGTTGCCCAATAATTGGCTTGCAGCCATCAAAAAAGCAGGGTTCCACAAAACATCATGAAAGCCTGGAGTAACACGCCATGCACCTAATGCATGAAACAAAATCGTTTGAGGATCGGTAGACTCATTGCTGTTGTATTCATAAAAAAGCTGGTTACCCGAATGGGCAGGATCAGCCAATTCAAACAGTTCGCTCCTAAGCGTTTCAAGCTCGTCTTCTTCAAGCATCTTTATTCCTGCCAGGTAACCATTTTCATTAAAAAATTCTACCTGCTCTTTTGTGAGCCGGTATTGGTTCCATTCATCCTGCGTTTCAGGCCATAAAAACATATTGGTTGCTTGCTTATGGAGTTTACTTAAGTCTTTAATCTGCATCGGTAGATATTTACTTATGAAAGTAATCTTTTTCCTCTTAGTTTTTGCCTATAAAGAAGGATTTCGCTTAAATTAAGATTTAAACAAAACCTTATAAAAAAAATTGGCCTCATATTTTCAAAGTATTATACTTTTATGCCGTCAAAATTATTGTTACACTTTTTCATTTTTAAAAGAAGTTGAAAAATAGTAAAACCCATACATACCTGTCTGCAAATCATCCCTCTTTAACGGGAGTTGTAAATACATTGGGTACTGATAACTTCTTATATCTTATCCGAAGACCCCGTATCTGATTGGCCGGACATTCTTTTCCGGTTTACAGGTTAATTGTACCTGTTCAAGTCAATTTCTTTCTTTCATTCTTTTAATTATTTATACGGTGGATCAGCAAATTAAAATACGGGTAGCAGATAGCGGCGATGTACACTACGCACAAACTATTACAGATGAAATGGAGGCTTCAGCAAAAGCCCGTGGAACCGGTATTGCTAAACGCAGTCCCGAATACGTTGCCAAAAAAATGGAAGAAGGCAAAGCAGTGATTGCACATACTTTAGATGGAACATGGGTAGGATTTTGCTACATTGAGGCATGGGGACACGATCAGTACGTAGCTAACAGTGGTTTGATTGTTTCGCCTGCTTTTAGAAAAAGCGGTGTTGCAAAACAGATTAAAAAAAGAATTTTTGATCTGTCGAGAGAAAAGTTTCCTACCGCAAAAATATTCGGACTTACTACAGGCTTAGCAGTAATGAAAATTAACAGCGAACTTGGATATGAGCCTGTTACTTACAGCGAGTTAACAGACGATGAACAGTTTTGGGCTGGTTGCAAAGCCTGTGTAAATTATGAGACCCTAATGAGCAAGGAGAGGAAGAATTGTTTCTGCACAGCTATGTTATACGATCCGGCAGACCATTACGAGCCCGAAGAAACTGCTGCTGATTTTAAGATACATTCAAATCTATACGAACGTTTTATGAACGTAAAGCGAAGCCGATTGCTAAAACTATTGAAAAAGAAAGGGCCTTTAACCGGCATTCAATCAAAATCGTTGTTGCATTTTTTCTTAAACCTGTAAGTTTGCAGCAAATAACCCCAAAATTAAATGCTTAGTATTCAAAAATCAGTGGTTCTTGGTTTTAGCGGCGGGCTCGATACATCTTTCTGTGTAAAATATCTGACCGAAGAAAAAGGTTACGACGTTCATAGCATAACTGTAAATACCGGGGGTTTTACCAAAGAAGAATTGAAACACATAGAGCATCATGCTTATGCACTTGGCGTAAAATCTCATACTTCGGTAGAGGCCGAAGAAAGTTACTATCATACCATCATCAGGTTTCTGATTTATGGTAATGTTTTAAAGAATAATACATACCCTTTAAGCGTAAGTGCCGAAAGACTTATACAGGCACTGCATATTTCAGATTACTTAGAAGAAAAGAAAGCTGATGCTGTTGCACACGGCAGCACGGGTGCAGGAAATGACCAGGTAAGATTTGATATGATCTTCAATACTATTATTCCCGGTATAGAGATCATTACTCCAGTAAGAGATTTAAAGCTGAGCCGTGAAGATGAGATTGAATATTTAAAGAGTAAGAATGTTGACATGAACTTTGAGAAGTGGCTCTACTCAATAAATAAAGGACTTTGGGGAACAAGTGTAGGCGGAAAGGAAACGTTGCATTCGAAAGGTATGCTGCCTGAGGATGCGTGGCCAACTCAGGTTACAAAAACATCTTCTGAAGAGGTTAAGCTGCACTTTGTAAAAGGCGAACTTAAAGGTGTTGATGAGAAAAAATTCGACCAGCCGGTTGATGCTATTAAACATCTTCAAACCCTTGCCGGTCCTTATGGAATTGGGCGTGATATACATGTTGGCGACACCATAATCGGCATTAAAGGGCGGGTAGGCTTTGAAGCTGCTGCACCAATGGTAATTATTAAAGCGCACCATGCATTAGAAAAACATGTACTTACTAAATGGCAGCTTAACTGGAAAGATCAGTTAGCACAATTTTACGGAAACTGGCTGCACGACGGACAGATTTTAGACCCGGTAATGAGAGATATAGAAGCTTTTTTTGAGCATTCACAGAATCATGTTACTGGTGATGTATTTGTTGATTTGATGCCTTATCGTTTTCAAATAACAGGCATTGAATCTAAGTTTGATTTAATGAACAGTAAGTTTGGCAAGTATGGCGAAATGAACAATGGCTGGAGCGGTGAAGATGTAAGAGGCTTTAGCAAAATATTCGGTAACCAAACTATGATATGGCGACAAATAGCTTACCCTAAAACTATGGAAAAGCATATTTAATTTCTTCCTAATGCTTAAAAACTCTTTAAAATTCAAATAAATATTTTAGTGCGCTTTGTCTTGTATTCCCTTGTGCTATTTGTGGTTCGATTAAGCTTACTACAAACAGCTTAAAGTTTTTACCACAACAGTGCACCAGGTTTTTTTCACTTAGTACATAAAGATTAGTACACAAAGAGAGATAACGTGAAGAATTTTAAAAGCTTCTGATGGAATTGTAAATGGTTCATAAGCACCAGAATTATCAATGTATAATTACCTTAATCAAAATAAATGCTACTCTCTCTTACCGGTTGAAGGTTCTGCTAAAACATCAAAAAAAATTAAGGCCGGTATAATTGGCGGGGCAGGCTACACCGGAGGAGAGCTTTTACGTTTACTAATTAATCATCCCTTAGTTGATATTGCTTTCATTAACAGTAAAAGCAACGCTGGTAAATTAGTAAGTTCAGTTCATACCGACCTGCTGGGCGAAACCGATCTGAAATTTACCAATACCAACTCTCCTTATGGCGAAGATGGGGGAGATGCAGATGTTATGTTTCTATGCCTTGGTCACGGTGATGCAAAAAAGTTTTTGGAAGAAGCTTTAAATTCTCAAAAGGAGCATAGATTAAAAGGAATTAAGATAATTGATTTATCACACGACTACCGATTGCATAATAAGGGTCAACTGCCTGCTTTTCGTGGTCATCAATTTTTCTATGGTTTACCCGAGTTGAACAAAGATGAGATAAGAACAGCCTATAACATTGCCAACCCCGGCTGTTTTGCCACAGCAATTCAATTAGGCTTATTGCCTTTAGCAAAAGCTGGTTTATTGAAAGAAATTTATACAACAGGTATTACAGGCAGTACAGGTGCTGGGCAAACTTTGTCGCCTGCAACCCACTTTAGCTGGCGAGCAAATAATATTTCTGCATATAAAGCACTAACACATCAGCATCTTAAAGAAATTACCCAATCACTTCAACAATTACAACCTTCTTTCTCTAACTCCCCTTCAGTCCATGAGACTTCTGAGGGAGGGGATGGGAGTTCTTTGTATTTCGTTCCCTGGCGCGGCGATTTTACCAGGGGTATTTATATAAGCTCAACCATAGATTGTTCTTTAGCTTTGGAAGAAGTATATAAGATATACAACGATTTTTATAAAGGTCAACCCTTCACTCATGTAAGCGAAAAGATGATTGATCTGAAGCAAGTAGTAAACACCAATAAATGTTTAATTCATATTGAGAAAGCAGGCAGCAAAATAGTTGTCCATTCAGCTTTAGACAATTTATTGAAAGGCGCCAGTGGTCAGGCAGTTCAAAACATGAATTTGATGTTTGGATTTGATGAGGAAGCAGGATTGAGGTTGAAAGCTAATTATCTTTAAGCTAACCCTCAAGCATAAGGCGGAAAGCAATAATCATCATGGGTAAAGAAGAACAAATTATACGCGCTTTGTAATAGTGCTTCGTTCCGATACTTTAAAGAGATTTATTTTAAGTCTCCTTGTTAAACAGAATATTCGGATAACTTTCATAATTTTTAATTCGGGATCAAGTTTTTTTTTACAATGACTCACTTTATTGGGTTTTCTAAAAAAAAGCATTGTTTATAAGAATGTATAGCCTTTAATAACCATCTATCCTTCTATTTCGCCAAACTAACTGATAATTTTTTGTTATGATATTTTAACAATTAGTTCTCAAAACCTGTATATTTACGAGATAATTTAAAAAAAAAACTAACCTACATGCGGAAAATTGTAACAATGATTAACCCCTTTTTTTATTCTTCAATAATGGATACAAATTTTTTCTGTGGGGGTAGTGCAGCATTTATATTAAACCCTTTGTCTTTTAATCTTAGCCTTTTAAACTTTTTAACAGTTTGTTCAAAGGTTTATTAAATTGCTTTTTGTAAGGCTTGTTTTACGAATAATTTTTAAAATAAAAAAACCAATGAGAAAAATTGTATCCTTATTTACAATGCTAATGTTGGCAACAGTATTAGCGTTTGCACAACAACAGCCTATAACAGGTAGAGTTGTGGATGAGAATGGACAGCCAGTTAGTGGAGCTTCCATTTTAATTAAAGGTTCCAATACCGGAGCATCAGCGGACGCAGCCGGTAACTTTAGGATTAATGCGAAATCAAGCGATATTTTAGTTATTTCCTCTACTAATTTCCCTCAAATTGAAGTAAAGGTAGGTTCGCAACGTTCTATAACTGCAACGCTTGGTCGCAGTAGCGCAATGATTGATGAGGTAGTTGTAACCGCTCAAGGCATAAGAAGGCGGGCTAAAGAATTGGGATATTCACTTGCCAAAGTTAATACTGAAGATATTACCGTTGGCCGCTCACCGCAACTTGCTCAAAGTT